>Ga0265294_10011185_pt1 | contig 10115 bp, 11 predicted proteins | sample MunlanPumphouse3_FD_192504 | JGI IMG/M metagenome (GOLD analysis project Ga0265294, IMG submission 192504) | Groundwater microbial communities from a municipal landfill in Southern Ontario, Canada - Pumphouse #3 | ecosystem: Environmental > Aquatic > Deep subsurface > Groundwater | place...
TGCAGAATTGGTTGCTGGTGAGAATTATTCTCGTGGAATAGGGGTCAAAGCAGACCAGAAAAAAGCCATGTATTACTATGAAAGATCAGCACAGCATGGAAATACTATAGCATGCCACATGCTGGGGAGTGCATATCTTTCAGCTAACGGTATTGACCGTGATGAAGCTAAAGGCTTCAAATGGTGCAGCAGATCGGCAGCAGATGGATACATGAAGTCACAATTCATCATAGCAGAATGCTATGCAAAAGGAAAAGGTGTTAGAAAAGACCTTACCAAAGCATTCGAACTCCATTCTTTACTTGCAGAAAAAGGATACTTAAAATCACAATGTTTCGTTGGAGAATGTTATCTGGAAGGCCAGGGAACGACCCGCAACGATAAAAAAGCATTTGAATACTTTCAAAAAGCCGCTGAACAGGGAAACGTTATCAGTCAATACTACATGGGATACTGCTACGGAAATGGTATCGGCGTGAAAGCAGATGAAAAAAAAGCCGTCATTTGGTATACTAGAGCTGCTGAACAAGGGCATACAAAATCCAAAGAAATCATTGAGAACTTCACAGGCAATAAAGTTGTCATGAAAGGAGAATGCTCTCCGTTCGAATCGTATCTCTTCTTAGCTCAAAACGGAGACCCTGATGCTATGTTCATAGTAGCAAGATACTTCGAAGACGGTATCGGAACAGAGAAAAATCCTATCGAAGCCAAAAGATGGTACAACAAAGCTGCGTCTTTGGGTAATTTTGGCGCTAAAAAAGCTCTTCTGCGTTTTAGAAACACTAGAGTTTGATCTTTTTCAAAAATTAAAAAAAGATCAAAGTTAATTAGTTTATTTACAGAACCATACAACAGCGACCAAAGCGACCACTATGATGAATGCGATAGCCGGGAAAGCATTCGTCCAGTCGCGATGTGCTGGTTTTTTAGTAATATCATCCATAAACCCATATAAGAAAAATAAGGATATAAACTATACAGTCTAAAATGCCTAATATTCATTTATCATTTCTCACTGTATGGATGTAAGAACATTCATTTCCATTCCTATTCCTGTTAACAAAGAATTGTCCGAACTGTTAAACGATCTGAGAAAATTTCCTGGCATCCGCATCCCTAATGTCAAACAAATGCATATAACCTTGAAATTCATCGGAAATGTGAATGAGAATAAATTGAATATCATAAAAGAATGTGTAGAAAAATCGGTTTCCGATATCAACAAGTCATCTCTCGAATTAAAAGGATTTGGTTCATTCCCTGACAATAAAGATCCAAAAATAATCTGGATCGGAATAAAAACGGATCTCCCTCTGAAAAAGATCTCAGATTCTATAGGAAAAGAACTAGATAATGTCAAAATAGATTATGATGATAAACCATTCAAACCTCATATTACTATAGGAAGTATCAACGAACATACAGACATTTCAAACATATTATCAAAATATAAAGACAAAAGCTTCTACACAGTCAATTGTGATAGTATAAAGATAATGAAAAGCGAACTTCTTAACACAGGCGCAAAACATACTGTTCTATTTTCTATAGGTCTTAAAAACTGATTTGTATTATATTAATTGTAATCTTTATCTTTCATACATTTAAATTGCAAACTCATACTCATGAGAAAAATAAAATCACTCATGAAAAAGACAAGATTGTCTAAAAACAAGAAAGGAAGCATTGAAGGATTACCACTTCAACTTATGATCATCATTCTGATAGCAACTGTGGCTACAGGGATCCTTATGGGTTGGATGGGAAACATCGACACACCTAGTTCCATCGGTGATGTAGAGGTCGTATCAGGCGACATCATTCTCAATGGCACTTCTACAACAGAAGGTTTGGTCGAAATATATGTCACAGACCAAGACAAAAATCCTTTGAAAGGCGCAACAGTCGTACTCTCAGGCCTCGGTGTCTCATATAATAACGGAAAAACAGCGTATTGCACCACAGATTCGAATGGATACGCACTGTTCGAAGACTTGAAGATCACATTGAGAGGATCGGAGATCGGATTCATAACGGTAAATGTTTCAATGTCAGATTATGGAGAGAATAACTCTGCAAGAATCGCGGTGATAGCATGAGAGTGAATAAGAAAGGAATGATAGGCTTCCCTTTCAGACTTGCTATCGCCTTTCTTATTCTTGCCCTGTGTGTACCTACTTTGATACATATGGTTGACGGATTCCAACAGAATGCAGAAATTGATTCTGTTTCTATAGAAGCAGAAAAAATATCCAACACGATATCTCGTACATATTACTCTGGCATAGGAAGTGTCTGTACTCTTGATGTTTCAATTGACAACGATTGCTATATAAAAATCGGTGGAGAAGGCACCGATGCATACAGTATAGGAATCTTCTTAGGCGATAATGAGAAAAATAAACTCTATCTTGAAAGACCTTCTGTGAAAATAATCGGTAATGGTCTTGAGATCTCGGGCAACAGAACTCTCATGTTCGAATGCATAAAGATCGACAATATATGCGGAGTAGAGGTGACATCGATTGCTTGAATTCACTCTATCTCGTGTCATGGCCATTATATGCGGAGTCATCCTACTGGCTGCCGTAGTTATTCCTGTTGCGGATATGTTCGATGAAAGAACAGATATCAACATAGTAGAATCTACAGACGATATATCGAATATGATAGAATCATTTTGGAATTCGAAAGCAGATATTATGGTCCTGAGAGGTTGGGACATTCTTCCTTCATCTGATTGCTCACTTGAACTAGACGGACACAAACTAACACTTAATTGCGGAAATAAAGAATACATTTCACTAATGGCCCATCCATCGAATACATTCACAATATCATATAATGAGATAGTGAACATAGAAAGAAAAGGAGACATGTTGGCGATATCTTATCAATGATCTCCGAAGGTCTCTGCAACCTTTTTCAATGCGGTCGTAAATCTCGTTATGTCTTCCTCATTGTTGTAAAGATATGCAGAAGCACGTACACTTCCTTCAATTTTACGAGAAACATAAAACGGATGTGTACAATGCATTCCTGAACGGACCATGATATTATCGATATTATCAAGCATCATAGCTACGTCATGAGACCCCAACCCATTGATATTGAATGAAAACACTCCAGACCTCTTCGAAGGGTCACTTGGACCTATAACCTTGATGCCTTTTACATCCTGGATGCCATCGAAAATGTATCTCATCAATTCTTTATCATGAGCTGAAATATTATCTAATCCTACTTTTTCAAGATATTCAAGTGCTGCCTTAGTTCCCAGAATACCTGAATAATTCTGAAGCCCAGCTTCGAATTTCTCCGGTGCAGGTGCAAGATCCACATGATCATAGGTTGCCAATCCGACAGTTCCTCCGCCTACGATGAGAGGCTCGAGGTCTTTGAGACATTCTTCTTTTCCGTAAAGGACACCCATTCCAGAAGGTCCACACATCTTATGTATAGACATACTATAAAAATCGACATCCAGATCCTTTAGATCGACCTCGAAATGCGGTGCTGCCTGAGATCCATCTATCATTACCCTTGCATCATATTCGTGAGCAATCTCGGTAATATCCTTAACAGGAGTAACGCAACCAGTCACATTTCCTGTATGTTGTATCGATACCAATTTCACATCTTTGCTCATACATGACTTGAATGACTCTATATCGAACTCCCCGTTAGCATCTGACCTCGAATATCTTCTTTTTATCCCTACCTTGTTCGCTAAGAACAGCCACGGAACATGATTTGAATTGTGTTCCGTATCAGAAGTTACTACAACATCATCTTTCTTAAGACCGAACCCGCGGGCAACCGTATTGATGCCTTCTGTGCAATTCTTGGTGAAAATATAACAATCAGGGTTCTTGGTCCCGAAAAAGGATGCCAATTTCTCCCTGGATTCATCTATTCCCATGGAAACCTGTGTAGCCATGCTGTGAACACTACGTCCTCCACATGAAGGATAATCCTCGTAATACTCGGTAATGGCTCTGATAACAGAATCGGGCCTTAATGACTGACATGCACTATCCAAGTACACACCGTTACCTTTCCTCATCGTGGGGAAGTCATTACGAACTATATTGAAGTCCATTATACCGCAGATAATTTAGAAGTATTTTAATCAGTTATGTGTTATCTAGTGATGATATCATGCTTGAGACCTGTATCGGAAAATTAAAGCTTGAAAAGCCCGGAATGGTCGCATCCGGAATTATGGATGAGACTGGGGCATCGATGGTACGTATGTTAGAATCAGGAGCCGGTGCAGTTGTCACTAAATCCATAGGATTAGAACCGAATGCAGGACATGCCAATCCTACATTCACTGAAGTAAAGGGCGGTTTCGTCAATGCAATGGGGCTTCCCAACCCAGGCATCAAAATGTTCAAAGAAGAGATGAACATCGCAGTTCCAAAAGGAAAAATAATCGGTTCCATCTATGGAGCTTCAGCAGATGATTTCTCTAAATTGGCAATAACCATGGAAGAATACGGAGCTTCGGCGGTAGAACTAAATCTTTCTTGTCCTCATGCGAAAGGATACGGAATGGAACTCGGAACCGATCCAAAACTCGTGGGTTCTATCGTATCGGCAGTAAAATCTGCAGTGAAGATTCCTGTTTGGGCTAAACTCACTCCTAACACCCACATTCTTACAGATATAGGAGTGGCAGTGCAGGATGCAGGCGGAGATGCGGTTGTTGCTATCAATACGCTGAAAGCAATGGTCATCTCACCAGAATTCGCAAAACCATTCCTAAGCAATAAGTTCGGAGGTCTTTCAGGTCCAGGAATAAAATCCGTAGGAGTAAGAGCGGTATACGATCTAGGTTCGGTTCTTGATATACCCATTATAGGTGTAGGTGGCATTGCAGACTGGAGGGATGCGGCACAATACATTATGGCTGGAGCGAGCGCATTCCAAATAGGAAGCGCCATTGCTAACAAAGGTCCGACCATCTTTGATACCATAAACAAAGATATGATAAAATTCATGAGAGATTTCGGTTATAGTTCCATATTAGACATGGTAGGTGTTGCACATGAGTGATTTCGTAAAAATCATCGGCGTGAATGAAGAGGCATATGATACCAAAACCTTTGAATTCCAGTGGGATGAAAAAGCCATACCGGGACAATTCATCATGGTCTGGGTCCCTGGAATGGAGGAGATTCCCATGTCACTTTCCAAGACAGGCAGAATAAAGAGCATTACCGTCAAGGCCATCGGAGCGTCCACTAGAAAACTCCATGAACTCACCATAGGCGACAGCCTGAGGATCAGAGGACCTTATGGAAAGGGATTCGACCTCACTAAAGGTAAGAAAATACTCATTATCGGCGGCGGTGTCGGTACTGCGTCCGTGATGCCTGCCATCAAAGAAAGCGGTGCAGATGCCATTATAGGTGCACGTACAAACAAAGATGTGATAATGGATGACCTCGGACATAAGTACGCCAAAAATCTTTGGATATCAACAGATGATGGAAGCATGGGATTCCATGGAAATGCCGTCCAATTGATGAGAGAGAAAGTTGCAGAAAACAATTATGAAATAATTATCGCCTGTGGACCAGAGATAATGCTGTACTATATCTATCAAGCATGCGTTGAATTGAATCTAGACTGCCAGCTTTCTCTGGAAAGGCACATGAAATGCGGCGCAGGCATCTGTGGATGTTGTGTTATAGATGATCAGAGAGTATGCAAGGATGGACCTGTCTTCACAAAGGAACAGATCTCCAAAATGAAGGATTTCGGTGTTCAGAAAAGAGATGAATGCGGACGCATCTTGAAATTCAGGTGATACCATCGCCGTTCCCGAAAGATACATTACCGTCTGCCACGGAAAACTGACCGTCAATATACCAAGAGACCTGTTCATAGGGCTGGAGGCCAGATTCAACGAGGAGAAGGTAGTATCTTTCAAAAATATGATGAAAGACAGATATCCCTGGCTTACCGATAATTCACTAGATGTCCTGATGAGGAATGCTCAAAAGGAAATGATCATGATACTCGATGAAGAGACAAACGGACGTTCATTCTCTAAGAATCTTGAATCGAAAGGTAAAATCGAAGATGCGATAAAACATCTTCAGAAACATTTGGAACATAACCCTAACGATGCGGATTCATGGTATCTTATGGGAGAATTGCTATGCAAGATAGGTCGTGCAGAAGAAGGCTACAAAGCATTTGCCAGAGGAAGAGAATTATTTTGATCCCTTAAAAAGTGCGTTTATTGCCGATACAACCTCTGGAACTGTTGCTCCCCACGGAACAGTTGCAACATCACCCTCTATGATGAATCCTGATTTTACCTTACAACATTTCACGATCGTCTTGACACCGTCATGTATGACATGATCCATAGGACAGACATTGATGAAAGGAACCTCTTTATTATATAACGAGAAAAAGACCCTTTCTGACAAATGACATCCCACTAACGTCACATCGTGTTCCAACTTGGGTGCTTTATCCAGAAAATAAACAGGTTTCTTTGCGGTGAGGCCCGAAACTTCGCACGGAAACATTATTGCAGGTGTATTCACATCCCATATCCTTTCTGCCATATCCACTTCGATACTATCTGTTATGACAGGATGTTCTACGAATCCTGAATTCAGCGCCATATTCACCAAGATACCAAGTTTCGAAGGTGCAGGTGGTACATTATCAATTACTCTGAGTTTCACCGGCTTCAGATCCTTTATGAAATTCACATGAGAAAACATACCCTGAACAATGACCGTCTTTTCTGGATATTCGCTCTGAATGCATGCCAATGCAGGAATATTCAGAACATCTAATTTCGGATCATTTACAAACATGATATCTTCTGGCAAGGCCAAGATATGAAATGATATGAGCTTCCTAAACAATTCAGAACCGGATTCTTTCTCCAGACTTACAACTGCATACTTATCCTTGTTACGAAATACGATATATTCTGTACGAACATAAGTAGTCCAATCCTGCATCATTTTATTGATATTCTCTGTAGTAAGCGGAATATCTACATCGTGGACGGACACATCCTTACAGTGCATATTGCCGAGTAATGTGGTGGTTCTCTTTAATTCTGCCGTTAATACAGTTCTTAACTCTTTTTGTCTGGACGATTGTACTAAATCTTTTAATATACCGAATTGTTGCCGATAGATACAGTCGAGATAACACAGAGGCTATGTGGCGGACTGCAGATCCGCATACGGGGGTTCGATCCCCTCTCTCGACTCCTTTCATTTTTCTAATTTTCCATTGAAAAAACATACCTTTTCTATGCGCTTAATTTATTATAAAAAATGACTTTTATACGTAACGTTTATAAACAGCTTATAAATAGCCTATGATTGGTGAAACGTTGGCTAAAATGAATATTGAGAACGTTGTTGCGTCAACTTCTCTCGGACAGGAACTTAACCTGAACGCGATTGAGAATGCACTTGACGGGGCGGAATACAACCCTCAGCAGTTCCCCGGACTTGTTTATAGGCTCAAAGACCCGAAGACCGCGACACTTCTTTTCAGAAGCGGAAAGGTCGTTTGTACTGGAGCAAAAAGCCTTGATCAGGTCAAGATCGCTATTGCAAAAGTTGCAAAAGATCTCGAGAAAGCTAACATTATGATAAGTATCGAACCTAAGATTGAAGTGCAGAATATTGTTGCATCTTCAGACCTTGAACAGGAGATTAATCTTAATACTGTAGCTATCACACTCGGTCTCGAAAAGGTAGAGTATGAACCCGAACAGTTCCCAGGTCTTGTTTACAGACTGGATGACCCCAAGGTCGTTGTTCTTTTGTTCGGATCAGGAAAAATGGTCTGCACCGGTGCCAAGGTTCCGGAAGATGTTGTGCGCGCAGTCACTAAGATCGCAGCAGAACTCAGATCAGCAAGTTTGATGGCATAAACCATACTATCCAAACCTTTTCTAAAAATCTCTTATTGTAATTACAATCCAGACAAGCAGATGATGAATTTGTCCTAATTATATAATTTTTACACTTTGAGGTAAAAGAGTTTATATTTCAGAAAAACACTATCAGAAGTATGTTCTGCCCTATTTGTGGAAAAGAAATAATCCTAAATGGTGCATCATTTTGCCCGATGTGCGGATTCGATCTAAGATCTAGCACAGGCTATACAGAAGAGAACATAGTCGAAGAGTCTGTTGAAAAGACAGTCTCCGACGATACGAATTACTACACCTATGATGAGCCTGTTGAGGAACCCATAAATTTAAAAGAAATTATTGAAACACCGATCTATATCGGTAATTCTTCAACAACTCAGAACTCTATCAATAAATGGTCAAGAGAGCATAATGCGCCCTCGTTCATTGCAAGTTTCACACCTTCAATGAACAAGGTCTCTAAGAAAAAGTATGTTGCGTTGTTGATTGCATTGCTTTTAGTAGCAACGGGATGTTTGGTCGTACTGTTTGTTCCGGATCTCAATAACAGCAGCAGCACATACAGTACAAGTCATAGCAGTTCAAATTATAGTGCGGAAAATTCAATCACTCTATATGATACGAATGGCAATGAGATCACCAACATGGAATTGACAGGTTCACTTGCAGACGGCACATTAACGGCTGCAATGAACAGTTCAGGACAATTAGTCATTACTCTGGATAGCTCTATAGCCTCGAACTATACTAATTTCCATTGGACGCTGGTAGATAATGATGCAAACGGTTCAATAGGCTCTATCACAAAAACCGTCCCTGTATTGTATTGGAATTCTCCCTCAGCAGGTGAATTCACAGTCACAGTGACATGTTACAACAACAGTTTAGACAGTGTCACATACTCTGGAGAAATGAACTCATACGATGTCACACAGACATATACAGGAACATACAATAGCCATTCATATGAAATAACAGTGACCTTTGATTACTCCGAGTATGAAACATATGCCAATATGAATACAAACGAAAGGGCTGTCACAACATATTCAGATGTTACGAACTTCGTCGTTATATCAGACACTGTTTCTTCTATCGCAACGATGCTCAAAGAACAGTATGTCCATATGTATGGAAACAATGCATCATTAACTGACGCGAACTTCGCCAAATTCATCCTCTACTTCGTTCAGGTAGAATTCACATACACATTGGATTCCGTTCAATATGGAGAAGAAGAATATTTCGCATACCCTATTGAAACGATCTTCAGTGGAACAGGAGACTGCGAAGATACTTCGATCCTCTGTGCTGCGTTGTTCTCAGCATGCGGATACGATGCAGCGGTATGTATCCTTCCTGGACATGCAATCGCAGGTGTCGCGTTGAGTTCATACACAGTAAGCAGCTATAATTCGAGCAAGTATGAGGTGATCACCGAGACCATAAATGGAAAGACATACTACGGTTGCGAAACAACAGTAGATTCATTCCAGGATATCGGAATCATCTATCTGGCCAGCGTACAGGTTACTAACACAAGTGGAGTTCACCCGTACTCATATTACCTTACAGGCCAATGGGCAAGCACATACGGATTCTTTACTGTATGAGAAAACCTTTTACCGAAAACTTTTTTTACATTTTCTTAAAGCCACGGCCTATCCATTGTCCGATAGACTTTATCCCATATCTGAGAGAACCATTCATATGCCTACTCTTACTGCTGGCCTTGGCTTCTCCTCTCATGAGGGCTGCGACGACATCCTGCCATGTTGTAAGGCCGTCTGGAAGGTCTACATAACCATGACCTATACGTGTAGGGGAATGAGCATCGCTTCCTGCAGAACTGGGTTTTCCGATCTTTGCAGCAAGTTTTTCAGATTTTTTGTTAGCACCCCTTATAGAGCGAGCATTCCTCGCTTCGGTTCCATCAAAATTATAGGACAATGTATTTTTCTCTCCAATACCCGACCACCATCTGTATGGATGAGCAGCGAATGCATACCCTCCCGCCTCATGGATGGCATCGATGGTCTCTTGAATGGACATCCCTCTCGGGATCTCCTTATTGATACCGAAAGCGAGAATGTGTCCTTCTTTTGAAGACACCTCTTCTCCAGGGATTATTATGACCTTTCCGTTATCCTTGATGTCGAAATACGCCTCAAAACTATTA
>Ga0265294_10011187_pt1 | contig 10112 bp, 4 predicted proteins | sample MunlanPumphouse3_FD_192504 | JGI IMG/M metagenome (GOLD analysis project Ga0265294, IMG submission 192504) | Groundwater microbial communities from a municipal landfill in Southern Ontario, Canada - Pumphouse #3 | ecosystem: Environmental > Aquatic > Deep subsurface > Groundwater | place...
AAGAAGAAAACAATGCAATTGGTCGCTTGGCCTTACATAGATTGTGAGTAACGAGGGATGTCAGATGCCCTCAAACAACCAGAGAAACAATGAGTTGGAATTTACACCAACATTTGGGACTCTACATGATAGGGGCTTTTATGCAATACTATAATCTTATAGAACAGGATATGTAATGGAGGCAATATGTTAGGGATTCCCAAAGATTATGCTGTTCTAATAAAAGAAGCTAGCAAGTCATTAGAAGAATTGGACATTTCACTTTTTGCGGTGCATAAGGGCAGCGCTTTCAAACAAGTAAATGGATATATTGCGCTAAAGGCTGTTGAGGAAAATAGAAATATCTACCTTGGATTAAGCAGCCAACAAAGCGTTTCGAATGTAACATTACCGATCCTTTTACCTATTTCATTGTATTACTTAGTAAGGCAGAAAAACACAGAGCTTCCACCATTGAATGTGCTGGCCAAATCACATGTGTTCTTTAGAGACAGTGTATGCTATGAATACGTTGAACAAGATGGTCAACCGGCATTAATGTCCTCAATTAAAAATGGTGTCAGAAAAACACCCATTAGAAACCCCAACTGGCTTGATAGTCATCTAGTTATTGAAAGAAGATTCTACTCAGACAGAAAATGCCATAAGAATCTCATGGATTATATTGACTACTATCAGTGTGTTAATGGATCAAACCCTCCATCGTTTCATAGAAAGAAGATATTGGTAGTCGGCACAAAAATTAACATCAAAAATGGTTTTAAAGACACTGGATTCATAAACTACATACCCATGGCAGAGCTGGTCTCCAAAAAGAGCGAGCTGGCATACAAAGGACTCCCCTTAGACCCATTAATAGTATTAGCCAGCGATTATGAAGCTGCTCGGCAATACATGATTAGTCACATTGACTGTAATGAGTTTGTGTATGTTATGGTTGTAGGCGAGAATAGAATTAGTAGTTTAAGATCTCAAGTCAAGAATGACTACAGTAACGGATTATTCAAACAATACTGTTTGATAGGCTCTCAGACAATCAAGAAGGACAACTCCTTACTGCTTTGGCATTGGGAAAGCAAAGAAGAAGCGCTATTGAGAGGAAAGGTTGGGGCAAAGATCAACTATATTAACATTGATAATAAGGGCGAACTGGATAGTATAAGTAGCACATTTTATGATATTCTAAACGAATCTATGGAAGAATTCGGCTCTCTTGAGCTTGTAGAAAGGGCCAAACAAGCACTATACAGAATCTTAAGCGATAAAATAAATAGAAATTATGCTGTAAATGAAAGCTTGAGCACATTCCCCTCAGACTCAGAAAAGATATTACTTTCTGAAGGTTACGATGCAGACGATATTCACTCTTACATTTCAACCTTACATGAGACATTATGCTCGATTAATCGGGCCAAGATAGATTGTATGTCTGTCTGGGAATGGTTGTCTGTCAATATCGATCGTCCCATCACCTTGGTTCTACCAAAGACATTTATTAGCGACTGGATTGAGGCTTGTCCAGTACCACTCATGGGAAAGATAGATTTTATATCATTTAAAGAATTTTATAAAAGAATAGATCAAAGAATGCATGAGATTTCATTTTACTTTCCATACAGACTAAATAAAAAGAGGCTGGCAAAGATTAACGCTATTTTGTCAGAACTGCCTTTTGAAGTAAACATGCTATTGTACGGACCGGAAATCAAGGTTATGAAGTACTTTGAAACACTGCTTAAAAAAATAGAAAGTCAAAATAGAGGACCCAAAGATGATTCGCTGTTTCCATACTTAAACCTGGATATCCCATATGAGTCACAAGCTATCGACCCCATCAGCAAGTTTGATTCTATGGAGTTCGATTCTGAGGCATTCAATTCGTTATCATCCGACGAACGAACTGGGTACGATACTTTAACAATAGAAGTTGAAACAGAAGATGGCACTACTGAAACTTGCACATGTCCACATAAGGTCATAAAAGTTGATGGGGATTTGAGATCTCTTGCCCTTGCAACAGAATTGGAACCAAAGGATGAAGTCTTGATATATGAGAATAAAGAAAGGGATTACCTCTATCAGATATTAAGTTCTGAGTCAGCAATGTTTAAAACCGTTGAGTCATATTCTCATCTTTGGAAGGATAGACTTAGAAAATTGATCGATTATCGAAGAGATGACCAAGGTAGAGAGCTCCTTGATACAATCAGACTCAGAAACTTTGCTTTAAATATTGGAGTAAACTCTGATTACATCTTGAAAAATTGGCTCAACGAAAGAAGCTCGGTTAGATTCCCTCAGAAAAGTAAACTGATTAGGCTAGTGGAATACCTTGAATCTGAGGAATACCTAACAAAAGAAGAATCGGATAAGATATATGAGAATAGACGGCGATTTATGGGCGTTATGATAAGCTTGGGACATAACTTAAGTGCTGAAACTCAGTTAATTTTGCTCAGTCAAAACATAGATCTTTATGAGCAAATACAAGAAAATGTAATTGATAATGACTCCGAATATCCGATTCTGTCCAAGCTGGATATCGAAAGTGTAAAGAGCATTATAAAGCACAACTACACTCAAAAGAAATTCGTTCGTGTGGTAGTAGAAGGAGAAGAAGATGAAGACGACTGATCCTAGAGATATTCTGAAAAACATATTGCTAAAAACAGTTATTGGGCCGGCAAACGACACATTCTTGGACGCAGGTGAAACAGAATTGGCATCTGACTACCCGCTTGAAAAATACTTTAGTGCTATACTCTTCCCAAAAGACAGCAACTCATCAATGGCAGATGACAGTCTCCAGATGGAGATCAACCTGCAAGAATCGGAAATTGAAAAGGCTGAGGACGATATATTTTCTAACGAGATACAGGACAGTGAATCAAATAAAATAGACACTGAAGAGAGAGATACCTATAATGATGATTTCACGCGCCCTGAGCTATTTCCTTATACCTTTGGTTTATCATTTTGCGTAGATGCAAAGGCAACCGAGATTACGATTCAAGTTTCTTTTGGTAGCTATAGGAAAATAGATCCTTCAGTAGAATTACACGAAAATTGCAAAATACCGCTAAGCTACGAAGACTATAACCTGATAAAGGCTTTTAACACAGGATCTGAAGACTACCTAGGTAATGTGATAGGATATGACAAAAAATATCAAGCCGTTTTCCTTAAAAGAATAGTTGTTAAAACAAAGCATCCCGAACAAAACGGCGACCAGCAGCGTATTTCAATACTTAAACGAATTGCGGCAGAACGTTTTAGAAAGTCAGAAAAAGAAGAAAAAACTCGTTATTACAATATTTTGAGCATATTGAGGAAGATAACTCCATTATTCAGAAATTCTTGGGTTCGAACTCAACATGTTTTTGTGCACACAGTTAAACTTGAAAACCTTACAGACGAAGGAATCGTCATTTCATCAGGCACCATAGAAGAAACTAACATCAAATACAAGCTGCATCTCATCCTGACCCAGGAAACCGAAAGTCATCGTATAATCAAAGCCACTCTTGAAAATGCGTCCGATGTAAATCTCTTAGATAATACTCTTGCTCGCAAACCTATATATAACACTATATGCATGTTTCAAAGTAAGATGCAAGTACAAAGCTCTGATTTGATCCCAATGCCAAAGCCGCCTCTATCGACCCATGCTACTTTAGAAGACAAGATTATTGATTGCCAATACAGAGCATCCTCAGTATTCGCCATTTCTCACAATTGTGCTTGTTCATGGGATACTACGTCATTGAAACCAAACTATGTTGAGACTGAATTTATGCCATCGGTCACTCCTCCAGTAACATCAAACAATTTGCAAAACGAATTCAAAGAAGCATTGAACATCAAGCAAAACAGCTGCTTTGGGACAAGATCAAATGAGGATATCATAAACCATCTAAACAACTTTGCCTGCAGTTATGGGCAATGGATCGATAAAGAAGTCTTAAAAGCAAAAACACTTGATGGCAGATATGAGGAAGCAGCAAAGAACATTATCTGTAATCAAGAGATTGCTTTGAAGAGATTGAGAAAAGGGATTGATATTCTTAACAGCCCCGAATACATGAATTTATATCGTATAGCAAACTCAGCAATGCTTGTCAATATGCGAAAACCCGGGATCATAAATGCAGAAACTAACATCGATGAGGGCGGGCACTACTATTACTATCCATTCCAACTTGCTTTCTTGTTAATCAATCTTGAAAGCATTACGAATCCCGATTCTGATTTGAGAAAACAAAGTATGGATCTTTTATGGTTCCCTACTGGTGGAGGCAAAACAGAAGCCTATTTCTTGCTTACGGCTTTTTCATTGCTCTTTCGAAGATACAAATATGGTAGTCGCGGATTGGGGACTTCTGTAATCATGCGTTATACGCTTAGATTACTAACTTCCCAACAGTTTGAAAGAGCATCAAGAATGATCCTATCGCTAAACTATGTCTGTTCATTGTTTGCACCTACCCTGATAGCCGAATCTCTCTTTTCCATTGGTCTATGGATAGGAGCATCTTCTTCACCAAACAGTCTCAATAAAGGTGATTTCAGCGCCAATACTGTAAACGCAGAAATCATTGAGGCTCAATCACTGGATGAGGCTCAGTCAAAGAATGAGTTCCCAGTCAGCGAATGTCCTTGGTGTGGGAGCAGTCTTGTTGATGTTGGGAGAAGTGCATTCAATGTACTGGCGAATCAGCTTCAGATTATGTGTCTTAACAAAGAATGCATCTTCCATAAACGGTTACCCATTGATTTTGTTGATGAAAGCCTGTATAAGAACCCGCCTACTCTTCTCTTTGCTACAGTGGATAAATTTGCAAGATTAGCTTGGGTGGATGAGGCAGCCGCCTTTTTTGGAGCAAATGCCGATGTTCTGCCTCCTGATATAATTATACAAGATGAGTTGCATTTAATATCTGGTCCCTTGGGCAGTATTACCGGTCTATTTGAGACCATCGTTGAAATGCTTTGCCAAAAAGATGGACATGTGCCTAGGATAATAGCCTCAACTGCAACTATAAAAAACTCTGAACAACAAGTTAAGGGCCTGTTTGATAACAGATCTGTATTCACTTTCCCAGCTCCTGGCTTGGATTGCGACGACAGCTTTTTTGCAAAGACAGACTTCAAAAACTTGAATAGAGAATATGTCGGGGTTCTGCCAACTGGCAAATCAATCACTACTACCCAAATTAACCTCATGGCACTACTTTTATCTGGCAGGCATAAGCTTGCGGAAGCTAAGAATCTTGATATCGATAACTACTGGACAATTGTTGCTTACTATAACTCGCTCAGAGAGTTGGGAAGAATGTATAGTAAGGCTCGTGATGAAGTTTTACAGACCTTTAAAATGCTCATGCAAAAAAGCAATCCTGATTCTAAACACAACAATCTTATGCCCCCGAAGGAACTCACCAGTAGAATCTCTGGAATAGAAGTAAAAAGAGTTCTTGGATCATTAGAGAAAAGATGCATAAGAAATAATGATCTTTCTACAAAAGGATATGAAGCAACAGATATTGTGTTTGCCACAAACATGATCTCCGTTGGACTAGATATCGACAGATTGAATGTTATGCTAGTAAATGGGCAACCCAAAAGCATAGCAGAGTATATACAGGTAACAAGCCGTATTGCCAGGAGTGTCCCAGGGTTAATCGTTACTCTATTCAATCCTTTCAAAGTAAGAGACAAATCGCATTTTGAAAACTTCTCAAAATTCCACAGAGAGTACTACAGATACGTAGAACCAATTTCAGTAACTCCCTTTACTTTGGTTACAATACAAAAAATGATGCCCACTTTGATGGCTGCCTATCTGAGGATATACAAACAAACAACTAGTCCCAAAGATGTAACTCCTGAATCTTTTTATGAGTTAATGGAGTACTTGAAGCAAAGAGTGAAAGACGATTCTATTGTTAGATTCATAAAGAATAGAATAGATGATCATTGTGACTATTTATCTAAGAAATTAAGGCTAAATCCCGGTCTTTTATTTGCTGACCTGCTTCAAAATACCAGTGATGCAGCTTTAATGGATATCGATTCAGATGATTGGCTTACCATGAATTCAATGCGTGAAATCAGCCCCAATGCAGTGATTAAGATTCTTAGTGCACACAAGAAGAAGAAAAGGACTTCAGCGTATGATAAACTACTATGAAATTCAGTCTAACAATATAATCAGCCAATACGGAGGAATTGGTTCCATAATTGATACTCCCGAAGGGTCAGTCATGATCAGTAATTTGGATGCATGGCCATACTATCACCACAAAATTAACGGTAAAGATAGAGATTACCTGCTAAACGTATCTGTTAACGATATCAGACTTATTGACAGGCTAAGATATATCTTTCCTAATCTACAATATTTGCTAAAGATACCGCTGAATGCTACAGAAAACAAGGGAAACAGAGTTAAAGACAAAGAGAATTTGATATCGGCAGAAGTTTTTCCACATTGGATGCACTGTCCACGTTGCAACAGGTTTATGCATGAGCGTGACTGGGCAGAATCGCATAAGCTTCGGAACAGAAAAGGTCAATTCTCGCGATATTGTCCTTTTTGCGATTTCGATGAGAACACTAGGAAAAGAAGATCTGTTCGCTTAGAGCAAGTAAGGTTCATTCGTGTATCAAAAGATGGTAGTATTAGTGATTTCCCATGGGAAAAATGGTTCAAATCTAGAATCAATTCTCCTGAGCAATGTCAAAAACATGAATTAACATACAAAAAGGCCACAAACCCAGATAGCGTTGACTCCATCTGGATCAGTTGTTCACAATGCAAACAATCTACCAGCCTAACGGGAATATTTAACTACAACTATGATGATAGCAAAGATAGAACAGTACTAAAGTCAAGTAACAGCGTTTATTTCCCGGCGATTATTCGCAGCCTTATGATTCCTCGTAAGCTAACCAATAATCACTGTACAGGCCTAAACGAATCAGATTATCGCGATGCAGAACTTAGCTTCATGCTTGCTGCCGTTAATGATGATATAGATCCCGACGAATGCCTGATACACTTAAAAAGTATGCCCCGGATATCTGACACAGTAAGTCTTATTTCTATTAGAAGTTTGACTATGGTTGCTGTCCTCTGCTCTTATAGCAGATTAAGCCCCATAAACCCTGGATATATTTGGGTAGATGGCAGTTCTCGTCATGTTACAAATGCAAAATTCAATACAAGTTTCTTGCCGGCATCCGAATTGCTTGGTGAGGGATTTCTGATCTGTTTCAAAGATACGATTCTGCGAAATCATTATGAGAAAGTAAAAGATATGAGCAATTTTCGTCAACGACTTTATGCGCATTATAAATCTCTCGAATCATACAATCCATTTGGATTTGAAGAGGTCGATGAATACTGCCTGTTTAAGTATGTCGCACTTCATAGTCTTGCTCACATTCTTATTAAGCAGCTAGAATCCGTGTGTGGATATCCGGCATCGTCCATAAACGAAAGGATTTACAGCACTGGAAAGCATCATTCCGGTATTATGATATATACAGTAGCTGGTTCCGAAGGAAGTTATGGAGGAATAGTGACTCTCACAGAAAGAGGAGATATTCCTAAGCTGCTGGAAGACGCTCTAGACAAAGCTCAGTATTGTACCAATGATCCAGTTTGTTACAAAGATAAATCTGTATGCTTTTCTTGCATGTATCTCCCAGAAACTTCATGTGAAGCTTTTAATAGTCTTTTAGACAGGACATTTTTGGTGGACAAACAATATGGTGTTTCTAGTTTATTGAGTCTTAAAACAGACTGAAGCTATCTCTGTTAAAGATTGTTGAGCAATTCTGATCAAGCTTATCAAACATGGACTATGTAGGTAGCGACATCAAAAGAGTGAATCACTACGTAAAGCCCCCCATGCAAAGGCGAGAGGATATCTGCAGAAGTAGTTAGAATATAAGTATTCTGATACACTAGTGCTCGGATAATCATCACAAATAGGCTGCATGATAATACTGGTTACTCGGATTTCCGACGTAGTCCTGCGATCGAACATTATTGTGGGACTTAGAGGATCATCAAGGTATTTGGATATCCGTGTAGCAAGACTATCCTCCAGATCTCATTCTTGACTGATTTCTCCTCTTTGGTAGAATGGATCTCATTATGAGAAAGATCATCCACGTGGATATGGACGCCTATTTTGCAGCGATTGAGATCAGAGAAGATCCCTCTCTGAAGGGGAAGTGCGTGATCGTGGGCGGACCGCCAAATAGCCGGGGAGTGGTATCCACGTGTTCTTATGAGGCTAGGAAATATGGCATTCATAGTGGGATGAGCTCGTATCAAGCATGGAAACTATGCCCACAGGCGGTATTTGTACACTCCAGTTTTGGGCTATACAAAGTGATATCACAGCAAATCCGAGATATCTTTTACCAAGTGACCGATAAGGTCGAGCCCATGAGTCTGGACGAAGCGTATCTGGAAGTAACAGAAAACAAAATGAGCGAAGAGAATCCGGTGAAACTTGCAAAGTGGATCAAGAACCAAGTTTATGATAAAACCAGGCTAACATGTTCTGCCGGAGTTTCTTATAACAAGTTTCTAGCTAAGATAGGTTCGGATCTGAAAAAGCCCGATGGGCTTACGGTGATAACAAAGGAAAACGCCCGGGAAATACTCTTTGCTTTGCCAATCTCAAAGTTTCACGGCATTGGTAAGGTCACGGCAGCACGCATGAAAAAGATGGATATTCACACGGGAGAGGATCTATATCAGAGAAGCCTGGCTGAGATGATAAGGGTTTTTGGGAAAGCCGGTTTCTTTTACTACAACGTGGTTCGGGGCATTGATCAACGTGATGTGATTAGCTCATGGGATCCCAAATCCATCAGTTGTGAAAACACTTTTTCCGAAGATATTGGGGATCTCAATGATTTGCTGCTGCGCTTGCGTAAACTGGCCGATAGGCTGTCAAACCGTATGAAACGAAAGAATATTCAAGGACAGAACCTGATTCTGAAAATCAAGTATGCAAATTTTGAGATTGTTTCGCGCAGCCTGAACTTACCGCATTTATCTAACGATCAGGAGAGTCTCTATCATTATGGTGAACAGCTTTTAATCGCAAATTGGGATTCTTTTCGCAAGGTAAGGCTATTGGGTTTGGGAGTAGGTAAACTGGATTGTGATGGAGATTGCTCGCAATTGGAGCTGGAGCTGTAAACCACTATTTTTCTAAAATACGAGTTTCATAGTTTATGGATTTGTAAAGCTAAGCTGTTCATTCTTTGCTACGCTCTGCATAGTGTGCACTATTAATGCTTCTTTCAAACACTTCTTAAATGTGATTTGGGAACTATTCCGGAGGCTTATAGGTTGCCACAAAGCTGTAGATGCAGAAGCAATAATGAGTCTTTATCCTACAATCCATCAAACCAAGGGTTGAAACTATACAATTGCGTCGACATAGAATGTAATGCTTTGCGTCTTTATCCTACAATCCATCAAACCAAGGGTTGAAACATTGCCATATCAGTGCGAAACCAAGCAATTGGGATGTCTTTATCCTACAATCCATCAAACCAAGGGTTGAAACCAAAGAAGCTTTTCTTTTCTGTTTTTATCCATATTTGTCTTTATCCTACAATCCATCAAACCAAGGGTTGAAACTAAGCTCCTGCAATCAATGGCTGTAGGAGGGCAAAGTCTTTATCCTACAATCCATCAAACCAAGGGTTGAAACCATCGCCTTTGCTTCACTCTATACGCTGGAAAGCTATGGTCTTTATCCTACAATCCATCAAACCAAGGGTTGAAACTCTTCTCTGCGCGCAGCCTCGCCCAAATATGCCAGGGGTCTTTATCCTACAATCCATCAAACCTAGGGTTGAAACTACGATGGGAAGTGCTTCACAATCCCTGCTAATTCAGGGTCTTTATCCTACAATCCATCAAACCAAGGGTTGAAACCTTGACACTATGATTGAATGTGGTAAAACATTCATGTCTTTATCCTACAATCCATCAAACCAAGGGTTGAAACAGGTCTCCGCTATAATCTGCCATGTTTTTTCGATCCTGTCTTTATCCTACAATCCATCAAACCAAG
>Ga0265294_10011189_pt1 | contig 10110 bp, 15 predicted proteins | sample MunlanPumphouse3_FD_192504 | JGI IMG/M metagenome (GOLD analysis project Ga0265294, IMG submission 192504) | Groundwater microbial communities from a municipal landfill in Southern Ontario, Canada - Pumphouse #3 | ecosystem: Environmental > Aquatic > Deep subsurface > Groundwater | place...
CGCAATAATACCGAGACCTCCGAAGATGAACCAGTACAACTTCACGACCTGGGTGATCCGGAGTCTTGCCATCATTGTTCTGATGACCGTGACTGAAAGGATCGAAACAACGATCACCTTCAAAACGAAGAAGGCGAGGTCAAGTAAAACGGCTACCGCCCCGGTCATGCCAAAGACCGGAGAAAGGTTCCACGGCAGCAGGATGATGATCCCGAATGTAAGGATCGCAACCATTTTTACTGCCTGGGCAAGGGAGAAGACACCAAGGTTTCTTCCGGAATATTCTGCAAGGATACCGCCGGCAAGTTCTGTTTCGGCTTCCGGTGTATCGAACGGGACCTTGGATAATTCTCCGGGTGTGATCCACATAAAGAGGAACAGAAGAATGAGGAGACCAACGATCCCGAGAGGACCGACGATATCCCAGACCGATGTCTGCATCAGTGTTATGAAAGAGAATGGGTCGGCGACTCCGGCTGCCATCAGTCTCCAGGCGATAATGATGACGGAAATCGCGAGCGGCAACTCGTAGGCGATCATTGAAACCATTTCACGCTGGGCACCTACCGTTGCATAGGGAGAGCCTGATGCGAATCCGCCAATGACCAAAGCGAGTGAGGGCACGATCAGGAGATAAAGGACCAGGATCATGTCTCCTGCTTCTCCCAGGATCGGGGCAAGACTGCCAAACGGCAGATACATGAGTACGGCGATCGAGGAGGCGAGAGCGATGACCGGCATCAGATTAAAAAGCCAGGGTATCGCATTAGCCGGCACGATGCTTTGTTTCGTAAACAGTTTTCGGACATCGGTGAACGGCTGTCTGAGAGGCGGACCAATTCTCGCCTGCATGCGGGCGACGATACGCCGGTCGATCCCGGCAATGAACAGACCGAGTATGATTGCGAGGATCGCGAGAACGATCGTTCCACTGATCGCAGAAAGAATGATGTTCATTGCAGCATCCTCCGTGTTTTTTCATAAGACATCTTTGAGAGCTGTTCCTTGGTGAAGATCTTCGTAGACCCGTTATTCGTGATCGCAACACGATCCGTACAGGACATGCACGGGTCGATCGATGCAACGATGATCGGGATATCGGCGAGCTGGGCGCCTTTCAGGATGATCGGCCAGACATGGGCATTACTGTATGTTGATGCCTTCACTTTCCATGCGATAGGTGCTTCAGCTCCGTCCATCGCAACATAATGGACCGCCTCCCCTCTCGGGGCTTCGTGACGCCCGACTGCTTCGCCTGATGCTTTCCTGCAGGTCGAGAGGATCTTTGCGACTTTTTCTTCCCAGAGGACCGGTCCGGGCGGCATATTGTCGAGACAGGTTTCGATGATCTCTATCGACTGGGCGATCTCAAAGATGCGGACAACGATCCTGTCATACGTATCACCGTTCACCTCTGATCCGTAGATCGTTGGCAGGACGGGCTTTATGTCCAGGTCGCCGTATGCGCAGTAAGGATAATCCACCCGCAGATCAGCAGTAACGCCGGAAGCACGGGAAGTCGGACCAACCGTGGAATACGCCATGGAAGTCTCAAATGAGAGGAGACCTGTCCCGACACATCTGGACTTGATCACGGCATCTTCGAGGAAAAGTTTTTTCAGTTTTCCGAAGACGTCTTTGTATGCGTTGAGGCATTTGCGGATCTTTGGAACCTGATCATCGACGATGTCTCTGCGGGTCCCGCCGATCTGGATGATGTCATAGTTCACCCGGTTTCCCGTGATGAGTTCGATTGCGTCCATCGCATCTTCCCGAACCCTCCATGCAAGGTAGAACAGCGAGTCAAAACCAAGCTCATGGGCAGCGACTCCCGCCCAGAGAAGGTGGGACTGGATCCGTTCGAATTCAGCGATGATCGTTCTGACATAATCTCCCCGTTCGGGAACGGTGATGTCGGCGATCTGTTCGACCGCTCTGGCGAACGAAAGAGAGTGCGTCACTCCGCAGATCCCGCAGATACGGTCTGTCAGGTGTACGATCTGGACAGGATTTCTGGACAGTCCCATCCACTCGATACCGCGGTGGGTCTGTCCGGGTGTGAAATCTGCCGAGATGACCTCTTCTCCGAGGACCGTCAGTTCGATATGGACCGGTTCTTTCAATGCCGGGTGGATCGGTCCGATCGGGACTTTGTAGGGTGCGTTACCTGCCATATTACTCATCCCCCAGTGGTGCGGGCGGACGGTTTTCCGGTCTGCCGCATGCCCAGAGATTTTTGATCATTGAGTCGGGGACCTTTTTGTCATCTTTCCGGAGAGGATATACATTATCGGGGAAATCCTGTGGCAGGAAGAATTTGTGTTTTGCTGGTTCCAGACCGTCGACAATGATGCCGAGGTATTCCGTTTTTTCCTGCTCGGTGAATGCCGCTCCTTCCATCAGATCGGTGATCGTCGGGATGTGAGGATCTGCTTTCGGGATATCAGCCGAAAAGATCACCATACATTCGGTTTTTTCGATTCCGCCGTAGATGGAGAAGATGTACTGGACCCTGAGGTTTTCGTCCTGTGCTCCCTTGTCATAGCCTGCGATGCAGGATAAGTGGGGATATCGGATCTTCATCAGTGCCTCGGCTGCCTGATGAATAGCTTCGCGGCGGATGGTGATCCATATATTGGAATTCTCCCGTTTCTTTGCTCCTTCTGCTCTGACTCTGATGGAGGAATCCAGCATAGAATCGCCGAGTGAGGCTTTGAGTTTATCCACCACTTCTGCAGGGGTATATATTTCGTCCATTATTTTCCTCCTTCAAGTCTTTCTAATTTCGCGATCGCCGTCACAACGCCGTTGATGATCGCTTCGGGTCTCGGGGCACATCCCGGGACGTAAACATCCACAGGGATGATCTGGTCGACCGGACCTGCGAGGTTGTAGGATGTCGAAAACACACCGCCTGACTGACCGCATGTTCCGACGACCATCACAACTTTGGGTGAAGGCATCTGGGCATAGACACGCCGGAGTCTGTCTGCCATCTGATTTGTGACCGGACCGGTTACGAGTAAAACGTCGGCATGGCGGGGAGACCCCACGAGTTTTACGCCGAAACGCTCCGGATCATAACGCGGCGTCAGGGTCGCAACGATCTCGATATCACAGCCGTTACATGAACCTGCGTTGAAATGAAATACCCAGAGGGATCTGTTCAAAGATTTTGTGAGTTTCATATTACTATCACCACCACGAAAATCACAATGACTCCTATCAGGAACCATGTGAGGTAATCATTCACGACTCCCGAGTGGAGCGGGATGATTTTATCGTAATATCCTTTGAGGGCATGGGTGAATCCCCAGTACATGTTCCCCCCTCTGATGTGGACGTCGCCTTTTGGCGGTTCATCATTTCCGGAGAGGTAGGGTTTTGTCTGTTCGGTGTCTTTGTCGTAGGATGATTCCCCGCAGCGCCAGACGAGCCAGGCAAACAGGAGTCCGATCACCATCACAACGACCCAGATAAGCGGGTTCCAGAATCCGTATCCGGTTAAGAGATCGCCGATCATAATACACCTCCAAGGACCGCGGCAATATATGAACCCTGATTAAGAAGAGCATCTGCTGCCGGTGTAACGATGCTGTCTACCACGAGGTCGGGTACGAGACCGAATCCGATAACGAAAATGGTCAGAATGACCATTCCTGCGATCATAAGTTTCGGGACTTCTTTCACGTTTTCGAATTCCGGAAGTTTCGGACCCATAAAGACCGAGTGGAATACTTTCATGAATGATGCCAGAGTCAGGATGGAGACGATCATGGCAATAACTGAAAGGATCGGATTGAAGGCAAAAACCGATTCATAGATCATCAGTTTTGAGGCAAATCCATTGAACGGCGGAATTCCCGCTATGGCGAGGGCCCCGATCAGGAAGAAGATCATCGTCCATTTCATATTATGACCAAGACCTCCCAGTTTGTTCAGGTTCCAGACACCGGTTCGGTAGATCACCGCACCAACTGCGAGGAACAAGAGTCCCTTATACAGGGCATGGTTGATGATATGGAAGAGACCTCCTTCCATCGCCGTCTGACCATAGGCACTCAATGCGACCGGGTCGCCCAATACTGCCAAGGCAACGCCCACACCGAGAAGCATGTATCCCGTCTGGGAAACTGCATGGTATGCCAGAAGACGTTTTACATCTTTCTGGGGAAGTGCCATCGTAACACCGATGACCATTGATAAAATACCAAGAATAATTATTACCCATCCGACGGTTACGGTGTTGAGTGCTCCTCCGTATACCGTGAAAAGGATCCTGAACAGGCCATAGAGTCCTGCCTGGCTCGCAACGACCATCAAAGCCGTGATGCCCGAGGGTGCGACCGAATAGGCATCCGGTGTTGCATAATGGAAGGGTACTGTACCCGCTTTCATCGCAAGGGCCGTGATGAAGAGCACGAGGGCGACAATGTTTAAGGTCGTCCATGTCATCTGGGATGCGATCACTGCCATGTTCAGTGAGTCGTATTGTGCGTACAACAGACCGATGGAGAGCAGGACCATAAGTCCGCCGACCGTGTTGACGATCAGATATTTTAGTGCTCCTTCTACGGCGATACCGCCATTTCTGTGATAAGAAACGAGTGCGGCGGCGGCGAGTGAGTTGATCTCCAGGAACACGAAGAAGTTGAACATGTCTCCTGTTGAGACCATGCCGAAGATACCTGCCGTCAGCAGAAGATACAAAGCATAGAACTCGGACTTTCCACTCCGTTCCTTTTGCGAGGATACAAGATAGAGAATGACCGCGAAGGATACGATGGCTGCCGAAAGCAGCATGAATGCACCGAATCCGTCGATGGTGAAGATGATCCTGAATGGAAGTCCGCCCGAGTCAATCGAAGCGGCTGAAGAACCTGCCGCAGCTCCGAACACGTAGACAACAGTTCCTTTCGTGAAAACTGTGACTGCGTTGATTACGGCAATCAGACTTGCCAGAAATGAAACGAGGATGACCCAGGGATCACGGATCTTCGGGAGGAATCTTCCGAAGATGGGGATAAGGAATGCTCCGAAGAGCGAAACTGCGATCAGCAGCGCCGGCATATTATCTAATAGCAAACTCATTCTTTGAGCCTCCGCATCTTATCCGAGTTGAGTGTCCCGTATTTTTTATAGATGATCATTATCATACTGATCATCAGCGCAGTGGTTGCAACACCGATGACGATGTTTGTCAAAGTAAGTGCCTGGACAGTTGGTAATACCATGTCGACACCTTCGGGAGCATTCGTGAAGATCGGAGCGATCCCGTCTTCTCTGTATCCTATCGTTATGAGAAACAGGTTGACCGCACTCTCCATGATCCCGATACCCATGACCATTTTTATCATGTTCTTTTTCAGGAGGATGATCGCAAATGCGATCCCAATGAGTAAAGCAACTGTAATAAACGGCATATTTGCTATCATTTTTTACCACCTTGCTTTCCACTCTTTTTTATTATGGGGGTTGAAGCCGGAGCATCGTCTTCTGCCTGGGTGGTTTCTTTTAGACCGGCAAACATGTACATCAATACTACCGATAGTGCACCGAGAACTTCTATTCCGATCGCGAAGTTCAGCACCGGAATTACTCCTGCGGTGAAAATATCGCCTGCGTTGACCCCATATGCGACCGCGTGTCCAAAGAGACCGCCCGTTGCATTCATCCAGTTGAAGAGGAAACTGGCTCCTACTACAAGTCCGGACAGTGCCGTGCAGATATAGAGTATAAGACCTGCTGCTTCGACAAGTTTGAAATTCTTGGCAGGGGTGAGTTTATCGATACAGTCTTTATAATAATAACAAACGAGGATAAGTGCCACCCCGGTTGCGATAACTGCTCCACCCTGGAATCCTCCTCCTGGGGTCAGGTGCCCGTGAGCTACGATATAAAATCCAAAGATGAATATGAACGGTGCCAGCAGTCGTCCTGCGGTTCGTATAACAAGACCGGATGTCATTTCCCGATCCTCCTGAATAACATTGCAACGCCGAGAACGGCGATGAACAGTACGCATGCTTCGCCGAGTGTATCGAATCCACGGTAGTCAAAGACGATCGAGGTCACAACGTTGTTTGCACCTGTTTCTACCTGGGCATTGTTGATATAATACTGGTCGGTGGTCGTTGTCTGTGGTTCGCCGAACGTAAGTCCGATCGAGGGCAGCAGGAGGATCAGTGTTACCAGAATGACCAGTATCATCACGACCCTTTTTGGAAAGAGGGATGTACATTCTTTCATGGGTCGTCACTTTCCTGACGTTTTGTGCCTTTGATACCGATCATTAAAATTGCCGTTGATATTCCCGCTCCGATACTTGCTTCTGCTATGGCCACGTCTGGTGCCTGCAGCAGGAAGAATTCAAGTGCCATGAGGAAACTGAATGCTGCAAAGGAAATTGCGGCTGCAATCAGATCTTTTAGGAAAAACACCGCTACTGCGAAGAGAATAAGTGCTGCGAGGAAGAAAATGTGCAGTACTGAATAGCTCGCAGGGAATAATTCTATCATTTTCGTCCCTCCTGTTCTTCCATTTTCGGCAGGTCATTGTTGAGGGCGTCAACTTTTGCTTTCGGCATGTTTCCGGACCTGTAAGCACTCCGGGCTATTGCATGGGTCGACGTGGTTGATGTGATTACAACAATTACGAGGGCAAAGAGAACATGAGCCCCGAAGTTGAGCCACGCTTCGTTTCCATCGATCCAGAGTCCTACAGCATAGATAAGAACTGCTAATCCCATGAAAAGAAGACCGAAGCTTCCGACAAGTCCTGCTGCATGTATGCGGGTATAGAAGTCAGGGAATCTGAAGAGTCCAATTACACCGATCACGCTGAAAAATACTGCGATCACTACACAGATGGTTATGATTATTTCGATCATTCGAGTTCCCCTCCGATGAGTTTTGCGACATACAGTGTTCCTACAAATGAGAGGAGAGCGTAAACGATCCCGACATCAATGAAGACCGGCTGATTGAGCCTTAGTGAAAGGGTGATCATAATGATAACAACAAGGCTGTTGATAACATCAAGGGCAAGCATCCTGTCTGCATTTGTGGGTCCCATCCACATACGGATCCCGCAGGCAAAGATGAGAACAACGAAAATGATCGTTGCGATCATAAAAATGTCTATCATTCTGTGATCCTCCTGATCCATCCGGCAAGGTTGATTCTGGGAAAGATTTCGCCAGATTTCCGTATTTCGTTCGGATCTTCGCCAATATCAAGGCAGTGAACATAAAGTTCCCTGGTCTCGCTGTTTACATCCACGGTTGCCGTTCCCGGCTGGAAGGTGATGGATGCGGAAAGAAGGAGAGTGCCGGCATCGGTTTTCATTCCCGGGGATAGTTTGATGATTCCTGGTCTGATATTTTTACCAGTGATTATTTTCCATGCAACTGTCATGTTTGCTATAATAAGTTCGATTAAAAACGGAATTATGTAGACGACAATGAGAAGCCACCGGAGAGGGTTTGCCATTTTGTAGCGTTTTCCCTTCCAGATTTTCCTGCACATAAGCCCGGTTATAATTGACAGAATTAGCCCGATGATGATTTCAGCAGACGACCAAAGGAAGATCGCATCGGTATCCGTCGCCGAGCCAATTGACAGCACTAAATAAAGAAGGAATGCTGCGATTCCTGCGAGTATGGCGGGGATAGTATTGCTCACGTTCCACCTCTCTGTTTGATCTTATATCTCATAGTTACCACAAATCTCCATATTGATTTTGTACAGACTCACACGTCTTGATTAAAGATGTATCTTTATTAATAAGAATGCTTTCAATTTATATTCTACGATAGACCTTATAGGATGTTCCTATAAAATCAGTTTGATTTTTCTTTTTAGTGAAATCCATATTTTTTAAACCAGGATTTGAAAAAAATGGTTGGAGTTCTACCTATTACGTTACATTTATATTCAAATGCTGGCAATATACGCACGTCTGAAAATCATCTGAGGTGATTGGACGGCAAGGAGTCAGAGTTTATGGCTAATGAAAACGAACTACCGACGACTTCCTATGGAAAAGTTGTCAGTGGTGAAAAAAGTATGGCTATCGGGATAATTCTCTGGTTCTTCTTTGGAGGGATTGGATTAGCTTATGCAGGAAGGGTTGGACTTGGAATCGCCCTCTTCATAATAGAGGTCGTTTGTGCAATTATAGCATTCCTGATCATTCCCGGTATCATTGCAGTTATCGTCTGGTTCGTGGCTCTCTATCTGACCTACAAGGCCATTGAAGAGAATAATCAACTGTGGACCCAGCACCTTACCCAATAAAGGTTCATTCACTATTTTTCACAATCTTTTTTTTGCATCCTGTTTTTTACCTGCGTTGGTTAGCCGGGCAGCAGAAATTCCGATGTGTTGTCAATTCAATGGGTGTAGATCATTTTTGATTGAAAAGAGGGACATATGGACATCCGCATTCGGATTATGACCTGTTCCTGTCAGTGAGAAAGAAATCCGGTGTGTTCTATGCGATGGGGCGGGTTCTTGCAGATTTTTTCCTGAATGCGACTCGATTATCTAATAGAATCATCTTCAGCCAATGTAAATATCTCTCCAGGTAGCAAACACTTAAATAACAAAAAGATAGATGTTCTATTACCTCAAAAAGAGGTGGTTTTATTATGTCAATTGGTATTGGAGCGAATTTAAGCGAGTCTTTTGGTTATGCAAAAGACAAAATCGTGGGAAGCATTGGTAATTGGATCCTTCTGATTATTCTGAGTATTATCCCGATTGTAGACTTTATTGCCGTTGGAACATTCCTGAAGGTATATCGTGGAGAGGACCCTAAAGTTGAAAAGGTCGGCAAATCTTTTGTTGACGGTCTTCTTGCATTGATCATAGCATTTATCTACATGCTCATCCCGATCATCATCTTCGTTATTGTTTGTGGAGCTGCTATCGCAGGATTAGCGACTGGTTCCGTTGCAGCACTCGCAGGAGCCGGTGTAGGCGGAATACTTTGTCTGATTCTCTTTATTCTGTTCGGTCTTATTATGACCCCTGCCATAGTCAACTTTGCCCGCAAAGGATTTGGAGCAGCATTCAAATTCGGCGAGATCTTTGGTATGATTTCCAAAGCAGGCTGGCTTAAGTACATTGGATCGATCATCGTTCTTGGTATCATCTTTGGTGTCATCTACTGGATCATCACTCTGCTTGGACTTATTCCAGTTGCCGGAACCGCCATTATGTGGATCGTTATATTCATTGTGGCACCATTCTTTGCTGTGTGGAGCAGCAAATTCTGGGGAAACCTGTTCGAGTAAAATAATCAACCAATCTTTTTTTTCTGTTTTCTTCACGTATCAGCAAAAGTTGCATAAATATATTTGTCGTGACAGCAAATTACTGCACATTGGCAATTGGTAATGTCCGGCTGATATGGAGAATACATAATGTCATTTTGTCCTGGTTGTGGCTCAGAAGTTCTTGAGTCTGCAGAAATTTGCCCTACATGCGGAACACGGGTTAACGTCGTCAACAAACGTGAACTGCCGCGTCGCTCAGACGGCTTGCTGGTAACCGGTGAAAAAAGTTCAGGTCTTGCCGTTCTTCTGGGATTTTTTATCATAGGTGCAGGATTGATGTATGCAGGGCGTGTAGGTCTAGGTATCGCTCACCTGATCCTGTCGATTATTTTCTGCTGGACTTTTCTTGTTCCTATCTGTTTGTGGCTTTATGGTATGTTTAAGGCGTATGATCTATGTGAAGAACATAACCGGCTTTGGGCTCAATATCTGACTCAATAAATAACGTAGTATCTTATCTGAATTCCTGATGCATTATTTTTTGGGGTTATAATCCGTTTCTTAATGGGATAACCTTTTTAACCATCTCAATACCTTTATTTGTACATATCTCATATTGAGAGATGATACTACAATGTCAATCGGAATTGGAGATAATTTAACTCAGTCCTTCGAGTTTTCAAAGGAAAAACTCGGTGGTAATATCGGAACTTGGCTGATCCTCTCGATCCTCAACCTTATCCCGATCGTCGACTGGATCGTCTACGGAACATATGTGAAAATACTTCGCGGTGAAGAGCCTGATCTCAATAATATGGGAAAGTCCTTCG
>Ga0265294_10011190_pt1 | contig 10110 bp, 11 predicted proteins | sample MunlanPumphouse3_FD_192504 | JGI IMG/M metagenome (GOLD analysis project Ga0265294, IMG submission 192504) | Groundwater microbial communities from a municipal landfill in Southern Ontario, Canada - Pumphouse #3 | ecosystem: Environmental > Aquatic > Deep subsurface > Groundwater | place...
CCTTTACTTTTTTAGATATTTTATTAAATTCTCTAATGCCTTTAGGCATACCAGCACCCATTACTGCAAGGGAGCCAACTGTGTTAAGATTCTGTTCAGTGATAAAATTAACTTTATCACCTGCTTTATATGCCTTATATACACTCTCTATGCCAGGTGTTTCCTGCGACACACCGTTTATTTGTGCTCCACCTGCTAAAGCGTCTGTTATTCCTATAATAAAGTAAGAATCTGCTACACACATAGGCAAGTGCTGTAATGCAAATTTATTCACATATGGTATATTCTTTACTACAGGTACTTTTAAGCTCTTTACTGTTGCTGTTGCTACTTTAGTTCCTATTCCTGCTTTTACAACCCCCTTTGTCAATACTCCTGCACCCTTGAACACACCACCTAATAAAACACCTTCAGCGTATAGTTTTGCTATTTCTGCAGTGGCTTTTATAGGCTTATTCCTCACAGTTGCATATTTACCTCTGGAAAACTTGGCAGCTTCAGATAAGGCATCATTTTCATTTATGTACTTTGTAATTGCGTTTTGTTCTTTGGTTATGCCTAGTGACTTTCCTATCTGAACTCTAGTTTTCTCTATAGCTGCCTCGTCAAGATAATGGATAGGTGAGGCACTTGCAACCACCCTTTCAGCTTTATTATAAACACTTATTGAGGACTTTTTTAAATTATTATAATCACTTGTAGCATTATAAACATCTGCTAGAACCTGCTTAAACTTACTCTCACCTGCAAAATCTTTTAGTATTACCTCCTGTGCTTCCTGCTTTATTTGTGACGTTGTTTTGAAAGGCTGTGTTGCTGCTGTAGACATAAAACCTGTAAGTGTTGCCGTCCTTGCTGTTGACAGACTCAAAGTATCTATGTAATTAAAGTAAGCCTGTACATTATCTTTATATGTCACACCACTGCGTCTGTTATCATCATTCGTGGGAGCATCAGGATACTTAGCCAGTATTTTAACTCTTGCAGCTTTGACAGCTTTTACTACATCATAAGACGTTGCACCAGTCAAAGGTGTTTTAGCTGTGTTTTGAATATCCACCAGTGCAAACTGTTGTTTCATCCTCTCAGGATTACTTGATTTAGATAAAACGTACTTCCTTGCCGTGTAAATACGTGCTTTCTCTGCTGAGGTTGCTTTAAATAGTGCGTTATCTGCAACATTCATCACAGCATTTAAATCACCCTGAGTTTTTACGGCACCTTCCAGGTTGTTTAGCGTACTTGTAGGAATCTCCCATTTTTGAGTCTGTGCATTGAACTTACTTAAACTTGAGACTTTTGATGCTGAGGACCCGCGCTGAATAAAGTTAGGTGCCTGCTTAACTGTGACTCCTTTGCCTGACGTGCTCACAGAACCGAAGCTCTTTTGTGCTTGGGCTTGTTTGTACTCCTGCACTTCCATTTTAGATAAGCCTGAACTACCTGATCTTACAGCTTTGTCAGTTGTGACATGGGAGTACATGGTTCTAAGCTTTGCCTTCTGTGTGTCACTATACTTACTTATATTATTGTTGACATTTGCAGCCTGCCTTTCATCTAACTGGAGAGCTTGAGCTTTAGTAAGCCCTAAAGAGCTTGAAGCTGTCTTTTGTGCAGAGGAGAGATTATTATAGGCTATTGCAACCTGTGGAGTTGCGTCTTTACCTACTGTTTTATTTCGGCTGTAGGTTGCTCCAGGTGCGGAGCGCTTACCACCCCCTGTCCCTGCTGCTTTTCGTTTGTCGTTTACAGATGCCATATAACAACCTCTTCACACTTTTGTAACTGTCACTGTAGAATTAGGCGCAGATCTTTTGACAGCTTCTTTAACTACGTTTACAGGTGCAGCGATGCTTTTCACATAAACTCTTTTGACAGTACAGTAATATGCACCTGCCTTACCTGTGACTGAGCTAAATGCTGCACGATTTACTTTAGACTTTATGGCTCTTTTTGCTGCATTAGCCTGCACAGTTGTCTTAAATGGACCCACTTTTGTTGCTATACCAATCCTATATTTTATCGCTTTTGTTTTAGTTATCATCTTTGTACACCTCAATTTATTTATACGTGTTATAAGTATATTAGGCTTACAATCTATATAAGTCTTTGGAAATAGTAAAGAAATAGGCTTAAAGCCTATTCCTGCTCATCAGATAGAAATTCGCTGCAAATGACAGAATAACTGCAAATGTAATCAGCGTTTTATACTGTTCTGGCACAAAACCTATTAGTATAGTACCAAAGAACATTGCCACTATTGCAGGTATTGTCATAGTTTCCTGTTGTTTCCACATGAGCACGAAGGGAAGAATAAACAGCACTACATAAAACATTCTACCCATTACATTAGTAAAGGGAGTTGTTGCCGCTTCTGTTAATCCCTCCCAGTTCATATCAGTGAAATTATCCATTATACTGTTATAATTTTCATCATCTCCTATCGTTGCAATTGAAACAGTTGCTTTTTCTCTAGGTATTGTTACAGTCCATGTAAGCATATTTGAAGGGTTGCCGTCTGAAGCAATCACAGAAACATTATGATAAGCTCTATCCTCTGTGAATGTGTACTCCTTACTCTGTGCTGCTACAGTGCTTTTTACTCCATCAAGATAAAAATCTGCCGAAGTTATTGCAGTTGTTGAATTAAAGCTAAATATGTGTGAAGTTCCAACGGTGATAACCTGGTTACTATCTCCTACAAAGGAAATTATAGGAGTTGCTGTAGTCACGCCACACAGCATAAAAATTGAGAGTAAGATAAATATAAATCTAGCTCTCATTAATCCATTCCCCCTGTACTCCTGTTTGTTACAAGTTGCATTAATCCCCAAACTTCAGCTAATGAAACCATAGTCTGTATTCCATATGCAAATGCAACAGGTATTCCAATTGAAGCAAGATAAGGACCTGGAAGCACCAACACAGAAAACACTGTTTTAACTGTGCTGTACATACTGGCTATCATTGCCCAACCATCAAAGGCACTTGCTATATCCGATTCCGACCCTGAAGATCCTGCCTCAACTATTCCATCTGCTAAGTCTGCTCCTGGCATTGTTGCCTCTGGAATAGTGACAGTATCAAATATTCCAGCCCCGTTTATTATCCCTCCTGCCACTACAAAAGCAAGAAGGAAGAAGGCTATCTCTTTAGCCCACATTAGATATTCGCCCCCTTTCTAGCTTCGTTAATTACTGCTAACAAAGCAAAGACCGTTCCAATTACTAACCCTGCTGCCATAGTTGTATTTGTTGTAGCTCCAAAACCCGTGAATACATCCAAATACCACAGGAACCAAGAGAAACCACAAACCATTAACCCGCCTACTGCATGTTCTGCTTTCCCAAACATCATTGCAACGATAAACACAAGGAAAACACCAAAGTAAGCCAGTGCTTTTCCTCCGATAAATGGAACTGTGCTTCCTGCAAATGTTACAGTATAAATTTTCTCAACAGTTCCGAAACTACCCTCCGTAAATTCTACTATGACCTTGTAAGCCTCCCCTATGTAGTTAGTAACTATAAATGTTTTACTACCTGCTGTTCCTGTAGGTGTTTCTATGTAGTCATTCAGCATAACAAAAGTGCCGTTATTAGCTGTCTGCCCTATCCGATAATAGACTTTTGTCATGTCTGAGTTGGTACCGTTCCAGGTTACTGTAACACTTGCAGCAGTTGTGTTTAATACTTCTTTGTCTACCGTTACGTTTACAACATCATAGAACTGCCCCCCACCTGGAGTTAGCTGCTCTTCGGAAGTGTCCAGCACGATTATAAAGGATAGTTTGGATGTTGATGGTGTAATGTACTCAACCTGTGTTCCTATCTGTGTAACTAATTCAATCCTGTACTTTGTGCCTACTGTTACATCTTCTAGTACAAGTGCACCATTGCTGTCTGTAGTACCTGACTTTATTGCTGTGGTAGCTTCTCCCGTGTAGACAGAGTAGGCAACATTAGCCACACCGGACATTGAGTACCAGTGTTGCTTAACAGTTACTATGCAGTCATTTGGTGAAAAATAACTCTGTGCAGCCTGTAAAGCAACATTCTGAACTTTCATACTCCCTGACACTATTGATACAGCCATAATATCAGAGCTATCGTAGTCTGTTGCTTTCACTGTAACATAGTAAGTACCGTTTGTGAGCCCTAATACCTGATAGTAACCTTCTGTACCTGTTGTTTTTGTTACTGAATATGTATCATTATACACTGTAACAAGTGCACCCTGGATATTTTTGTATTTACCTAGTCCAAGAGACTCATACACTGAGCCATGTACACCCGTCCCAGATGTGGTTATCGTGTTTACTACTTCAAACGTACTTACATACGACCAACCACTGTATGAACCGTCTGTATATACTCTAACTCTCCAAAAATACTCCCCTGCAGGTAGCTGTATATCTGTACTTTCGCTTGTTGTTTCTTCTGTTGCTATAATATTAAGAAATCCTGCATCCTCTGCTATTTCTATTTGTGACGTTCCACTTACTCTTGCATCCCACACAAAGTTAACTGTGCTATAAAGTGGTGGGTATGTGGTTGTTACTGCGACTCCCCCTACAGGGGATATACACCCAGGTTGCATAGAGTCATATATGCACTGTGCAAGCAGCGTATTACCCGCTTCATTTAAATGCACTGTGTCAGATTTATACTCTGCATCTAATGACCAACCATTTACACTAGAGTATGTCCCTATAGCTTCCCTTGCATCAACTATAGAGAAATCTGGATTTGTTGTATGATATGCAATAATCATATCATTTAAATCGTCACACTGCTGACTTTTTGTAGTATCAAGATAACCATATGCAGGCAGTACTAACACTACTATAGCTGGCACACCTGCGCTTTGCGCTGCAGTGATGGTATTCTGAATATATGGAAATATTGTTGCTGCACTATCCCCACTGGCTAAGTTGTTTACACCTCCTTCAATTATTGCATACTGTGGGTTTTTTGCTAGTACATCTTTTGCAAACCTGTTATACAAATTTGGGTAAGTGTCACCTGAAATGCCCATGTTTTGATATGAGTACCCACTAACTGTTTGAAATTTATATGGAATTACTTTAGTATAATAAATAAAGTTTGCCCCTTCTACTTGTGGTGTACAAGCGTATGAAAGCGGATGTCCACTTATTATACTGTCACCAATAAATACAACCATGGGAGCTTGCATATAGAAGTCAATTGCCAGAGTCCCATCAAACGTACCCACTGTTGGTAATCCTTGCAACCAGTTAAAATTACTGTCAACTGCTGCGTTTGTATAGCGTATTGCTGATTGATACTCGTATGTTGCGGTATTAAGTGTCATTATTGCAGTATTTTCAGCAGTGCTTGTTTTTACACGGACACCATAGTAATCCCCCTCAACTACAGGCATGGACACAGTTAGTACATTCAAACCATCACTAACAGATGATTTTAGATTTGCTGTAGTATATACAACACTAAATAATCCAGTCCCTTCATCTTTTCTTGAGATTATTATGTATAATTCAGTTAATACATCTGTATTTTCAGCATAAAACTGAACTTGGTTAACTGTCCCTGTTTGTTCAAACCTTACAGCTTGCCCTGTATTAATATACGTTAATCCAGACGTGTCGCCACCAACAATCCCTGTAGTATACATATTAGTGGTAATATTTCCTAAATATGGAGCACACCTAGCTTGGTCTGCCGTAGCTGCTGCGGAACCAACGCCATAAAGAATTAAAAGTGTAACTAATACCAGTACTACCTTTAGTTTCATTTGTGACCCTCACAACTTGCCTTGTAAATATTTTTTAAGTTGAGGCACGTATTCCTAGACAAGCCTGTTCTCTCTGCAAACTCCGAGAGTGTTAAGTTTTTCCACTGAACTGCCCTAAATTTTAAAATCTTTCGCATATCTTTGGCGGCTACTCCAGACTGAATACATTTTTTTGGCTTTACACCTGCCAATAACATTCTATATCCAGGTGCGTAAGTACCTGATTTTTTGTTTATAATATCACCCTCTTAAAAATTGTAACTAGAGAGTATATGCTGTTCTACATTATAAACTTTTGGTTTATAACAGTTATCAGAAAAAACAAAACTGTTTAAACAACGTGTGCAGAAGGGTAAGGAAAAGAAAAGAAAAAGAGAAAGAGAATTAAGATATTAACAGCTATGTGCTTCTTCAGTGTCACAGGAAGCAAATATTTGAACTAAACAGTTGTCTGCAATTGCAGTATACATATCTTTTGAAGAGTACTCGCAATACCTGCCGTGACAGCCGAAAAGCCCCATATGATAAAGAATTATATCATGCTCCAAAGGAGTGAGTTCTATAAAACCCTCTATAATGTCCAAGGATAAAGTTGCATGGTAGTATCTTGATGCATGATTTTCAGTGTGTCGATAAATTACTTTTTGCTCTTTAATAAACTTCTTGTAGGCACCTACTTTACACAGATCATGCAGGAGACCACAAATAATTACTGTGTCTCTAGGTGCACACTTTTCAATATGTGTATTTATATCAGCAAACAGTTTCATAACCTTAAGTGAGTGCTCACAAAGCCCACCTTCAAAAGCTCCATGGTAAATAGTTGAGGCAGGAGAAACAAAGTAATCTGACTGCTCAAGCCATGCTACAAGTTCAGGTATTCCTTTTCTATCTACGGAGGAAAGCAGGCTTTTAACCATCTTTTTATTTATATCTACTCTGTCCATGCTCTTTCCTCTATAGGTTCTTCGTAATCTTCAGCACACTTTTTAATTTTCTTGCTCTGCAACATGTTATAGTAATCGTCTGAATCTCTGTTCCTCATTTGTACCACCTCAGAAATTAACTTTCTTTACTCCACCTAGTTTCATGCCACCAGCGAAGAATGTTTCTGTTGTTGAATCATATGCAAATGTCTCAGTCACGCCAAACGCAACTACCAGATCTGCAGAAAACTTAAATTTATTTCCTACTGGAGTTACGGTTACAGTTATATTTTCAACCTTCATAGTATACCACCTCATTTTATGATAGAAGTTACTATGTTGTCATGGTATATAAAACAGTAGGAAACAACTAAAAAAGAAAATTAAAGGAAGTTAGCGTAAATACTTAAACTTCCTGTACCCTTCTCACTAACTGAGAAAGGAAAAGCCCCATATCCACTAATACTTTCTTCAATAATCCCTGTTTCATCTCCAGGTATTGCAAAGTTCCCATTGGCAGATACAAGGAATGTTATCTTTTCCTCATGTGTCACCCTCACAGGACTTTTGAAGCTGGCAACACACCATGAATCTCCTAATACTTCACCTGCTTCAGTAGTTCCTATTTTCCTGCCTTCCTCATTATAGACTGCTACTTCAAAGCTAGTTGCATCTGTCCCCTCGTCATTAAAGAAGACATTAACAGAGCTAATGCGCTCTGTAATATCTGTGCTATCTCCTAACATATCACCGACATATGGCACTATGGTAAATACTGCCATTACTGTGACTACACCAATAAGATATAACATACTCTTTTGCATATCTAAAGCCATTTAATCCACCTTCCTGAAGTATGTAAACATTAAACCAACACCGCCAAGAACTATCATTACCAGTATTAATGCAGAGGTAGAGTTCCAAACATCTGAACCGTTTATTAAGCCTACAAATTCACTAGTAGAGGTCACAGTAAAGCTAGTTCCTATAGCTGTAGTTTCATTACCTGCATTGGGGTAAGTCTCCACGAATGAATCTCCTACACCGTCCACAACGTCCAGAACTTCTGTTCCTTCTGTGGTTGCTATAATATTGTATGTGTAAGTTGTCCCTTCTGTTATTGCTCCTGTGGTAATGGTCCACTTTAAGGTTGTTGGATTAAATGCTAATACTGCATTTGGGTTTGTGCTTGTAAGGTCATAGGTCAGGTATGAGCTACTGAGTATAGCGTTTGCATCAGAGGTATAAACCACTGTTGAATCTGCTGTGTAGTCATTGCCTGGGGTGTGCCTTATCACAAGCTGGTAGCTTTCATCTGTTAAGGTTTCAGTTATTAAAGTTGTGTATTCCGTATAACCAACAGTTGCATCAATAGTGAAAGGTGTTATCGTTTTCGAATAATCCCGAACTGTTACCCCGCCAATTGTTACTGTTTCAGGTACATTTGCCTGAATTGCTGTAATATCAGCATCGGATAAATCATATGGAATTTCAGTCCAGTCGGAATATCCGTCTATTTCGTCCGAATATCCGGTATTGCTATTTGTTTTAAGTTTCAGGTCTTCTATGGAATCGTAATAAATTTGTTTTATTTCGGTTTCAGATAAAGCTCTATTATAAACCATTACGTTGTCAATATCACTTTCAATAAATCGAGTTGTTATATGTCTACAACCAACCAACATAGTAGCAGCTGTTTCATTCCACTCCTCATATTTATATGTTGATATTGATGTATGAGAGTCTAATATTCCATCTACCCAAATATCAGAATAACCATCTCTATCTAATACCCAAATAATATTATGATATTCACCCGGTGTTAATGTTTTTGTGTTTGTGTCCAATTTTGAGCTATCATAATAACAGAATATGTTAATACTATTAGTGTTTAATAGGGAAATTTTCCAACCTGTATATTTGCTTAATATAGTGCCATCAACACCATCGGTTAAATTAACATTAAAAGCTATACTTATATCGTTTAGACCGATATGCCCGACATTATTTGGTATTGTTACATAATCATCAACACCATCGAAACTTCCAGCAGTATTATATTTTCCATCAGTCCAAGTCATTCCACCGCTTGCTGTTCCGTGATTCCCATTTCCTGAGCTATCAGAAACATTAGTTCCAGTGTTTTCATCAAATTTCCAGAATCCAACAAGCCCATCTGTAGGAATATCATAAGGACTTGTTTCTGTGTATGTTGGTGTTACTGTTGCTTCTATTGCATTTACTGAGCTTGCATCAAAGGTAGTTCCCAGGCTAAAAGCTGTTGAAGTCTGATAGTTTAGAGTCCCCGTCTTTGTGTAATCGCCAACAAATCCCCCTATGATGACCTCCGAGAATGGGATATCTTCAAAGTAGACATATCCACCATTATTAACTACCTGTTGAATCCATACTGCGTCAGGTAATCCAGCATCATTAAAGTGTGTGATTTTTACAATACCTTTGTCAAGTCCTGGCATCCCTGCAAGGTCAGAGGCTTTAATTCTAATATCTCTGAGTTTGTGGTCTTTCCCAAGGTCTTTAATTCTTATATTACCATCTGCACTTTTGCCACATACAAGAGTGCTTGAATCAAGACTTGCTGAAATTGTGACCTGTTCATTAATATCTACAATTGCATGTTTGTAAAGATTTTTTTCACTACTGCCTTTTGCCTCAGCCTTTTCTATATGCACAGATTGTTTAGTTTGCAGTTCTAAAAGTCTGTCTGCACATAAGTTAGCGTTAGTCTTTACTTTTGTTTCTCCCTGCGCTGCACTTGCGGCACTCACAAAGAGAAGCATAAGTATAAGCGATACTGATATAATTTTTATACATTTCATACTAACCCCTTCCCACGTATAGGAACTATCCTCAAAATCCCATCACCACAAGGACATAAAGCAAAGTCCTCATCAGGCTTCCACTTCATTGCCTTAGCTAATTTCTTAGGGATAGATATTAAATGCGTACCCCTCTCTGTTGTTTGCAGCTTTACCAATCTAACACCTCTTAACTATATTAGGTAGCTTTTGTATATACAATTACAGTATATATGCGATCAAACTATTTAAAGTTTTTTATTCAGGGTGTTAGTAAACAGAATTAAAAAAAAGAAAGTGGGTATTAGCCACTTAAAATCAGTCTTCCTTCATAAAGTCCTCATTCCAGACGCTTAAACCACGTTTGGACATTACTTCATGAATAATTTTTAGCTCATATTCCACAAGTTTAATGTGCTCGTCTAGATGTGCTATCAAATGCCTCCTGTGTGCAACTCCTGATAATGACCATTCTCTAATAAGTTTGTCTCGTTTTATAGATCTATTGCACTCTCTTACTATAATCTGTGTATCATCCATTGCTTCAATAGTTGCACGGATTCTTTTTTTAGTTCTACAGTCGTACTTGT
>Ga0265294_10011191_pt1 | contig 10108 bp, 7 predicted proteins | sample MunlanPumphouse3_FD_192504 | JGI IMG/M metagenome (GOLD analysis project Ga0265294, IMG submission 192504) | Groundwater microbial communities from a municipal landfill in Southern Ontario, Canada - Pumphouse #3 | ecosystem: Environmental > Aquatic > Deep subsurface > Groundwater | place...
CCCGTTTCATAGCGCATATTTTTTATACATGATTAATGTTTATTATTTAGTTACGTGTAGGAACAATCCCACCAGAACCAGAGATTAAATCTTTCACTTCATCTATAGGAGCATTCAGGGGTGTTGTTTTTCTCCTATGCGCAATTACCGCCGCAGCTGCGGCTGCTTGTCCCATCCCCATGCATGAGGCTTGTACCCTCAAAGCGGAGTTGGCCTCCCTGTCGCTGCTGACACACCGCCCCGCAACAAGAAAATTGTTGCTTCCCTTAGGGATAAGCGCCCTCAACGGCACAGTAGGTACAACGCCGTTGTTTAAATGTCTTGGAACAACGCCACGTTCATCGTGTATGTCAATTGGATAAAATGAATACGAAAGAGAGTCGTTAAAAAACTTCCCTTGAATATAATCTTCATGCGTAATTCGATATTCTCCATCGATGCGGTAAGTCTCTCTAGCAGCTACCTCTGTTTGCATGGATTCAATTACCGTATTTTCACACCCCGGTAAGTCCTTAGAAAGCGGAATGTTTCAAGTAAAGAACCTCTGCCTTTGATGTTTGTTATCGTATGTGTTTCGGAAGTAGTTGAATCCGCGTCCAGTACATGTTGGATATTATCGCCACGGGTTTGAAGCAATCCGATGATGTTGTTTCGAAAGTCCACTCTCGACAGTTCTTTTTTTGAGATTGCTTCTGAATATTTTTCCCGTATCAATTTTGTATTCAGTTTGCTTAGGTCATATCCCCCAATTTCGAACATTAGTGAACCCGGTTGAATTTCCTTTTCCCTCACGACATTAAATCCCGATAATGCGGTTAAGCAGGCATTTCCTGTACAGTCAATCAGTTGATTGCTCTTTATCCGCAGGTGAGTGCCTTTCCCGATTACCTCTACAAGCCAGTTGTCGTCGGTATATTGCGCATTGACAGGAGTTTCATAATACCGAATTTGTACACCTGCCTGGATGCATTTTTCTTCTGCCAATAGGCTATATAAATACGGATTAATACGAACCTGATGGTTGGAGTGCTTTTTCCCGGTTGGAACGGTAAAATCGGGAAATACACCGTCTCCAAGCTTTACGGTTTCAGATACAAGCTCCCAACCGATCCCTCCAATGATCTGTCTTCCCCATGCGTGAAATAAGCCGGGAAAAGCTACACCTCCAGTCGTAATAGTTCCTCCCAGCTGACCGCTGTTTTCGACCAGAACGGTCGAGCAACCGGCCCTTGCTGCCTGTAAGGCTGCTATGACTCCTGCAGTTCCTCCGCCCACAATCAAAACATCACATTCGATCTTCTTTATGTTTTTCTCACTTTTTCTCCGATACCCGGCGGCCATCGAATCAACAGGTACCAAGCTGCCTATAGAAATACCGGCAATGCATTTCAGCAGATTTCTTCTTTTCATTGTGTCTATTTCCCCTACTAATTATTTAAAAACATTCTTAATGGCTTCCAGGTAACCGTATCCGAACATTGTACAGGGTTGTAAATAGCTGGTTTCAGTCCATTCATTCCAGCTGTTGATCGTGATAAGCGGGGCCTGTTTCGGGTGAGCATCCACGTACGCTTTAGCATCACGAAGCGCTTTTTCGAAATTCTCAGGCGTGTTGTTTTTGACGATACCGCCCACCTGCATCCTGAATCGGGGGTTATTGTCCCAGCCGACTGATACATGCGGATAATACGGGATATTCATCTCATTATCAATAGCGATCCAGGTTTTTACAACGTCTTCCTGAATCTCCAGGTAATCACGATCTATATCCGTAAAGTGCACGTATTGATAGTGTGTAGAACCGTCGAACTGGAGAAATTCAATGACCTCTTTTTGCGTACCGATATTATCTCCGGCTATTCCTGTCATATTTCGTTCAATCCCCTTGCGTAAGGTCAGTTGAAGATCCAATCCCTTGAAGCCTGCTTTTTTTACTTCTGTTCGGAACCAGTCTAACGCGCTTTTTGCCTCTTCTATTCCTCCCATTCCGTCGATAAATGTCTGTACTTCATAGATCATAAAACTGGGTTTCCCATCTACGGTATAGTAATTGGGTCGGGAGAAATATTTTTTAATCACCCGTTTACACAATGTTTCGAACTCTTGGCGGTTAACGCCACCTTTCCATATCAGCGAATTGTTTTTCGTACCTGCCAGGCGTTTATCCCAGGTGAGATTCACGTCGTGGTTCGCCCACATCAGGTAAAATTTCATTTCGTTGTTGTTGTCCGCTTGCAGGAACCCGTCGTTCAGGCAGCTTTCCAGAAATGGCATACCGTCGTACCAGTACCAGTCATAGATAAAAACATTTACGCCGTGCCTTACCGCGGCATTAATCTGCATTTCCATCACGTAGGGGTCCGCTTCGTTTACATAGCCCCATAGAGGGTATCGAGGTTGCGTATGTCCGGGAAATTTTGCTTCATTGGACATAACGGTTTGCCATTCACCGAATCCTTCCGGCCAAAATATTTTTGCTCTGTCGTCGGAATGATACGATGGCCATACGAAAGCGGCAATGTCGTATTTTTGTTGAGCGCTTATTCCAATGCTGACAATTAAAAAAAGAGAAAGAGTAATTTTTTTCATAGATAATGTTGTTAATTGAGGAGTAACCGCTTCTAAAGCAGTGCTGCTGCACACCATAACATGGGAGCTTGTCCATGGAAATCTCCAATCATTCTTGGGCGGTCATAATAATATTGACGGTCGTTCTTTTTATTGGTACCTATACATATTTCTGTCATGTCTCCATCTTCATTTATATACGAAACCAGTGCCATCCAGGCCTCTTTTACGACTGGAACGTAGGATGCATCCAACCAACCGTTTTTGATTCCTGTTATCATAGCATAAGTAAACATGGCCGAACAGGATGTCTCAGGCCAGCAATCCGGATCATCCACCAATTGATTCCACATGCCTGTCTCACCCTGAAAGCTTTTGAGACTTTTCATCATGGTTAGATAGCCCCTCATTATGCGAGATCGATCGGGATTATCATTGGGAAGTACACTTAACAGTTCGGCCATCCCGGCAGCCATCCACCCGTTTCCTCTACCCCAATAATATGGCACGTCGGGTGCGTGATAAAATAATCCGTTGGGCATCTGTAACTCGTTCAGGTATAAGGCCATTTCACGAGCTGTCCGGTCGATATATTTTCGATTGCCTGTCACATTGTAAGCTTGTGCCTGCAAAATGGTAATCATGTACATGTCATCGATCCACAGACGGGTTTGCCATGAGAGTCCTTTATCCGACCAGGCTTTTTCTTCGTCCGATGCTTCTTGAGGAACCTCCCATTGTGAATCGGCATAAGGCAATCCCAGGTCACAATACCTTTTGTCACTAGTAATCCTGTAAAACTCGAGCGGTAAGCAACCAAACATATTCATGTCCACATGGTCTTTTGGTGGCAGTTTGTCTTTTTCAGACGAGAAAAGTGTTTCAAAACGATTTTGTAATTGTTTTATCAACGCTTCGTTTTCAGTAGCATCAGCAAAACGCAACGACCCCAGGGTGACACATACTTCCGGATAATGGATCCATTGGTTCCTGTGTAAAAAATGGTCGCTCGGTATAAAACGATTGGATAGTAATAATCCCACTTCTTCAGGCGTGTATCCTTTTGGGAAAGGTTGAATTTTGTTGTTTTGTGCACAGGCTATAAAGGGAAATGTATAAATAACAATTACGACTAAAATATGGATTTTTCTCATTTGTAACGGTTGTAAACTGGTTTCATAATTCGCAATAATTTCTATTGGTGTTGGTGAAATGTGCTTAGGACTTAATTATTTATTTATTCAATTTGTATAGCCTTAGCATGGATGGCGGGGGCAGTTCTCCTTTTGGTTTTACATCCCTGTTTGAAGGTAAGGTTTCCCATCGAAGCATGTAAATATCACCGTTCGAAAGTGATTTCCCCAGGTCGGTGCTCGTCTTAACGGTCATTTCCGGAAAACTGGATTCCGTCGAGTAAAATATATCCGGAAATTTCTTCATAGAGGATTCCTCCTTTATCGGATGCAACGTTTTCCCATCCAGGATGACTTGTCCGCGACCCTGACTGATGTCTTTACGCTCATAACCGAACGAGACGTTCCCATTGGGCAATACCTGGGGTACTGCAATAGACAATTTTCCTTGAATGGAGCCTCCTCCCTGAAAAATCCATTTTAAATTCCACTGGGTTATTTGCCTGTTTGTCCAGTGTCCATTTTCATAACGGGAAATAAACAGCTGGGTAAACATGTCTTTATCGTATTTGTGGTATCCAATTATAACATTGCCTGAAGAATCAAAACTTAAGCGGATATTAGGATTTAATAATCCTCCCCCGGGAGGTGTTTCGTCGACGTACAATGTCTTTTCACTGATGGTGATAGGGATATCAACTTTTTCGCCTCGTATGCTTTCCCAATGGAGTAAATCCCTGCTGCGCGCATAGGAGAGTGTGTGATTGGTAGCGCAGTCGGGTGTATCGCGCCACACCCATACCATGTGATACAGGTTGTCCGGCCCCAGCATCGGGCCCTGCATATATGCATTTCGTTGATTTTCCCCATCGATCAGTGGTTTATCCAGATAGCGTGTCCAGGTTTGTGTTTCAACATCCCAGGAATTATACACCTCATATCCGTTTCCGCTGCTCCCATACCTGTAATGGAATAAAAATTCTCCGTTTGGACCATCCATAAAGGCCGGATAGGTAACCTTGTCCTCCTCTCTGCCGATCATTTTTCCTACACGCGTTAACGACTGTATATCCAGTGGATTGGTACTGATGAAATAAACTAGCGGGTTTACATGCATATTTCCTGAAACATGCAGATACCCACGGGCATCAATCTTCATCACAACATAATTATGACTGTCCCACCCGATTTTATTATCCAAAACTTTATAATTCCAGAGCTTGTCGTTTAACTTCCGAGAAGCGATTGTCATGTTTTTAGCTGAATCATAATAAGCAACAAACTGATGGTCGCCATGCGTTAACAATGAAAATCCTACTGGAAAAGAAGCTGGAACATAGGATATATCAGATACATCCGTTACCCTGTATTTTTGTTCGGATAAAGTACCCGATACAAACCATGCTGCCATTAAGGGTAACAGGGAAATTGCCAGGAAGGCAAGAATAGTTGGCGTTCGTTTCATGTTGAACATTTTTTGAATTGTTTGTCTCCCAAACGTGATCGGGGTGCTTTTACGGTTCAATTCTTATGCTCCTCCTTTCTGTGTCATTGGGTGTGATTACCGGTGTATATAGCGTTGATCACAGTGAAAATTTCCCGGGCAATATTTTTCATGCCGAAATCACCGGGATGAACACCGATTCCATCCACTTTCCACCTGTCTCTGTCTCCGGGATATCCCGTCTCATTTTTTGCGTAATTTTGTTCGTCCGACAAGGCCAAATGGGAGAGATCGACAAGAAAGCTCTTTGTTGTCAATGCAACCTGGCGTGTAACAGCGCTCTTTATTGCGGAAGGGAAAAACGATGTGGTACAAATAATTGTAGGATGCCGGTCTCTCTGTAAATACCGGATCAACGAGATGTATTTCTCTCTGAAAAGATCCGGCGTTTGGGTATCATCAAACGAAACGTTTTCTCCTATTTGAACAATGATCAGATCGGGATGGAACGACACCAGGTTGTCAAGCACGGAGAAGTCAAAAGTGGTCAGGTTCCGTTCGAACACAGCCATGCCCGCTATTCGCATATGGATATTTTTATCGGGCATGATGCTGTCGGTCATCTGCAACAACAGGTGAGCATAATCTTTCTCAATTTCGGATGCCGCCATGCCTGCGGCATGATTCCAACCGATATTCGGGGCGATACCGTGATGCGCCAGACTGTTGCCAAGGATTAGAATTTTAAACTCTTCTCCTTTCTTGTGGTTACTTGCTTCGATGTATGGAGACATGGGGGCGTTGTTCATTGCCCTTAACTGTTCATCGGAAACACCTGTTTTTACTTCTTGAGAATTGCATATAAAGACAATGCACAAAGATAGTTGAACGGTGATAATTCGATTGATTATCTTCATGTTTAGTTATTGTATTACTGTCGGCGTCGTTATTCGAATGGTGACAGGTCCCAACAGCCCCGATTCCATCAGCGGAACTTTTGCCCAGGGATAACGAGTCTGGTCGCCGGTTTCCATGGTAGGAGCAGGGATTATCGTTGACTTCATATTGGTATTCGTAAACTTCTCACCAGTTAAGGCATCTCCCGTTAACCGATTCGACCAGGTATTGCCTACTTCAACCCGAATGTTGTTTTCGCCTTGCTTGAGGATACCGGTTATGTCGAAACGATGCGGTTTTGTCCAACTGATTCCGAGATGTTCTTCGTTTATCCAGACATCGGCTACTTTGGCTATTTCACCCAAATCAAGATAAATCCTATTGCCTGCTGTTGCCGGATTTTCACCGAACTGAAAAACTTTCTCGTAAGTGGCAATTCCTGAATAATATTTAATTCCATCTGTTTCCGAATCGGTCCATGAGATAAGCTTCGGGAAAACTACCTTTTCAGGAGCTCCCCAGCCTTTGGTAAACGATACATCCCATGGGCCTTCAAGCAGGTGACAGGAGATTCTATTGTCAACAGAGATAGTCTTTCTTTGCCCACTCAATGTAAAATTGCCCTCTTCCAGAATGTTAATTCCATTCGGAGTATATTCGAAATCGGGTAAGGAACCGTCATTTCCTGATAAGTCGGAGAATGTGGGAAGCAGTGAAGACCCGCGAAAAACGATCAAGTATGAACCGTGAGGAGGTAATGAAACGGGAAAGGAGATGTAATTCTCGTTCCGGTTGAATATGGAGACCGCGTTAATTTCCCCGGAAACCGGGTTCCAAATTTCGGGAGATCTGTTCCTTTGCCTGAACCCGACGTTCCTTGAAAGGGTGGTGTCCTGTGTGTTGCGGATGAAGTAGATGTCGATACTGTCTTTTCCGAAATGGATATAATCGATGAGGTCCTGTTCTTTACCCGTGTAGTTTAAGTCAGAAGGCACATTTATGGCATGCAGCAATTCAAGCGCAGAGGTCCCGGAAAGAATCTTGCCCTTTTTGCTGATGAAGTTTTCGGGGATGCCCGCGTTACTTGCCCACAGTTCATCGATCATCTTTTTCGTCTTTCCGGTGGCAGCGACTCCATCTATTTTGCCGGGTTTATTACCCACAACAAGTGCACCTTTATTTACCAGTTCGGATAGTTTTTTCAGGACACTCGAACTGAAGTTATCCTCATCCTCTAAAACCAGAATACTGAACTCTGCCCCGTTTGGGAGGACCAGTTTCCCTTGCCTTACTGTCAACCCGTCAAGTAAAACCTCCGTGTTGATCACTTCATAATCGTACCCGGGACCCACTTTAAAGTGCGTGTTTTTCGGTCTTGCGGCGTTGGGTACTTTGTCGCCATAATACCATACTACATCGGCCTTAAAATCACTTTTCTGGAAGACAGCTGAAATTCGGGAAACGTATTCAATAAAAGGTTTTGCTTTTGACCACCATACTCTTTTGGTGTTAAAATGAGTTCCTGCGGTATACACGTATCCAGGATAACCCGAATGAGAGATGTTGTGACTAAATCCATGAAAAACAACACGATTCATTCCTTCACAAAAAGCCCTGTCGCCAAAAGGTTTCATGTCTCCCGGCCCTTCCTGCCAATGCATAAACGAGGTGAATGCTTCCATTTCAACCACTCCTTTTTCGTAGATGTGCGATGCTGCGGCAGTCTCTTTTACAATGCGTAAAATATCGATACTGTCGTTTTTGTCCATGTAAAAGCGCGAGTGATTTATCCAAAATTCCCCTCTGGGAATATCAATGGTTCCCTGCGCTTTAAGGGGATCTGCCGGTCCGTTATAGAGGGGGTATCCAGGTCCTCCGGCCTCACTGTTTATTTTTAATCCATACCGTTCACAAATCTCCTTTGATTTTTTGTATAAATTATTGATCATCAGTTCGGATAAGGTTTTTTTGAAATCAGCATCTACTTTTGCGGCAGTTTCCGCATCGTATATTTCCGGATCGAAAAACAGGGGAAGGTATTTTTCAATTTCATATCCGTGTAGTTCTTTGAATACTTTGGGTAAGGTTGGTGTCCAGACTAAGCCCCTGGCTTCATAGCTGGCAAGGTAAAAGCTTTTCAATGCTGTTTTACTGATGTCCCCCAAAACGGATTGGAGGCTCTTGATAAAAAACATCAAGTGGGTTTCAACGGCTTCGGCATCGAAATGATCAATGGTTAATCCGATGGAGTGGGGACTGGGTAGCACTACCTGCTGGCCGGAGTTGGAGCAGACATACCGCTGAATTTCCCAGTTTCCGGGAGGAACGTTCCAGTTTAACGTTTCTGTCTCAGGGTCGAAGAAAGGGGTAATAACAAGGGGTTCCACCTTGCCTGGCTTCTCACCGGAGCGTGAGGGGATTGCTAAGATGGCAATCTCTTCGTAATACTCCGGTTTTCCTTCCTCATCAAACGGAATGAGTGATTGCCTGGTTCCCATGACGAGTTGCGAAAATGTGATTTCGGGGAACGGAAGTTTTACCTGCTGCTCCTTGCCGTTGCCCGTTATTTTGGTTTTTGAACAGTAAAGCGATTTTCCGGCGTGCTTGGGTTTGACCCAACTTCCCCCGGCATTCCAGCTGCTTGATAAGCTTAATCCAACGGTCAAATCCAGTTTTTCTGCCTCTTTCACAGCAAATTTGATCAACCGAAGTGATTCATCGCTCATAAATGCCGGTCCTGCAGGAATGAGTGTGGTGTCTTGCCTGAATTCTCCGATTTCGTATAGATCAAAACCGGTAATCCCGGCCTCTTTCATGGCTAAAAACTCCTCCCTGGCTCTCAACGTATCGATATTTCCGTTCAGACACCACCAGTATACTTTTGGTCGTGCTTCGGGAGGTGGGTTTAAAAATGCCTCGTGTATAATGTCATACGTGTTGTTGGTTGTTGTTGAAGGTTTACAAGAAAGTGTAAACGCATATGTTCCGATCAAAATAAAGTACAATAAATTTCTCATGTATGTGAATTTTTAGAGTCAATGACAGTCTGTACAAGAAACAAAGTGGATGTTGTTGGGACTATTCTTATCCGCATATGTTGTATTCATTTGTGTTACATCGAGGTTGCAGTTGGATATGGCCGGATGGCAAGTGGCGCAACTGTTTCGCTCGTAATTGCTATGCGGTTCGTGGCAGGCTGCGCAACTCAACCCTTTATGCACCCCCCTGGGGATGCGATCATCGCTTGTTCCTGCTTCATGCCAAGCGTTGGGTGAGTGGCACTGGACACAATTGCGCGTTACCCCATCACTGGATACAGTCAGCAAAGTGTCGGCACCGTATAGCTTGATTGTTGACATTAACTCCACGGGATAGTTGGCTTTTTCTGCCCGATCGTAAAAACTGAGACCCGGGCTGTGGGGAGGAAAAAACCTTGCTGAATCCGAGTAGGGGTCTTCTGCTAATAATTCACTCGTTGTATATCCGTCCGTATGAACCATGTGGCATGCCATACAGGGAATGGTATGCATTTCGCTTCTTTTTTTGTCTGTTAACTTCCAGGGACCGTTCACTGATACGGGTTTCACCAATTCTTCCATGGTGCCTTCGAAAAACATTCCGTGACACCTTAGGCAATCGTAGTTTAATTGTTCCTTACTGTTGTGAACACTGTCCAAAAATATACGTTCATACGTGGCTGAATGTCCTCCCGATTCCCACTTTGCATACTCTGAACCATGACATCTTTTGCAATTGTTCATCACCTCCAGCACCTGATACTCATTCATTCGAATATCTTCGGTGTTTGCCCCGCGAAAATGATTCACGACCATCATGGACTTTTCTTTCATGCTGTGCAAGCCATTGCTTAATGCAGTGCCGTGGCATTCCTTGCACGATAACTCCTGATGAGCCGAATTGGCAAAGGTGTGCACTGAACCCACTATTTCATGGCAAGAAGCACACGTTTGATCGGCAGGGGCTGAATTCCAATACCCGAAAAAGGACCCCAGTATAATTATTGTTGCCAGGAAAGCGAAAAACAGTTCCCCGATAATTTTCTTTT
>Ga0265294_10011192_pt1 | contig 10108 bp, 6 predicted proteins | sample MunlanPumphouse3_FD_192504 | JGI IMG/M metagenome (GOLD analysis project Ga0265294, IMG submission 192504) | Groundwater microbial communities from a municipal landfill in Southern Ontario, Canada - Pumphouse #3 | ecosystem: Environmental > Aquatic > Deep subsurface > Groundwater | place...
GTAATAAAGTTGCGGAAATTACTTGGGATCAGGTTAAGGCGATTGCTGAGGATAAATTGGTCGATCTGAATTGTTTTACTTTAGCGTCAGCCATGAAGATGGTTGCCGGTACGGCAAGAAGTATGGGTATTACGGTTAAAGGGTCTTTTCCGGAATTAAATTAATAAACTTCAATTGAGATGGGTAAACTTACAAAAAATCAAAAGTTAGCTTTAGGCAAAATTGAAGCTGGGAAATTGTATTCACTTAAAGAAGCTTCTGTATTGGTAAAAGAAATCACTACATCTAAATTTGATGCTTCTGTTGATGTGGATGTTCGTTTAGGCGTCGATCCCCGTAAAGCTAATCAAATGGTAAGAGGCGTTGTTTCTCTACCTCATGGGACAGGGAAGCAGATTCGGGTTCTTGCTTTGTGTACACCGGATAAAGAAGCTGAGGCAACTGCTGCCGGGGCTGATTATGTGGGTCTTGATGAATATATTAATAAAATTAAAGGCGGTTGGACTGATATTGATGTTATTATTACAATGCCTTCTATCATGGGGAAGATTGGTGCTTTGGGACGTGTGTTAGGCCCTCGTGGATTAATGCCGAATCCTAAAAGCGGAACCGTAACTAATGAGATTGGTAAAGCAAGGAAAGATCGACTTTAAAGTAGATAAGTCGGGGATTGTTCATACATCTATTGGTAAAGTGTCTTTTGATGCTGATAAGATTCGTGATAATGCTAAGGAGTTTATTTCAGCTTTAAATAAGTTGAAACCGACGGCATCTAAGGGGGTGTACATAAAGAGCATTTATCTTTCAAGTACAATGAGTCCGGGGATTAAAATTGACCCCAAATCAATCGAAGAAAATTAATAAAGTAATTGAACGATGAGAAAGGAAGATAAAGTTGCTGTAATTGAACAATTGACTTCTATTGTGCAGGAATACCCTAATTTCTATTTGACAGATATAGAAGCTCTCAATGCAGAGAAAACGAATGCATTGAGAAAAGAGTGTTTCAAACGCGAGGTGAAGTTGGTTGTTGTTAAAAACAGCTTGCTCAAAAAAGCATTGGAAAATCTAAAAGAAGTAGATTATTCTCCATTATACATTTCATTGAAGGGAAATACTGCTGTGATGTTTTCACATGTGGCAAATGTTCCTGCAAGATTGATCAAGGATTTTACTAAAGACACTAAAGGGGAGGGTAAACCCCAATTAAAAGCTGCTTATGTACAGGAAAGTTTTTATGTAGGCGCAGAGAATTTAGGTGCTTTGGTAGATATTAAAAGCAAGAATGAACTTATTGCTGATGTTATTGCTCTTTTGCAATCTCCGGCTAAAAACGTTATTTCTGCGCTTCAATCTTCTGGACAAACGATTCATGGAGTATTGACTACTCTTGCAGAAAGAAAATAATTCAATAGATAAATAAACAATTAAATCATACAAAAATGGCAGATTTAAAAGCTTTTGCTGAACAATTAGTTAATTTGACTGTAAAAGAAGTTAGTGAGTTAGCGACTATCCTAAAAGACGAATATGGTATTGAACCGGCTGCTGCCGCTGTTGCTGTTGCAGGCCCTGCTGCAGGCCCTGCTGTTGTAGCTGAAGAAAAAACATCTTTTGATGTCGTTTTGAAAGCTCCGGGGGCAAACAAACTAGCTATCGTAAAATTGGTGAAAGAATTAACAGGTCTAGGATTGAAAGAAGCTAAAGATTTAGTGGATGGAGCTCCTAACAATATTAAAGAAGGTATTGCTAAGGCCGACGCAGAAGGATTAAAAAAGAGCTTAGAAGAAGCTGGCGCTGAAGTTGAGCTTAAATAAGCCTTATAACCTGGGATCCAGGTGAATTTGGTTAAGAATCTTCGACGACGGAGATTCTTAACCTTTTTGTGTCTATAATTTCATTAAGTTCAATAAATTCCTTAATAGATGTCTTCAACAGCTGAAAACCAAAGAGTTAATTTTGCTTCGATAAAAAATTCTTTACCTTATCCAGATTTCCTCGAAGTACAATTGAAGTCATTCCAAGACTTTCTTCAACTTGACACTCCTCCTGAAAAAAGGAAAAAGGAGGGATTATATAAGGTATTTGCCGAGAATTTCCCAATAGCAGATACAAGAAATAATTTTGTGTTGGAGTTTCTGGATTATTATATTGATCCGCCACGATATACAATAGATGAATGTATTGCTCGCGGACTTACATATAGTGTTCCGCTAAAAGCCAAATTAAAACTGTATTGTACGGATCCCGACCATGAAGACTTTGACACTGTAATACAGGATGTTTATCTTGGCCCTATCCCTTACATGACTTCAAGGGGCACTTTTGTAATTAATGGTGCGGAACGTGTTGTAGTATCGCAATTACATCGGTCTCCTGGGGTGTTTTTCGGACAAAGTACTCATGCTAATGGTACAAAATTATATTCAGCACGTATAATTCCGTTTAAAGGATCGTGGATTGAATTTGCTACGGATATTAATAATGTCATGTATGCATATATCGATCGAAAAAAGAAATTACCGGTAACTACTTTATTGAGAGCTATTGGTTTTGAAAGTGATAAAGACATTCTTGAAATATTTAACTTGGCGGAAGAAGTTAAGGTTTCAAAAACTAATCTGAAAAAACTTGTTGGACGTAAATTGGCTGCTCGTGTTTTGAAAACATGGGTTGAAGATTTCGTTGATGAAGATACCGGTGAGGTTGTGTCTATTGAGCGTAATGATGTAATCATTGATCGTGAATCGATACTTGATAATGATAATATAGAAGCTATTATTGAGTCTGGGACTCAAAATGTTTTATTACATAAAGAAGACCAGAACTTATCTGATTTTGCGATTATTTATAATACACTTCAAAAAGACCCGAGTAATTCAGAGAAAGAGGCTGTACTTTATATTTATAGGCAGCTGAGAAATGCTGAACCTGCCGATGAAGCGAGTGCGCGTGAAGTTATTACGAACTTGTTCTTTTCAGAAAAACGTTATGATTTAGGTGAAGTTGGTCGTTACCGTATCAATAAAAAGTTAGGCTTAACTACGAGTGAAGAGATTAAAGTTCTGACTAAAGAAGATATTATCGAGATTATTAAATATCTGATTGAATTAATTAATTCGAAAGCAATAGTTGATGATATTGATCATTTGAGTAATCGTCGTGTACGTACGGTTGGTGAACAATTGTATAACCAATTTGGAATCGGTTTGGCCCGTATGGCACGGACGGTAAGAGAGCGTATGAATGTACGGGATAATGAGGTGTTTACACCGATAGATTTGATCAACGCAAAAACAATATCTTCTGTTGTTAATTCATTTTTTGGGACGAATGCGCTGTCTCAATTTATGGATCAGACAAATCCTTTGGCAGAAATAACTCATAAGCGTCGTTTGTCAGCTCTTGGCCCCGGTGGTTTGTCTAGAGAGCGTGCTGGATTTGAGGTACGTGATGTCCATTATACTCATTACGGACGTCTTTGTCCGATTGAAACGCCTGAAGGCCCTAATATTGGCTTGATTTCTTCTCTTTGTGTTTATGCGAAGATTAATGATTTGGGATTCATTGTTACTCCTTACAGAAAGGTTGAAAATGGACGTGTGAATTTTTCTAAAGAAGGTTTGCAATATCTGACGGCGGAGGAAGAAGAAGAGTTGACGATTGCTCAAGGTAATGCTTTGTTGGATGATGAGGGACGTTTTGTGCGTGATCGTATTAAATCGCGTTATGAAGCTGACTTTCCCGTTGTTAGCCCGTCGGAAGTAGATATGATGGATGTGTCTCCGACTCAGATTGCTTCTATTGCCGCGTCTTTAATCCCATTTTTGGAACATGATGATGCGAATCGTGCATTGATGGGTTCTAATATGATGCGCCAGGCTGTTCCTTTGATTCGTACGGATGCTCCTATTGTAGGAACTGGTATTGAGGCGCAAGTTGCAAAAGATTCACGTACTCAGATTGTGGCAGAACAACATGGGGTTGTTGTGTTTGTGGATGCAACATGTATTAAGATAAAATATGATCGCACAGAAGACGAAGAATTTGTAAGTTTTGAAAATGCGGTTAAAACATATATTATCCCCAAATGGCGTAAGACGAACCAAAGTACGACGGTTGATTTACGCCCGATTTGTTCCCTTGGACAGCGTGTCGTTCCAGGACAGATTTTGACAGAAGGATATTCTACGGAAAAAGGAGAATTAGCACTTGGGCGAAATGTTATGGTTGCTTATATGCCGTGGAAAGGATATAATTATGAGGATGCTATCGTTCTTAGTGAACGTATGGTTAGAGAAGATTTCTTTACTTCGGTTCATGTGGATGAATATATTTTGGAAGTACGTGAAACTAAAAGAGGAATGGAAGAGTTGACTTCTGATATTCCGAATGTAAGTGAAGAGGCTACAAAAGATTTGGATGAAAGAGGTATTGTTAGGGTAGGTGCCCGTATTGAACCGGGAGATATTCTGATTGGTAAGATTACGCCAAAAGGGGAATCAGATCCATCACCCGAAGAAAAATTATTACGTGCGATATTTGGAGATAAGGCTGGAGATGTCAAGGATGCATCTTTAAAGGCAACGCCATCTTTACGCGGAGTCGTTATTGAGACAAGTTTGTTTTCTAAGGCAGTAAAGAAACGTAAAACAAGATTAACGGATAAAGCACTTCTTCCTAAATTGGATGAAGAATTTGAAGTTAAAATGGCTGAACTGAAAAGCCAACTTGTCGATAAATTGTTGATCCTTACAAACGGCAAAACTTCTTTAGGGGTTAAAGATTACCTGAATACGGATATTATTGCTAAAGGAGCTAAGTTCTCTCGTAAAGCATTGGAAGAGTTGGATTATAATGCGATTCAGGTAAGTAATTGGACTTCTGATTCAGCAAAGAATGAGCTGATTAAACAGGTTATTCTGAATTATTTAAAGAAAAATAAGGAGTTAGATGCTGAACTAAGACGTAAGAAATTTGATTTGACCATTGGAGATGAACTTCCAACAGGTATTGTTCAAATGGCAAAAGTATATATTGCTAAGAAGAGAAAGATACAGGTGGGAGATAAAATGGCAGGTCGTCATGGGAATAAGGGTATTGTTTCCAAGATTGTGCGTCAGGAAGATATGCCTTTCCTTGAGGATGGAACCCCGGTAGATATTTGTTTGAACCCATTGGGTGTACCCTCCCGTATGAATTTGGGGCAGATTTTTGAGGCTGTTCTTGCTTGGGCTGGAAAAGAATTAAAGGTGAAATTTGCTACACCCATTTTTGACGGTGCATCTTTAGATGATTTAAATGAGTGGACGGATAAGGCTGGCTTACCCCGCTATGGTAAGACGTATTTGTATGACGGAGGAACGGGTGAACGTTTTGACCAACCGGCTACTGTAGGAGTTACATACTTTTTGAAATTAGGGCACATGGTTGATGATAAAATGCATGCACGTTCTATTGGTCCGTATTCATTAATTACGCAACAGCCGTTAGGTGGCAAGGCTCAGTTTGGTGGACAACGTTTCGGAGAAATGGAAGTTTGGGCACTGGAAGCATTTGGCGCAGCTCATATCTTGCAGGAAATCCTTACAATTAAATCCGATGATGTTGTTGGGCGTTCGAAAGCTTATGAAGCTATTGTGAAGGGTGAACCTATGCCTCAACCGGGAATTCCTGAGTCTTTGAATGTGCTATTGCATGAATTAAGAGGACTTGGATTAAGTTTTACTTTGGATTAATTCTAATGGAATATATTAGACAGATGTCTACAATTTCAATCGATAACTCTTTATAAATAATATATATGGCTTTTAGAAAAGAAAATAAGATAAAGAGTAACTTTTCAAAAATTACCATTGGTTTGGCTTCTCCGGAAGAAATCCTGGAAAATTCGAGTGGTGAAGTTTTGAAGCCTGAAACGATAAACTATCGTACGTATAAACCGGAACGTGACGGCTTGTTTTGTGAGCGGATTTTTGGTCCGATTAAGGACTATGAGTGTCATTGCGGGAAGTATAAACGCATACGTTATAAAGGTATAGTTTGTGATCGTTGCGGGGTAGAAGTTACGGAGAAAAAAGTTCGTCGTGAACGTATGGGGCATATACATTTAGTTGTACCCGTAGCACATATTTGGTATTTCCGTTCTCTTCCCAATAAAATAGGTTATTTATTAGGCCTTCCTACGAAAAAATTGGATTCTATAATCTATTATGAGCGTTATGTGGTGATTCAGAAAGGATGTGTAGATACAGTTGAAGAATTAGATTTATTGTCTGAAGAAGAATATCTACAGATTTTGGATTCGCTTCCAAAGGAGAATCAACTGCTCGAAGATTCCGATCCGAATAAATTCATTGCTAAAATCGGTGCTGAAGCGGTATACGATTTGTTAGCTCGTTTGGATTTGGATACTTTGTCTTACGACTTACGCCACCGTGCAAGTACAGACACTTCTCAACAACGTAAGAACGAAGCATTGAAGCGTTTGCAAGTTGTTGAGTCTTTCCGTGCTTCCAAAGGTCGGAATAAACCGGAATGGATGATTGTTAAAGTTGTACCTGTTATTCCTCCGGAATTACGTCCGCTTGTCCCGCTTGACGGTGGACGCTTTGCAACCTCGGATTTGAACGACTTATACCGTCGTGTTATTATCCGCAATAACCGTTTGAAACGATTAATCGATATTAAGGCGCCCGAAGTAATTTTACGTAATGAGAAACGTATGCTTCAGGAGGCAGTTGATTCTTTGTTTGACAACTCACGTAAATCGAGTGCCGTAAAGACGGATGCCAATCGCCCATTAAAATCTCTCTCCGACAGTTTGAAAGGGAAACAGGGTCGTTTCCGCCAGAATCTGTTGGGAAAACGTGTGGATTATTCTGCTCGTTCTGTGATTGTTGTTGGACCAGAATTGAAAATGCATGAATGCGGTTTGCCGAAGGATATGGCTGCCGAATTATATAAACCATTTGTTATCCGTAAGTTGATTGAACGCGGAATTGTTAAAACGGTAAAATCTGCCAAAAAGATCGTTGACAGAAAAGAACCGGTCGTTTGGGATATTCTCGAATATGTAATGAAAGGTCACCCCGTCCTTCTGAACCGTGCTCCGACATTGCACCGCTTGGGTATTCAGGCCTTTCAGCCTAAATTGATTGAGGGCAAAGCTATTCAGCTTCATCCATTGGCTTGTACGGCATTTAACGCGGATTTTGATGGAGACCAGATGGCGGTACATTTACCTTTGGGTAATGAGGCTGTTTTAGAAGCGCAAATGTTAATGTTGGCTTCACATAATATTTTGAATCCGGCTAATGGTGCACCTATTACAGTGCCTTCTCAGGATATGGTTCTTGGACTTTATTACATTACGAAACTGCGTCCGGGGGCCTTGGGTGAAGGATTAGTTTTCTATGGCGTTGAAGAAGCAATTATTGCTTATAACGAAAAAAAGGTTGCTATCCATGCTCCGATAAAAGCTTATGTAGACGATATCGATGAAGAGGGTAACATAATCAGAGTTATGCGTGAAACATCTGTTGGACGTATAATGGTGAATGAATTTGTTCCCAAAGAAATTGGTTTTGTGAATGAAATCTTGGGGAAAAAGGCGCTAAGAGATATCATCGGTTTTGTAATTAAGAACTGCGGTGTTGCCCGTACAGCTCAATTTCTGGATGATATTAAAAATTTAGGATATCAAATGGCCTTCAAGGGTGGTCTATCATTTAATTTGGCTGATGTGTTGATCCCTGAAGAAAAAGAAGATTTGGTTAAAGAAGGATACGAAGAAGTCGAACAGATTTTGACTAATTATAGCATGGGATTCATTACCTACAACGAACGTTATAATCAGATAATTGATACTTGGACGCACGTAAACAGTAAGCTTTCCAATATCCTGATGAAAAAACTGACTGAAGATAATGGCGGTTTTAATTCTGTATTTATGATGATGGATTCCGGAGCGCGTGGGTCTAAAGAACAGATTCGTCAGCTTTCAGGTATGCGTGGTTTGATGGCCAAACCGCAAAAGAGTGGAGCTGAAGGTGGACAGATTATTGAAAACCCTATTCTTTCAAACTTTAAGGAAGGGCTGTCTGTGTTGGAGTACTTTATTTCAACTCACGGCGCTCGTAAAGGTTTGGCTGATACAGCTCTGAAAACAGCCGACGCCGGATATCTGACTCGTCGTTTGGTAGATGTTTCTCATGATGTTATTATTAATGAAGAGGATTGCGGAACTTTGCGCGGACTTATTTGTACGGAATTGAAGAATAATGAAGAGGTAATTGCCTCGCTTTACGAACGCATTTTAGGGCGCGTGTCTGTACATGATATTCAACATCCGCAAACCGGAGAAATACTGGTAAGGGCCGGAGAAGAAATCCGGGAAGATGCTGCTAAGAAAATACAACAATCTCCGATTGAAAGCGTGGAAATACGTTCCGTTCTTACTTGTGAATCCAAAAAAGGGGTTTGCGCGAAGTGTTATGGACGTAATTTGGCTACCGGTCAGATGGTACAAAAAGGGGAAGTTGTTGGCGTGATTGCTGCTCAATCGATTGGTGAACCGGGTACACAGTTGACGCTTCGTACATTCCACGTCGGAGGTATTGCTTCCAACATTGCGACAGAAAATAATATCGCATCGAAATTTGACGGAATTATTGAAATCGAAGAATTACGTTCGGTTGAGACGGTTGATCCTGCAGGAAAACCTTACCAGGTTGTTGTTAGTCGTCTTGCAGAAATGCGCGTAGTCGATCCAAATACTAAGATTGTTCTTTTCACGCACAATATTCCTTACGGTTCTAAACTGTTTTTTAAGAACGGAGATGCAGTCAAGAAAGGTAATGTGCTTATCGAATGGGATCCGTTCAATGCGGTTATCGTTTCTGAAGTTTCCGGAAAGATCGAGTTTGAAAGCTTGATTGAAAACGTGACTTATAAAATTGAAAGTGACGAAACTACCGGATTGAAAGAAAAAATCATCATTGAATCCAAAGATAAGACTAAAGCGCCGGCAGTGCATATTCTTGATGAAAATGATAATTATTTGAAAAATTATTCATTGCCGTTGGGAGCTCACGTGGTGAAGGAAAATGGTGATACCATAAAGGCTGGTGAAGTCTTGGTGAAAATACCTCGTGCCGTTGGTAAAACGGGCGATATTACCGGAGGTCTTCCCCGTGTTACAGAATTGTTCGAAGCACGTAATCCGTCCAATCCTGCAGTTGTGTCAGAAATTGACGGAGAAATTGGATTTGGAAAGATTAAGCGTGGTAACCGTGAAATCACTGTTACATCTAAATTAGGTGAAGTGAAAAAGTATATGGTTCCATTGTCCAAACAACTCCTTGTTCAGGAAAACGACTATATACGTGCTGGTATGCCTTTGTCAGATGGTGCAATCACTCCTTCCGATATTCTTGCAATTAAAGGACCGACGGCAGTTCAGGAATACATTGTGAATGAAGTGCAGGATGTCTATCGGTTACAAGGAGTGAAGATCAACGATAAGCATTTCGAAGTAATCGTACGCCAGATGATGCGTAAAGTTGAAGTTGTCGATCCGGGAGATACTCGTTTCCTTGAGCAACAAGTTGTCGACAAGTTGGGAGTGATGGAAGAGAACGATCGCATTTGGGGTAAAAAAGTGGTTATGGACGCGGGCGATTCCCAAACCTTGCAAGCGGGTCAGATTGTGACTGCCCGAAAATTAAGAGATGAAAACAGTATGCTGAAACGTCGTGACCTGAAATTAATCGAAGTACGTGATGCAATACCTGCTACGGCTAATCAGATTCTTCAAGGCATCACACGTGCCGCTTTGCAGACAAATAGCTTTATGTCTGCCGCATCTTTCCAGGAAACGACGAAGGTGTTGAACGAAGCAGCAATCAACGGAAAGGTCGACCGTTTGGAAGGATTGAAGGAAAATGTGATTTGCGGTCATTTGATTCCTGCGGGAACCGGTCAGCGCGATTTTGACAAATTAGTTGTCGGAGCTAAAGACGAGTTCGATCGTATCCTGTCCAACCGAAAAAATGTGGTTGATTTCAATGAAGTGGATGCAGAGATTGACAGGTAAAACGGTTTATAG
>Ga0265294_10011193_pt1 | contig 10107 bp, 6 predicted proteins | sample MunlanPumphouse3_FD_192504 | JGI IMG/M metagenome (GOLD analysis project Ga0265294, IMG submission 192504) | Groundwater microbial communities from a municipal landfill in Southern Ontario, Canada - Pumphouse #3 | ecosystem: Environmental > Aquatic > Deep subsurface > Groundwater | place...
TAATCTAAAGGGAGTCCAATATCTAATAATAGTCTTTTCTTATTAATTATTAACTCAACACAAGTTCCTCCAATTTCTTTTGTCCCTCTATGAATTATTATTTCCATTATATTTTATTACCAATAAATTTATATTCAAAGTTTGCATTAGAAAGATTATCAATAATATGATTAATTCTATCATTTTTTCCTTTACTTAATTCAGAATAGGTATTGAATATTAATAAAAGAGGTTTAGGATTAAGGATATTAATTTCAGGAATAGTGTCAATAATAGATAATCGTTTCTTTACTGACAAAAGCTTTTTATAGTATGGAATAATTTCATCTTTATAATCTTGAATAAACTCAGAATATTTATTCATTTGAGTTATTATCTCTATTTCATTATCCTTTTTTGACGTTAATCTTGAATCACTAATAAGTTTTAATTCAACATAAGTAATTTCTCCTTTTTCTAAAGATATTAAATCAAATCTTAGTTTACTATTCTTATTATAAGCAAATTCAGAATCAATATATTTATTTCTTGATAATAATATTAATTCACCTTGAACTTTCTTTTCCTTTTCACTCCTCACTTCTTTGAGATAGATTTCCTTAATTCTAGATTTAATTCTATCTATTTCTTTCATAGATTCAAGTTCACTTAAACAATCTAAATATTCATTCTCGCCTAAAGATATAGATTTATTTAAGTATTTATTATGAGTCTCTGCTTTGATTCCTCGCTTATAACATATCTTTGCAACACAACCACCATAATAATAGACATTAATATAATTATCCTTTCTAAGTTCAATATATAATTCTTTATCAGATATAATATTTTCCCACCAAAGAGGATATTCATTTTCTATTATAGAGAATAATTTATTATTTTCGTCAAATGTGCTAAATACACCTGTTGTCATAAGTTAATTACTAATTAGTTTTGGCAAAGATATTAATATTTAACAAGCAGAAATAACATAAACAAAAAAAAGCGTCTCATTTCTGAGACGCTTTAATATTATTGTCAATTTTATAGCTTAGCAAACACCAAGTTCTATCATTGAATCTGCAACTTTAATAAAGCCAGCTACGTTAGCTCCCTTTACATAGTTGATATATCCATTTGCTTCACCGTATTTAACACAGCTTGCGTGGATATCACTCATAATTTGTTTAAGTTTAGCATCAACTTCTTCTGGAGTCCAGCCAAGGTGAGCAGCGTTTTGAGTCATTTCAAGACCTGAAACTGCAACTCCACCAGCATTAGCTGCTTTTCCTGGAGCGAAAGAAATTTTAGCTTTTTGGAGTTCGTGGATAGCGTCTGCTGTACATCCCATGTTTGAAACTTCACATACTAATTGTACTCCGTTAGCAATAAGTTTCTTTGCATCTTCTGCATTTAATTCGTTTTGAATTGCACATGGCATTGCGATATCTACTTTTGCTTCCCATGGTTTTTGTCCTGCAATAAATTTAGCAGTAGGATATTTGGTTGCAAATGGTGCTACAACATTATTACGAGTTTGTAATAATTCGTTCATATAATCTATCTTTTCACCAGCAATTCCAGCTTCATCATAGATATATCCATCAGGTCCTGAAATACAAACAACCTTAGCTCCAAGTTCTGTTGCTTTTAGTGCTGCTCCCCATGCTACGTTACCAAATCCTGATAATGCAACTGTTTTGCCCTTAATATCTTTACCTATTTTCTTTAACATATGGTCAACAAAGTAAACTCCACCGAATCCTGTTGCTTCTGGACGTAGGATTGATCCTCCCCAGTTACGACCTTTTCCTGTAAGTACTCCTGTGTTTTCGCAAGCTAATTTTTTGTACATACCGTACATAAAACCAATTTCTCTACCACCAACACCTATATCTCCTGCAGGAACGTCAGTGTCAGGTCCAATATATTTAAATAATTCTGTCATAAAAGCTTGGCAGAAACGCATAACTTCATTAGCTGATTTTCCTTGTGGATTGAAGTCAGAACCTCCTTTACCACCACCCATAGGAAGTGTTGTTAAGGAGTTTTTGAAAGTTTGTTCAAATCCTAAGAATTTTAGGGTGTCAACAGTTACTGCTGGATGGAAACGGATTCCTCCTTTGTATGGTCCAATTGCGTTGTTGAATTGAACACGGTATCCACGGTTAACTTGGATTTCACCTTTATCATCAACCCATTCAACTCTGAATTGGAAGATTCTGTCTGGTTCTACCATTCTTTCGATGATTTTGTTATCATCATACTTAGGATTTTTAGCAACGTATTCTTCAATAGTTTCTAAAACTTCTGTTACAGCTTGAAGGAACAATGGTTGTCCTGGGTTTTTAGCTTCAACATCAGCTAAAATCTTTTTTACGTCCATAATTTATTCTTTTTTAAATGTAGTTAGATTATTTTTACTCAAACTTCATAATGAAATTTGAAAGTACAAAGTTAGATAGTATCTTTGAAATAAAGAAATTATTTAAGGAATATTTTTATTTTCAATTGCTTTTTTAAACTGCAAATCGGTCTTAAATGATAAAAAGCTCTAACTTTGCAGATATTTAATTTTTTATGGATTTTCTACTTAGCAATATTTCAAATTATATAAAATGCGAGATTTTTAGTAATTTAAAAGAAGATTTCGTCATTAAAAACTTAGTTTTTGACAGCAGAAAGTTAAACAATGCTGAAGGAACTATATTTTTTGCTATAAAAACACTTTCAAATAATGGTCAAAAATATATCCCAGAACTATATTTGAGTGGTGTACGAGTTTTTGTTGTGGAAAATCTTCCTGATGACTTTTCTAATTATCAAGACACTTGTTTTTTGGTTGTTAAAAACACAATTGAGGCTTTTCAATCGTTTGCAAAATTTAAGAGAGATAATTTTACAAATCCAATTATTGCAATCACCGGCTCAAACGGAAAAACTATTGTTAAGGATTGGATTGTTCAACTTATTGAAAATGATAAAAAAGTTTGCCAAAGCCCAAGAAGCTATAATTCTCAAATTGGAGTTGCTCTTTCAGTTTGGAACTTAAAGGAAGATGATGATTTGGGAGTTATTGAGGCTGGCATTTCGCAAAAGGATGAAATGGAGAAACTCGAACAAATGATTAGACCTTCAATTGGAATTATGACAAATATTGGAGATGCTCATCAGGTCTATTTTAAGTCTATTGAAGAAAAGATTCAGCAGAAAATTATACTTTTCAAAAATGCAGATACAATAATTTATTGCAGTGATAGAAAGATTATTCATAAGGAAATTATTAATGCATATAAAAACTCTAATAAGCAGTTGATAAGTTGGGGCTACGATTCGGATGCAGTTTTTAGGATTGAAAAGATAGTTCCTAACAAAAATCATACAACAATATATTATATTTATAGAAATGTTCCATCATTTTTTTCCATTCCTTTTATTGATAAGGCAAGTATTGAAAATTCAATTAATTCATTTATTGGATGCTTAATAGTTGGAATTGATAAGGATAAACTAACTCAAAGAACAATCAATCTTCAATCTCTTGAGATGCGACTTCAAATGAAAGAAGGCATTAATCACACATTAATTATTAATGATAGTTATTCCTCCGACATAACCTCTTTGGAATTGGCTCTAACTTTTCTGAATCAACAAAACATTGAATTGGAAAAAATAGCAATTCTATCCGACATCACTCAATCTTTTATTGATGAAAAAGAATTATACTCAGCAATAAATAAACTATTAATTGAAAAGAAAATAAATAATCTTATTGGTATTGGTGAGGGATTTAAAAGGAACAAATCAATTCTAACAATAAACAATACAATCTTTTCTTCAACTCAAGACTTCCTCAAAAAATGCTCATTAAAAGATTATAAGGATCAAATAATATTAATTAAGGGGGCACGAAGTTTTGAATTTGAAAGAATAAGTCGTTTTTTTGAAAAAAAAACACATGAAACTGTGTTGGAGATTAACCTTTCGGCAATAGCACATAATGTTAATTATTTTAAGTCTAAGCTAAAAGAAGGAGTTAAGCTAATGGCTATGGTTAAGGCTCATAGTTATGGCTCAGGAGGATTTGAAATTGCATCTACTTTGGCAAATCAAAATATAGATTATCTTGCAGTTGCTTTCTCTGACGAAGGAGTTGAATTGAGAAATAACGGGATTAAGCTCCCAATTATGGTTATGAGTCCTGAAAAGGAAAGTATTGCAAAAATAATCCATTATGACTTAGAACCTGAAGTATATTCTATTTCAATTCTTAAAGAACTTATTCAAGCAAAAAAGGATTATGATAAGATTGGAAATAAAAAAGAATTAATAATCCATATTAAGTTAGATACAGGAATGCATCGTCTTGGGATGGAAAACATTGATATAAAAGAGTTGGTTAGTCTTATAAAAGCTAACAAAGACATAAAAATAAAATCTATCTTTTCTCATCTTGCAGGATCAGATAATCCAAATCTTGATTTCTTTACTTTAAAGCAAATTGAAGTTTTTGAAACCCTAAGCAAAGAGATTATGGAAGAATTTAACTATCCTATCCTTAGGCATATTGCAAATTCCGCAGCCATTATTCGTTTTCCTCAGGCTCAATACGATATGGTCCGTCTCGGAATTGGAATGTATGGAATTGGGATTAATCAAGAGGATGAGAAAAAACTAAGATATGTTCATAGACTTAAGACAATCTTAACTATGAAAAGAGATATTGGTGAAGCAGAAGCTGTTGGTTATAATATGAGTTATATTGCAAAAGAGCCTAAAACTATTGGGGTTATTCCAATTGGTTATGCCGATGGTTTAAACAGAAAAAGAGGAAATGAGAATGGAAAGGTTTGGATTAATGGTTACCTTGCTCCTATTATTGGAAATGTTTGCATGGATATGTGTATGATAGATATAACTAATATTGAATGTGTGGAAGGAGATGAGGTTGTTATTTTTGGAGAAGAATATGCAGTAAACAATATTGCAAAAGAACTTGACACCATTGCCTACGAAGTCTTTACAACAATTTCTTCAAGAGTTAAAAGAGTTTTCTATCAGGAATAAAATGAAGAAATTACTATTAAAAATACTTGGAATAATAAGCCTGACTTTAGCAATTATTGGAATCTTTCTCCCAATTCTTCCAACAACACCCTTTCTTTTGCTATCATCATTTCTTTTTGTTAGAAGCTCAGACAAACTCTATAATTGGCTAATTAATCATAGAATATTTGGACAATATATTAAAGATTACCAACTAAACAAAACAATACCTCTTAAGGTCAAGATTTCAAGTTTAAGTTTGTTGTGGGTAACAATAACAATTAGTGCCTTATGTTTTGTAAATATTATTTGGGTTAAGTTTCTATTATTTGCAATTGCAATTGGAGTAAGCATCCATATTCTTCACTATAAAACAAAAAAATAAACACATATCTACCTTCAAACTTATCTTAAAATCATTTATTGCTTGATTAGAAAAATTTAAACCTGATTTAATTCTAATATGTTGCCAACATAACATAACTATGTTGCCAACATATTGGTCGTATGTTGGCAACATAATTAATTTAGTCGAGGTATAAAATTAAGAAAGCTTGGTTTTATGATTTTAACATCTCTTTTATCTGATCAATGTTAAGTTTTTTCTGTTCTCCAGTTATCATATTTTTAAGCTCAATTTCTCCTTCCTCCAATTCTCTTTCACCAACTAAAGCAACATAAGAAATTAGTTTTTCGTTGGCGTATTTCATTTGCTTTTGGAGCTTAACACTATCTGGGTATACTTCGGCACTTATGTTCTCTTTTCTTAATTCTTTTGCCCAAACAACACATTGTTTTTCTTCTTGTTTCCCAAAATTGGCGAACATAAGAGTAGTTGTATTTGAAATATCTTGGGGAAATCGCTTTAATTCTTCCAAGCAATCGTAAATTCTATCTGCTCCAAAACTTATTCCTACACCACTTATGTTTGGCATTCCAAAAATTCCTGTTAAGTTATCATATCTTCCCCCTCCAGTTAGACTTCCCATCGGAACCTCAACACATTTCACCTCAACAATTGCTCCTGTGTAATAATTTAAGCCTCTTGCAAGAGTAATGTCAAATTCAACTTTTGAATTAAGTTTTAAGCTTTCAATTGTTTGAAAAACTTCTTCCAATTCTTCAATTCCTTTTTGTCCTATGGTTGAGTTTTGGAAAAAGATTTTAAGGGCATGAATCTTAGACTTAGTATCTCCCTCTAATTTAAGTATGGGCTCAATTTTATTTAAATTATCTTTTGTTAGTCCTCTCTGAATAAGTTCTTCACAAACTTTATCGTAACCTATTTTCTCTAATTTATCAATTGCAACTGTAATATCTATTATCTTATCTTCTTGCTGAATTAGTTCTGCAATTGCTGCAAGTATTTTTCTATTATTAAGTTTAATCTCAACTTTTAGGCTTAAACGAGTAAATACCTCATCAATCATTTCACAAAGCTCAACCTCATTCAAAAGAGAGTCACTTCCAATTATGTCAGCATCACATTGATAGAACTCACGATATCTTCCTTTTTGAGGACGGTCAGCTCTCCAAACAGGTTGTATTTGATAGCGTTTGAAAGGTAGAGTTATCTCATTTCTGTTATTTACAACAAAACGAGCAAAAGGAACTGTCAAATCGTAGCGTAATCCTTTTTCAGAAATCTTATTGGTTAACTTTTTGTAGTCTTTTGTTTGTTCTGACTCAAAATCTAATTTATCTAAAAAATTACCACTATTTAAAACTTTATAGAGTAATTTATCTCCTTCCTCACCATATTTCCCCATTAAAGTAGATAAATTTTCAAGAGCTGGAGTTTCAATTTGAGAAAAACCATGGAGTTTATATACTTCTTTTATTACATTAAATATATAATTTCTTTTGTTCATTTGTTGGGGGAGAAAATCTCTTGTCCCTTTAACCACATTACAATTCATCTTTATAAGTTTATGCTTTGAGTAAAAAGTCGATAAAACAATTGTGAAATCGAGGTTTTATATAAATATTTTCAGCTGCAAAGATAGTATTTTTTTCTTTTTGCTATTTTTTTAGTTTTTTTCACTTACTTTTTTCTAATTATTCTTGTATATAGAATTGAAGTTTGACAAATAGTAAAGATTTTTAGTTTGAATTATTGTCAGTTGAAAAATAAATTATAAATTTGTACAATCAAAAAAATGTAGCAATATGAAAAAGTCACTTTTTCTTTTAATTTTAGGATTAGTTTTTGTGTTCCCTAACATACTTAGGGCTCAACCTCAAACACCTAATATTTACTTGAATAAAAACTCCGATTCAACAACAGTAAATTATTGTGATGCTTATGTTTATGACATAGGTGGTGCGGCAGGAAACTACGACACAAGTTCACATTATTGGAGAGCCTTTTGTCCAAGCAATTCAAATAGTAGGGTTGCCCTAACATTTGAACAGTTTGACATTCATCCTTCGGATAGTCTTGAGATTTTTTCAGGAGTAGGGATTAATGGTTCAATTCATACAACAGGGACGAACGTACCATACTTCACCAATAATGATTTATTGGGACGGACAATTACTGCATATGTTTCTGACACCTCAGGATGTCTTACTCTTCATTTGAAATCAGGATCAACACAAACTGCAGCAGGTTTCAAAGCAAAGCTTGAATGTGTTTCCTTTTGTCAGTATCCTACTGCTGCCTTAGATACTTTTTTCTATAAAATTGCCGACGACGGAACAAAAACTCCATTTCAAATTAGACGATTCTCTGATACCATTTTCAATCTTGCTGACAGTTCCGATTTTAAAGTAGTTAACTACAAAACCATAGACCTATGTTATGGAGACTCAATTCAAATTGTTTCCAAAACAATTTTCCCTGAAAATGATTTATCATATCATCAATCCGACTCAAACCTTATTTATTATTGGAATTTTGGTGATATAAACATGGACACTATTTACTTTCAAAACACAGTTAATTATAGATGGAAAGAAGTAAGTGGTTATGATTTACTCTTAACTGTTGAAGACACTCTTCATGGTGGATGTAAAAGTAGACTCCCAATTGACACAAGGGTTAGGATTGCAAAAAACCCTATCAAAACAGTTGCTCCTCTTCCCGATATGTGTTCAGGCGAAACATTTGCTTTCAATGTAGGATATAGCGCAAATAATTCTGTTAAACTTGACTCAATTATATTTGCCAGAGGGTCAAAAGAATCATTCGACAGTACAGTGTTTATTCCTGACGGACCTTATTGTAGTGTTAATTGTTATGAAGCTCCTGTTACCTTTGATGAATTCCTTCCGGGTGCAGTTCTTAATAATGTGGATGAACTTTTCAGTATTTGTATGAATATTGAGCATTCCTATACTGGTGACCTTAGTTTTGAAATTGAATGTCCAAGTGGTCAAAGTGTAATTTTAAAACACTATACTCAATCAGGAGGTGCTTTTTTAGGAAACGCATTAGACACTTCAGTTGGTTGCAATCCTGCTGATAATCCTCAAGGATCTGGTTGGACATATTGTTTCTCAAATCAATACCTAAACAATTCAAGAGGTGTTATTAGAGGAAGTCTACCATCACCTATCGATTCAACTCACGTTATGGACACAACAGGATATTTCCAAACTCCAATTCAAAATGCAGTCGGTCAGCCTGGCTGGGATACACCTGACCTTAATGGATTCAGTGGTTTAGTTGGTTGTCCGCTTAATGGTGAATGGAAACTAAGAGTTTGTGACTATTGGGGTGCAGATAATGGATATGTTTTCTGGTGGAATATGGAATTGGGTCAAAATGGTACTGCTGATTGGGAATATCAAGTTCCACTTGACACAGTTATTTTGGATGGTCCATTCATTGTTGGAAATACAGATACATCATTATTTATTGCTCCTCCAATTCAAGATTGTGGATTCTATAACTACGACATACATATTATTGATGATTTCCTTTGTGCTTGGGACACAACAACTACTTTGGATGTAGTTTGTTCTCCAGTTGTTGACCTTGGAGAAGATATTCCAATTTGCGAGCAATTCTCAACAACCCTTGATGCTGGAAACCCTGGTGCTTCTGAATATTTATGGGAACCTTTTGGACAAAACACTCAAACTATTTTGGCCGAAACCTCCGAAAATTCTAACTCAACAGTAACCTATGTTGCTCAAGTTACAAACACAAATGGTTCTTTATACTGCTTTGGAAAAGATAGTATTAATCTTATTGTCAGACCTTCTGCCTTAGCTTCATTCTATAGCGACAAATCTCATTTGGAAGGTTGTGAACCTTTTAACTTCCAACTTTTCAGTTCCTCAACAAATGCCGACACAATTGAATGGACAGTTGGACAAATTAAAACCAATAATGCAAACCCAACTTTCTCCTTCCCTTTTGGAACTTACGATGTTAAGTTAAAAGTTACTTCTGAATTTGGATGCAAGGACTCAATTATTCAACCTAATTTTATAAATGTTTACAAAAGTCCTGTTGCTGATTTTGGATGGCAACCTTCAAATCCTTCATCAACCAACCCTACCGTATACTTCCTTAACCTTACAACTCCTCAAGATGCCACAAATCAATACTTATGGAAGATTCAAAACGATAAAACTAATGATTTAAGAGAAAATATATTTGGAGTTGAACCTACCTATACTTGGCAACCTTTCCCTGGTCAGAGTGTGGTTGGTGATTACAAAGTTACTCTCGATGCATATAGCAATAACAATGCTCCAAGCGGAATTATTTACGAATGCCATGACACAATAACAAAAGTGATTTCAATTATTAATGACGTTCTTTTATTCCCTAACATAGTAACTCCAAATGGTGATGGAATTAATGATGTCCTATATATTAAAAACCTTGTTGAAGGTCAAGCATTCCCAGATAACGAACTTTCAATCTATAACAGAAATGGAAAAAGAATCTTCTTCAAACAAGACATAAGGTCTGACGAAGAAGTATGGGACCCTTCTGACACAAACACTCCTGACGGAACATACTTCTATAGATTTATAGGAAGAGGACCAATTAGAAATGTTGAATTTAATGGAACAATAGAAATTATGAGATAACTTATAAAGACTAATCAATAAACTTAAAGA
>Ga0265294_10011194_pt1 | contig 10106 bp, 4 predicted proteins | sample MunlanPumphouse3_FD_192504 | JGI IMG/M metagenome (GOLD analysis project Ga0265294, IMG submission 192504) | Groundwater microbial communities from a municipal landfill in Southern Ontario, Canada - Pumphouse #3 | ecosystem: Environmental > Aquatic > Deep subsurface > Groundwater | place...
GAAATAATCTCTATGCCTGTATCTGCTAAATCAACCAGCTTGCTGAGAGGATGATTATTCTCTTCCTCCTTCGTTTTACATTTGAACTCACTACGACTCTTGAGTAACTGAGCAAATCTGGATTTTCGGCCTGCAGACATTTCCATTTCAGCATCTCTCAGTGGCTTCAGATATGTAATTCTGAGCAGGTCCCTGGCTCCTGCATCTAGTTGGGTGCCTGCGTTATCCATTCCTGCCCTGACCTCCTGGATAATCCTGTTATCTTTTCTTTCAGCATTCAGCCATACTATCAGGACGTAATCGTTATGATCAAATCCAATCCATTCAAAGAAGTTGCCAGCTTCTTCGTTGGTAAAACCCCTAAACTCACATTCGATTTTCAGTGATTTTGCTCGATCCCCTTCGCTATAATGAAAATCCAGCTCATCAATTCTGATATAATCGTAACTCTGCGTTTGTAGCACATACCTTATAGCATCAACAATAGATGTCTTACCCGATTCATTCTCCCCTATAAGTACGTTAAGCCCTTTATTAAACTCGATAACAATGCCTGGCTTATCATCTGAGCCACCGTATTTACGAAAATTGGTTATTGATAGCTTGTGTAAATACATCTATCCTCCATATTGATTATTTTCACACATCCAATCCCGCCCCATATTCCTTCAGCCACTGCACCTGCTTCTGATAATCCGGGACTATCTTATCCACCTCATTCCAGAAGTCTTTGCTGTGCCTTTTATGCTTGAAATGCGCCAGTTCGTGCACGATCAGGTAGTTGATTACGCTCACCGGTGCCATCATGATCTTCCAATTGAAATTGACCTTAGGTCTCTTAACTGAACATGATGCCCATCTATACTTCAGATCGATGATAGAGACCCGTTCCACACTGATCCCCATCATTTGCGCAAAACGCTGTACCCTGGGCTCGATAAACACTCTTCCACGATGGCGATAGAACTCTTTGAACATATCCCTCAGCTTATCTTCAGAGCCTTCCGGAGCATAGAAATGCCTGCCTCTGAACTGAATGCCATCGACCTCATCGCTGTATTGCAGATAGTAGTTCCTACCCAGATAGAGGAAGGATTGCCCGTTCACCAGTTCCCGCTTAATAGCCTTTTCATTCAACAGGGCACGCTTAGCCTGATACTTATGTATCTTATATTCGTTCTTGCTCAGCAGGTTTTGCACCTCACTATCGCTTGTTCCGAGCGGTACAATCACCGTAATAGAGCTATCCCTCTCGATGTAGATCGATGCCGTCTTGCGCTTGCTATGCCTCACCACAATCTTATAATCGAGGCTCATGAACCCTTAACCTCTGCTTCCCGCTTATGAGCCAGATTGATCAGCTCTGCCGTGAGCTTTGCTGCCACTTCCTGCAAGGGTTCAATGCCACAATACTCAAGCTCGTCTCGGATATCACCTTCCAAGCGTCTGCGTTCATTGGGCTTCTGCCAAAAGTTGGGTATCGAGAGTGATTCTTTGATCCTGCTATAAATGAATTCTGACAGCTTGGCAGTATCAATTGCTTCCTTGCTGTCCACTGCTATCCCTGCTTCCATCAGCATCAAGTCCAGAAATGGCATCACAGGACTATCCACAATGCCCGCTTCATCAGCTCTGCCTTTGCCAATATCCTCTCTCAGCTTGGTGAGTTCCTCGATGATCCTATCCCAGTGTTCCTTATAAGAATCCAGAATCTTTTGCAGCCGCTCATGGAATCCCGTATAGAGTGCAGGATCTTTCTCCATATTTACTTTGATGTGCCAGCGGATGGCATGTTCCATCTCAGACGCTTTGGCTTTACCGGTTTTGTTATGATCACGCATCTGCTTGGGGAACTCATCAGAAAGCAGCTTGGCAGGGGCAATCTTGGGATTGATCCCTTCTGAGATCAGGTATTTATCGATCAATCTGCGCACCTTCGCCCCTGCCCATTTCAAGTCCATGGTGGGATCGTGATAGCGGTTCCGCATGCGCATCATCAGATAGCCAAATCTCTTGGCAGGCACGTAGTATTCCCTCGCCATTGCTGCATTGAACAGCAGTTCCAGGCTGTCAAAGAAGGCTTTCAGATAAGTATCGAATTGTGCCCGGAACTTCACATCAGCGCCCATCTGCAGACAATCCTCCACCAGTTCCCATTCCTCATCATTATCTCCGATTCTCTGATGCAAAAACGCCTCAATGCGGATTATACCTTTATCTACAAATAACTGAATCAACCTTCTGAAGCGGGATTCCAATACCGGAATCTCTTTGTCCAATCCTCGGAAGTAAGCGCTCAGATCATTCAATTCCTGCACATCGGTATCAGTAAAGATTGCCAGTGCTTCTTTCAGATGCGATGCCACTCCAAAGTAATCCACCAGGATGCCATGCTCTTTTACGTATCCGCTTTTCATCACTTTGGTACGGTTTACTCTGGCAATGGCTTGCATCAGCCTATGCTCTCTCAGATTCTTGTCCAGATACATTACCTGCTCGATAGGAGCATCAAAGCCCATCAAAAGCCTATCGCAGACGCAGAGGATCGCCACGCCGCTTTCCGGTTTGCTATAGTCAAAGTCCTTCTTGAAGTTCTCCACCGCATCCATATCCTGAGCCTGTCTGCGAGCCATCGACACATAACCCGGCTCATTGTTGTCCATCATCGAGACCACTGTGCAGATCTTGATGAATTTCATCTGTTTCAGCAGTTCATCATCCCGCTCATCCTCAGGTTTTGCTTCCTCACTCGATATTAGCCGTTTTAGTGCATTTTCCAGCTCATATTTATACCGGCATGCCGCCACGATAGAACTCGCCACCACCTGCCCTTTTAAGCCGTTTGGGAGGATTTCCTGAGTATAGTGTTCGATGATATCTTCCGAGATTGCCCGGATTCTCTCTTTGGATTCCAGATAAGCCATCTCAGTGCCATAGCGTTTTTGTATCTCCAGCCGCTCTTCTTCACTGCGTTCTTTGAACATATCTTCAAACTCACGCTTGAACATCTCAGCATCGGTCAGCTTGTCCTGGCTGGTTCTGCCTATATAGAGAATATCCACCGTAGCTCTATCTGCCACCGAGTCGTTCATCTTATACACATCGATGAAGCTGCCAAAGCGTTCATGGGTCTTCTGCTTATGCCGTTCTGTGAGTAACGGGGTTCCGGTAAAAGCGATCTTGACCGCATTTGGAAAAGCCAGGAAGAGGTTATCGCCCATCTCGCCACCCTGATCCTGATGTGCCTCGTCAATCAACAGTAGTATCCGCTCACTGGTATTCAGCTCCGGAAACTCCTCATACTTCGGCACAATCCCCGCTGCCAATAGCGATTCTGCAGAAACAGAACCACTGATCAGGAACTTGTGCAGCATCACCATATTCAGATTGGAACTGGTATTCTTCAGCTTATCCAGATCCCTTTTGTGCTCAATCAGTGTGAGGTTTTCTCCGGTATAAGTCACGGTGTGCGAAAGCTGATCTTCCAAGTCCAGCCGATCATTGACCATGATCACTTTGTAATCCTTCAGATCATCCGTATCCCGCAATTTCTTGATCAGGAACACCATAGTCAGGGACTTCCCTGAGCCCTGGGTATGCCAGATAACTCCACTACGTTCAAAGGGTGTCTTTCCGGTTCTGAGACGCTCGAGGATTTTCCCCACAGCCCGGTATTGCTGATATCTGCTGACTATCTTTACCTTCTCGCCTTTCTTGATCTCCATGTACAGTGTGAAGTTCTTCAAGATATCCAGTATGATAGCTTTATTCAGCATCCCATGAATCATCACTTCCTGACGCTGCTCATCCGGAGATACGGAGATAGTTTTATATTCCTCCGGAAAGATGTCCTTCCAGTTCAGATAGTGGTCAAACTCGCCTGTGATGGTGCCAAACCTGGCTTCATTGCCATGAGTGACGATGTTGAAGAGATTGCAATGGAATAGCCGCTCTTCGCCTTCCTTGATGCCATAGTCATCCACACGCAAGTTAGCATAGCGGTTAATCTGGATAAATGCCTCACTTAAGGGTTGAGCCACATCCATGTCTTTACATTCCACTACTACGATCGGCAAGCCATTGATAAACAGCACAATGTCCGGAATGATCGCCTGCTTGCTGGCTCCCGGAGTCTCGATCTTGAATTGGTTAATGGCGATAAAGCTATTGCGCTCAGGATTGGCGAAATCAATCAGCCGCACCGTGGGGTTTTGCTCTCCGGTCAGTGTATTCTGATCAACCGTCGTATTGCGGGTCAGAAGCTCAAACACTGCCTGATTTGCCTTGAGTAAGTCCATCCCCGGATGCATGGTCAGCTCGCTAAGTACCGCCTCAAGCTGTTTATCAGTTAGCCAGCTTCTGCCATCTTCAGTGAGATTAATCCTTTTCAGAGAAGCACTAAACTCGTTCTCAAGAATATACTCTCTGAAGCTTTCTCTCCTGCTGATGCTTGGATCATAGGGAGTAAACCCGGTTCCCTGATCAATTACTTCCCAACCAAGCTGCTGCAGCTTATCCAGGAAGGGACGTTCAACGCTGGTGTATTCTGACATAATCTACCCCAAGAGAACCTTGTCTATTATATCTTCAATTTCCTGCACTGAGAACGCTCCCCTAACTTGTCCATTCTCCAGAACTTTTAACTTCTCTTCAGTAACTATAAGTGTTCCGTTTCTTCCACCACCTTCTTGGTAAGGGAGTATTTCGTTTTCTCTATAGAATGCGAGTTTTTTGCTCCACCTTTCTATATATTCTGGGTCGTGCATCATACCACAATGTTCCCAGTAGTAAGTAACCCCTGTATCATCATTGTCAATGATGTAATCAGGTAAAATAACTACATCCTTAATGGTTATTCTCTTCTCATACATAGGTTTAATACCCTTCTTGAGCATCAACTGATAGATTATCAACTCACTTTTTGACCTTAGCATAACCCCATCTTCTGCTTGATGTATGAGGTTCTTTTCTAGGTAGTGACCATCAAAGTCGATGACATTGGGCTTAAAGAAGAGATTGGTGATACGGCTTAATGTTTCCGATTTCAACTGACTAGAATACTTTAGTAATTCAAGACCCTCTCCCTGCAGTAGCATCACAACTCTACCTTTTTGACGAGTTAGAGCGGTATAAATCATTTCACGAGAAAGGAGAGAACAATGCTGGGGTATTACTATAAAAGTGGTGCCAAACTCACTTCCTTGCGCCTTATGTATCGTTAAAGCGTACGCAAGTTCCAGCGGAGACTCCCCTTCTTCGCTAAACATCCAACTCCAGAAAGTATATGTATATCCTTTTTGGGAGGTAAACTCCACATGTGTGTTTTTGGGCTGTTGTTTATCAGCTTTCTTTCTGAATTGCCCTATCACTACACCAATTTCACCATTAGCCAGGTAATTCAAACCATCAAACGGGTACACTGATTTTGAATCTCTGGACTTATTGATGACATTAATTACTTTATCCCCGTAGACAATCTGTTCGGAACCGAGTGGTTCAGGCAGTTTTCTATACTTGTTCTGGATTTGCTTACTACGGAATTGCTTATGTATCTTTCTATTAATGGCTGATACTCCGTACAATTTTCCTCTAACCGGAGACAGAATTTGCCAATCTTCAACCGAGTGAACTGCTACACCTTTGTTAAAATAGTAGTTATCTACAGCACCGAGCGATTTATTAAAGCCATCCAGGTCGTCAAAACTCTCCATTGCCAGTTCTTCATGAAGTACCTGTTCGAGCAGTTTGTTAAAATCATCTTCATTCTGCCAACGTTCAACCCGGATATTTTCTGATGCTTTCTTGCTAATAAGGAGTTTGAAAACAGATTCGGCTGCAGGCTCCATAGTTCCTCCACCAAACCACTCCGCTAATTGTAAATCCTCTCGACTTGCACCACCTTGCCTGCGCCTGATTGTTAGTTCTGCATAACCAGGGGCAACCTTCGGAAATGAAGAGTCAATATCAGAAGGTCTCAGGTAGTTTACAATATCCACAAAAGGTCTTCCTGCTCCTATCGGTGGTAGTTGTCTATGGTCCCCGACTAATATGAATCTCTTAACGCCTTGCAAGCAATCCATAGTCGTTGAAAGCATCTCCTCTGTCAGCATGGAACACTCGTCTATGATCACAGTCTGATACGGCTCGGCACATCTCTTGTCAGACATCACGTATCTCCCTGTATCAGTGTCGTACCGTGAATAACTAACCAGAAACTGTGCAATAGTTTTTGCTGTTATGTTGATATCCCGGGCAATTTCTTCCATTCTTACCCTAGCTTTTCCAGTTGGAGCTAAGAAGAGAACTCCTGCACTCATAATCTCTTGCTGGCCAGCAAGTATCGTCAACAAAGTAGTTTTACCAGTTCCAGCAGGACCAATTAACAAAGAAAACCTTGATTCTGCAAGTGTCTGAAGTGCAGCTACTTTTTCATGCCTTGCTCTTTGTTCTTGATCATCAATTTGAGAACCTGGCAGCTTCGAGTTCAGAGTTACTTCCCAGTCTTCACTTATCAGAAGCTTTTGACCTTTTACCCTATCCATGATCTTCTTGGATATGATATTTTTGGTAAGGACATATCTGTTTAATTGGTAAGCTCTATCACCAGATGCGGTATCTGTTATTGCAATATCGCCACTAAAGACGTCTTCTGCGAGATCGTAATAGTCGCTATTAATTGGACATTCTGGGCGAATTCCCAAACTACGAATCTGGTTCACTAAGTCTTTCCTTGGAAGTAAAGTATGACCAGCATTGGATGCAATTTCTAGCTGATGAATAGTAAAGGCTTTGATTCTGTTGCTTGCCAATGGGTCAGTATATCTCATTGACACCGGTAACAGGTCTGGATAGTTTTCTTTGGTATACAACCCCATATCAATGGTCTTGATATCTACTGGTATCGTAGATAATCTTAGATCTGTGTAGATCAAATATGGATCAACTAGATACTCGCTCTCTCTTCGATCATGAACATACTTAGTTCTCTCTTCCTCAACCCATAGAGCAATTGCTTGTTCTATGGACAGATCGAACCGGCTTAGTAAATGCAGGAAGCTCAACCTATCTGGCTTTCTTTGCATTATCGATTTATACAAAGTCTTAGTATTTTCAGGTACTAAACTTTCAATTCTGCCATCTATTATGCCAGTATTACCGTCTGCAATCTTTTCAAATACTCTCCATGGATTAGATTGACAATCCTTGAGGTTATTGATTATCTCAGCAGCGACGAAATGCCCTTTCTCAATTCCAAATGCGCATAGAGCCGCCCCCATACCTGGATATGCTCCTCTGAGTTTATCTAGTTTTGAGATCTCATTGTGAATCCATTTTATCGCTGATTGATTGTGTTTGCCTATTCCAAATTCTTCTGCTCTTTCAAAAGCTTGCAGACATTCTAGTAAGATTCTTATCGCTGCATCATTGCTGACGTGTTCTGATGCATACGAAAACTCCAAGTGCTTGTCATCTGGAATTGAGACAATGATGTCGTTGATATCAAATTCTGGATTAGTCTTCTGAAAATCAGTAGCCTCATTATATGGCAATAAGAAACCATCTTTACAATCATTACGAATACTGTGATGTATCATGTGTTCCCAATAGGCTGTCCCAAACTTCTCGTTAGAACCCTCATATGCCTCACTTGGTTTGATATCATTAATCTTTCCAACCCCAATAAGCACCTTTCTGTTATCTTCAACAAAGGGGACCTGTTTTGCATATGCAAACACCAGAGAACTTGTAACATCAAGATGCTCAAAGAAGCAGTTCAATAGAGCTTTCTGGTTACGTATCTCCTGCACCCAACTTACAGGTTTTCCCCAATCTAGTACTGGTTCCCTGTCATCAGCATAATCAAGGTTATAAGCTTCCGATAGAAGTTCTGCATTTTCTTTTAAGACCCATCTATATGGAACAGCAGAAAAACTAAACGGCGGATATACGATTGTAGTAGGTTTTAAGTGCCCATGAGTCTTAGGAGATCCGTTGAAATATGGATGTGTTACAACTTTACGAATTGGGAACCCAGCCATAAAAACACCACGCTCACTGGCGCATACAGGATAATCATCTTGGGATAGATCTCTGATGGATTTTCCAGACAGTTTATCTTCTTTTTCATCGTCTCTATTCTCAGCACAATTCTTGAGTACTAAGCATGCGCTGTTTGCCTTTGGATTTCTGCAAATAGTTCCATCCCATCCATTGTCATGCCATGGCACTCTAACTGATAAGTGTTTTATCGGGTAATTGGAGTTATGTTTCATCATACCTAAATCCTCATCTCATTTAATCCTTACTTTCCCTGTAAGCAATTCTGCCATCAGACCTTTCTTCAGATCATGATACTTGCTCTGATTGCTTTGTTCTTTCTTAAGTGTTTCATCCAATGCCTTAAGAACAGCAGCTATCTGTTTCTGCTCAACGAGCGATGGCTTCAGTATCAAAGTGGCCTCCAGATCACTCCGGATAATCCCATTGATTGATGTCCCCTGGTTCATCTTCTTGAAGTCCTCAACCAATACCTGTAAATAGTAATAAAAAAACTCTACGCAGCATTGGTTGGGATCAAGGATGATTCCGGTAATGTCTTGGCTAATGGCAACATCAAATGGAGCGATAGCCAATTTACCCACCCCGGTTCTTGTAACGAGTAGGATGTTGCCTTCTCGTATCAAGTGACTTGAGGAGTATCTTAGCGCATCCTCATTAATATGCCTTCTGATAAATCCCACTTCGAACGACTCCAAGAAGTCCGCTCCTGTTATCCACGGGATACTCCCTACCCAGTTTGATGCATTTTTCGTAGAAGGAGTGCCCCCGTTGATGAATTCCAAACACGCATCCTGAAACTCAGTAACAACCCATTCCTTCGGTATCCATCCCAATTCTGATTCTTTATAGAGTTCTGGAGCTTCTTCAATCGTTGGTCGTAGCATCCCAGTCATGGTGTCAATGCCTCTGGTGAACAGGTCTTGCATCATCCCGGCTTTGATGGCTTGGTATTTATCTATAGCAGCTTCGGTCTTCTCTATCACATTATCGACAGCGCTTATGATATCGCCAATTTTCCTCTGTACATCAAATTCCTGATAGGCGATTTTCTGTTTCTTGAGATAGTCTCTGCTAATGCTCGGAACACCTGTAGATTCATTCAACCGTTTAAGATCAAACAGAAGTAGTTGATAGTACAACCACCTAACATCAACATCGCAATTGGGTATGGCTGCGTAAGCAGTATCGATAACCCAGCAAGGCTTATCTACAAGTATGGGATTATCAAGTGTTCCTTTGCGAGCAACCACGACAAGAGGCTCATTAAACAATGCTTCCTTTGCAAACCCTACCTTTCCACCAGTTCCGTAAATCTCAATTCCAGTGTTGTCATCAGACCTAACTTTATTGGGACCTGCTCCATACTCGACTCTGCACAAATCTGATATGGCTTTAAACATATCCGAGTTCCTTCAGATACTTGCTCAGTCCTGCAGCAGCATTATCCCGTTCTTGTAGAATCCTGTGCAAGGGTTGGTCATACTTATCCCATAGCTTTTCAAGAGCAGCTCTGAGGTCTCTGCTATTCTGAACCAAATGCTCGTTGACCTTTGTATAAAGGATATCTTCCCACCGCTTTAGAATAAGTTGCTTGGCTTCGGCTTCACTGATCTTGCTTCTTGCCTGCTCCACCAGTTGCTCTTTAAGGTCTTTTATCTCTTTGATCTTCTTGCGGCTTTCTTTCAGTTCCTTATCCTTCTCCAGATGCGTGGCTATCCTCTTCTCTAAAGCTGAAATAGCCTCTGATTGGTAATTTTCAGCATCGATAAACTCCTGAAGTTCCTTTTCAGCTTCTGTGCAAGTTTCTCCACTTTTCTTAAGAGCTTCTATCTGTTTTCTGCGGTTCTTAATCTCTTTTCGGATCTCTTTTCTCTCTGCCCCAATATCCTTGATTCCCTCTTTAATGTACCCTAACTCATCTTTGGGAAAGACCTCATATTCATCTTCACTCCAGGCACCCTCTTCCAGATCGTTTACTTCTGAGAAGAGCGCTTCCAGTTCATCCCGCTTGGCGATGCAGTCATTAAGTTCATAGATCACTTCAG
>Ga0265294_10011195_pt1 | contig 10106 bp, 6 predicted proteins | sample MunlanPumphouse3_FD_192504 | JGI IMG/M metagenome (GOLD analysis project Ga0265294, IMG submission 192504) | Groundwater microbial communities from a municipal landfill in Southern Ontario, Canada - Pumphouse #3 | ecosystem: Environmental > Aquatic > Deep subsurface > Groundwater | place...
TTCCCCTCATGCGGAGGGGTGGCAGTGTATTCACTGACGGGGTGGTCTCTTAATTCCCTTCTTACTAGGAACGCATTTATTGGAAGCTCAAACTGGTACAGAAGATTATGTCGCCCTTTCAGGGCTGTTTTTGATTTTCTATTATACAAGGGGTTCGCACCCCTTGCTGATAAATGCCATCCCTTCGGGATTCAGGAGGTCGAATAATGATTCGCCCCTACAAGAAGAAGGGAGTTGAAGATGTTTATTCATCAGCTTTATTGATAGAGATAGAGATATGATAGGTCTTAGTTTGGAGCGGGGAATCATTAGTCTGTGTAACTTTAGGCGTTTGTTGGGCTTGCTTTTTAGAAACAGAATATCTTCCCAAAACTTCAAGCCAATTAATAGGTTTTCCCAATTTCACAACAATAAAAATAATAAGAGCAAGGGTAATAAATGGCAAAAGAGCCAAGATGATTTCAGTAAAAGTCATAATGTTCACCTCTCATAGACATAATAACAATAAGGTTGTAGATGTCAAATAATAAATTGTTTGTTACTATTGAATTTCCTAGCTCCTCTAAACCTCTCTGGGAAGGCATAGCTTTAACGACGACTCACTTTAACTTTTATCTTTTAATTTTAAGAACCACACCCCGCCGAAAATTCGGCATCCAACTTCGCTGAAGCTTCGTAGGATAGACTCCCTCTCCGGAGATTCGCTTTGCGAATGAAGAGGGGAATTTGAAGAGCGAATACAATACGCACCCTACATTTCCCAAGCACAAAAAAACCTCCCATGTAGGGAGGTAAAATCTCTGGCTCCGAAAGAGGGATTTGAACCCCCGACCTAATGGTTAACAGCCATCCGCTCTACCACTGAGCTATTTCGGAACAAAGTCTAAAAGAACAGGTTGCTCTCATTTAAGAGAACTAAATTTATGGCTCCGAAAGAGGGATTTGAACCCCCGACCTAATGGTTAACAGCCATCCGCTCTACCACTGAGCTATTTCGGAATATCTTTATCAATCATTGTTTTTTCATATAATTAAAAAGCAGTTTAGGTGTCAAGAAGATTCTTAAGAAAATCTTGATATGAGTACACAAAGCACAACAACTTATTATAATTCAAGCAATTATCTTAGAAAAATATTTTCATTCCTGCTTTGAATTCCACCTGCTTAATCTCATCATGGAAGTAGGCATTGTTATCTCTATTTGCCAAATTGAGTAGTTCTGTCCAGAGTGAAATTGAGTTAGTTAACCTATAGTTTCCATAAAGATTGAGGATATGGGAGTCATCAAGGGTGATATTATGATCGTTAACAGCAGCCGATTCATTAATATATTCAATTCCGAGTGAAAGCTTATTCCATGCTTGTGTGGCCTTTACGGTGAATCTCCATTCGGGGATGAAGGGCAAGAATTCAGCAGAGAAATTATTATAGCTGATTGATTCACTTTTGAGCGAAATATCAAAGTTCTTAATCTGATAATGGAACTTGGCATAAGCAGAATTGAGCCAGTAGCTATCATGTTGAATCCCCTCTTCTGCTGCTTCTAAACGATACACGGGAGAATCTACAACATATTGGTAATGAAAGCCTAATGACCAGGTTAAGAGGTTAAAATAGGAGATTTCAGCGACTGCATTACCCGGCATGATACTATCTAAGTTCTTCTTTGTATAGTTGCCATAGAGGTGCTGTTGATACTGTTCCACAAAGGAAGTATGTTTGATATAAGGTCGATTATTAAGCAAGAAAGTGAAGCTATGATAATTGAGGAATAAATTCACATTAGGTGCTACGATAATCTTATCATCAGGAGTAGTCGCAGCCCATATTCCCAGCTTAGCACAATCTTCATAAAAGAGACTTGCCTGACCGGAAGCTACATCATGACGATTGGTAAAGTTCAGATTGAGAAAGAAGTGCGGAAGCGGTTCTAACTGTAGCTCTGAAAAGATATTCCAGTATTTATCAGTCTGTTTAAGAGTATCTTTATTGGTCTCATATTGAGCATTAACAGAGAGATTATTAACAAATAATTTAGACTCCAAGGGAGAGAAAGCATAGGCTAAATTAAGATTGTTACTCTTATATTCTGTCTCTATTATGTTGCTCTCTTTGGAGCTGAACAGATGAATATAGCCCAAGTTAAAGTTATGATTACCATAGAAATAGTTATTGTCCAAATTAAAGCTTGTAGCTTCTCTGTCGCCTTTGTCATTCCTCATTAGGTAATTAGCTTTTTGAGAGAAGTTTCCGAAAGCTAAATAGTTCGTAGCATCTACAACATCTTTATTACCACTAGAGAGGTTAAGGTACCATTTCACAGGCTTTCCGGGAAAGAGATTGTAATCACTTCTTACAGGTTTGCCATGGTAAGCGTAGTTGAATTTAAGCAAAGAGTCTGGTAACTCTTCTCTAAAATAGCTTATCGGCTGAAGCTCTAGTTCTGTTTGTAAATCAGCTTTGGTTTCGACTACAATAGGTTCTCTCTCTTCAGTGAAGATATCTTGCGACAGTGCATTCAAGCTAATGAATAACAGAATTATTATTAGGGTATGTCTCATGGTATCCTACTTAAAAAGAGTGCTGCGAAGGTAGCTGGTTTGCCACTCTAACAGATCTTTATGATAGAGGTCAAAGTTCTGTTGAGCTTGTTTCTTATGTCCCTGATAGTGCTGGGAGAGAATAAGATAGTAGCTTGCTTTGGTAGTTACTTCTTTATATTCCGGGAAGAGATAAATAACCTTCATCATGTTTAGAGCACACGCTTCATAATCATTCTTGATAAAGCTATCAAAGCCAAGTAGATAGAAGGCTAAACTGGAGATTTTGCCATCAGGAGAATCTGCTTGAATATTGATGAATTCCAAGTCTATCGGTTCTTTATGATTAAGTTTCCATTCATACAACAGAAGTTGACCATAACTCTTGGAAAGCCCTTCGGCAAACTTCATAAAGTTAGCTTGAGAAACTAGGAAGTTGGGATTATTAGAAGCTACTTTAAGCTCTAAGTTCTTGAACCACACATCGTTTTCATTAGTTAAGGCAAGTGCATCATCTAAGACTTTAATGGCTTGAACAGTGTCTTTACGAGCAAGAAAGGCATTCGACCAAGCTGTGAACAGTTCAGAATCTCTGTGCCATTGAATAAGGTTAGCATAGAGTGAATCAGCCTGAACATATTGATTCTTCTTGGTGTAAGCTAAAGCAAGAGTTTGGTTTACCACTTTATTCTGATTATCTTGAGGATAGCCTGACAAGAGAGTTTTAGCTGTTTTAATGACATCATCCCATTTTTCGTTTTCATTTTCATAAAGTAAAGTAATCTGGGAGAGTGTTTTGGATATATTAGGATCGGCTATTTGTTGAGCAAGAGTAGCTAAATCAGAGCGATAATCTCTGGCTTTATGGTTTAGCACAGTCCATTTGATACCGAGCAGAGAGTTTTTAAGTTCTTTAGCATCAGGACTATGGCTAAGAATATCAGCATAAGTATCGAAGGCTTCTTTATACTTTTTAAGATTATAATAGGAGTCGCCAAGATTAAGCTTCACATAATTCGTTTTAGTGCTCACCGGATAGGTTAAAAGAAACTCTTTAAAGAGGGTAATGGCATCACTGAATCTCTTGCCGTTTAGGGCGGAGTTGCCTGCTAAAATGAGGTAATCTTCAGAAGTAGAAGAGAAGTTGGATAAGGAACGGAAGGTTCGTTCTGCTAGGGTAAAATCACCTTTTAGATAGTATGTCCAGCCCATTCTACTGGTAACCAAAGAGACGTCCTTAGAGTCTGTTGCCAGGATAGATGAGATGGTGTAATGCTCGATAGCTTTGTCATACTGCTTCAGATTATAGTAGATGTTTCCCTTAATTAAATTAACACGGAAGTTGTAAAGAGGACTGTCAGGGATGTTCTGAAGAGCGGAAAAAGAGTCTTGCCAATTAGCAAGAAGGTAGTTTACTTCAGAGATTCTTAGCCACACTGAAACGGGGTCGGTTGCTTTGTTAAGAGCAGAATTGAACCACTCCAGGGCTACTTGATAGTTGTTGTTTATTGTATTGATTTCTCCAAGATAGAAGTTAGCAGTGGAGATATGCTTGTAGTTAGGGAAACTTTTAGCCAGCTCCAAGAGAGCAGTGTTGGCTTCAGCGAACCGGTTCTCATCAAAATAAGTTAGTCCAAGTTTGTAAAGAACTTCATTATGGTAGCGACCCGTAGGATAAATCTCTTGATAGTAATTGAAGAGGGAAATAGCTCTACTTTTCTGAGCTGATAAGAAGTAAACATCACCAATCAGGAAAAGTAGTTTCTCCGAAGTATCGCTATCAACATTCTTATTATTAGCTTCTAAAAACCAATTTAGGGAGGCTTCCAAATCTTCATTCAGATATTTGATAAAACCCTTTAAGTAATAGGCATTACCAATATATTTGCTTTCAGGATTCTCTGCAATAAAATTAGTAAGTTGAGTAAAATACTTATCATTAGCTGTTCGTGTAGCCACTTTCTCTTGTTCACTACCCTGCGGAACCACAAGAGCGGTGTTGATCATCTCAAAGAAGCTTAGCTCCTTGATTTTATCTACTTTAGAGGATTTAGCCAGTTCAGTGAAGATAGTAGTTGCTAAGTTCACATCTCCCTTAGCTTTATAGGCTAAGGCTATATGGAATTGCTTGATGTCGGTAGTTGGCTGAATAGTCTTAAGTGTATTTAGAGCTTCATCATAGCGTTTTAGTTGATAATATGCTTGCCCTAAGATGATAGCATAATCACTGTGCAGACGGGAATAGACAGGCACTTTGTAGTTGGAACTCTTGAGAATAGCAGCATAATCAAGCTTCTGGTAGAGGTAATCAAACCATTCCAAAACAATCTGATTCACAAATTCATCTTCATAAACAGAGTAGGTAGAATCGAGAATAGCCTTGGCTGCAATTGGCTTATTCTGCTTGATTTTAATCTGAAAAGCTAGGTAATTTAGCATGGAGGAGTGTTCAGTTTCAGCAGCCTTATTAAGATTAGTTTCTGCTAAGGAAAGATTCTCTCTTTCCAGCGCAATTCTCCCCTTCCAATAGTAGGCTTCACCACGCTTGCTATGGTTTTTATAGCTTTGTAAGAACTTGTCGGCATACTCTACAGAACCGACAAAATCATTGCTGAAGAACTTAGTCTGAATCAATGCCAAAACCACTAAGGGCTTGATCTCTTGGTCGCTGTTGTTTTCCAGTTTCAAGAGCTTCTTCTCGGCTACAGGGTAATTACTTTGCAAGAAATCAATCATTGCTTCATAGTAGGCTGCTTTGATTAAGAACTCACTGTTCGGATACTTTTGGGTGAACTTTTCTAGCTCCTGCTTCGCAACTGAGAGGTTATCTCTTTGATAAAGCTCTTCGATAAATCTGAAGTCTCGCTTCTCTGTTGCGATCAGAGAAAGTGAGATTAAGCCGGCTAAAATGATGACTAAAACCTTTTTCATAGATTCTCCACTTAATGTTTATATATGATGTATAAAAATAAAAATTCATAATTAATTAACTAAACTCAAATTAAAAAATGATGGGTAAATAGTGTCAAGAGAAATTCTCTTTAATTAATTTATTAATAATTCATAGTTGATAATTCATGTTGAATCGTTGATTTGTTTAATTGTTTAGTCGGGTGCTACAACTTCCCAGACCTCTTAAATTCCCTTGAGAAATTATAGTTAATTTGGAGCCTTTTAAAGCCCTGAAAGGGTGATATTTGTCAGCAAGGGGTGTAAACCCCTTGTAAAATGGGAAATTAGAAATAGCCCTGCCTTGTGAGGGCGTAGCTTTTAACGAAGACCCAAGGGGCGGCATAGATTGAGATAATAAAAAAACAATCAAACTATTTAGGACGGGACACAAATAATCAAGGGTATTTTGATGAAATAGTTTCCATTAATAATCTGAAGAGAATGTTGAAGCCCTAAGGAAAAGCTTGGGGCTTCTTTCTATTTTAAAACTCTTCTCCTATTCTTTTGCCCCTTTCGTGGCTATAGAAATGCAACACTTTGCGACTAATTTAGTGGTTTTAACATCTTCTGTCGGATTGCGGACTCACAAGTCCGTATTCATTCTTTCTTTATTGGGATTGTGGCTCTACAGAATTCCAAGGTGGGTAAATAATAAGCCCTTATTTGCCAAATTATCATATTTAAAGATATTGTTAAACCTAAAACTAAAAGAATATTCGAGAGTAAATAGTTGTAACTTACTCCTTGATATCGATGAACATGTCAGCTTTAACAGCAAATTGTAAAATAATAAAAAAATAAACTTGACAAGTATATTGGAAACTGTAATATAGAATCGGTTATTAATGATTTATTGGATTATAGAAATCACCCACTACAAAATTGATTTATTAACCACAATATTTAACTAAGAAGCATTCAAACATATGTTTGGATAAGACATTAAACAGAAGAAGACTAGACTCTTCAAGGAGATGAAATGAAACGAATAATATTATTTGTTTTAGTATTTGTATTAGCAACAACGACTGCTTTTGGGTATACTTTTACAACTGGCTCAGGTACAGTTGGTGATCCTTATGGAATAGCCAATATTGATGATTTAAATGCTATCAGCGCTAGCACTACATTGTGGAATAAACATTTTATTCAAACTGATAACATTGATGCTATCTCAACTGCAGTAGGTGCCGGATTCCTACCCATAGGAAAGTCTTCCAAAAAGTTCACCGGTTCTTATAACGGTGATAACTACACAATCTCAAATCTGCATATTGATAGACCAACCATGAATTATGTTGCCTTATTTGGTTGGACAACTGGTGCTACCATTTCAAATTTAGGCTTAGTTGATAACGTAATTATCGGAAATGGAATGGTAGGCAGCATAGCTGGTTATTTATTTGAAAATTCAACAATTGAAAACTGTTATGCAACTGGTTCTGTTACTGGATCGTATATGTTCGTTGGAGGCTTAGCGGGTTATGTTTATGGGTCAACAATCAACAACAGTTATGCGATAGGTGCTACTAAAGGAACAGGTTTAGACGCAAATCAAGTAGGAGGAATAGCAGGTAGTGTTGCAGCTAGTGCAGCAAATCCCGCTATAATCAACAACTGTTATGCCAGAGGTTCAGTTCGTGGAACAGAATTTGTCGGTGGTTTAATAGGTTATGTTACTAATTCAACAATCAACAGCAGTTATGCAACCGGTCCTGTAAGAGGGACTTCCGGATTAGGCGGCTTGGTAGGTTATTCTTTTGGTTCCACATACAATGACTCTTTCTGGGATAAAGACACCACAGGACAACTATTTAGCGCAGGTGGTGAAGGGAAAGATACTGCAGATATGAAAGATATAACAACTTATGCAAATTGGGATATTACCGATCAGGTTGAGGATATCACTCATATGTGGAAAATAACTGAAAAAAATATGGGCTATCCTTATTTAACTTGGGCTGAGGTTAACAATGCGACCCTTACAGTTACTCTTGCCTCATTTACTGCAATTCAGACTAGCAATAACCTTGCTCAAATTTCTTGGGTAACTGCTTCCGAAAGTGGTGTTTTAGGTTATGATATCTATCGTGCTGAAACTAATGAACAAGCTACTGCTATTCGTATAACAGCAACCATGATAGAAGCTCTTAATGCAGCAAACGGTGCAAGTTACTCTCATATTGATAATGAAGTAGAGTTTGATGTTACCTATTACTATTGGCTACAAACTAACGATTTTAACGGTATTTCTGAGATGGTTGGTCCTGTAACTATTAGAATCAGTACTGATGAAGATCATGAAATTGAAGAACTACTACTTGGTACCAACTTATTAGGAAATTACCCAAATCCATTTAATCCTTCCACTACTATCTCTTACTCTGTTGCTAAACCACAAGTTGTAACCATTAATGTTTATAACCTTAAAGGTCAGCTTGTTCGAAAAGTGTTAGATAAAAATGTTGATGAAGTCAATGTTAAGCATAGCGTTGTATGGAATGGAAATGATTCTAATGGACGCAGTGTTTCCTCAGGAACCTATTTTACAGTTATGGAAGCCGGTAATAAAAGATTTACCCAGAAAATTGTGTTGATGAAATAAACTTCAATAATTAGCAATTGAAAGATTTAAGAAGCCTCGGGGTAAAACTCGGGGCTTTGTTTTAATATATGTCGCCCCTACAGGGCTATCTTCTATTTCTATATCCTACAAGGGGCTCGCATCCTACTTCGCTAAAGCTTCTTAGGATAGACTCCCTTGCTGATATATGACATCCCATTGGGATTTAAGAGGTTTAGCCTCAGTTTATAACCAGCAGACCAATTCTTCATTCTTCCTCTTAAAACTCTGTGTAACTCCTCTTACCCTCTGTGTAACTCTGTGTTAGGGGGCTTTTCTTAAATCATTATTGCGATACATCCTCCGAAGCTACTAAAGCGAAGGGGGAAGCAATACCCCAACTTTTCCTTTTTCACTTTTATCTTTTCATTCTTTTTCTTAGTGGTAAAATATTCTTCTTTCCTCTCTGTTTAGAAGCTTTTTCCCCGTCCTTTTAAATTAACATTTGACAATTTCGTCTATGATAGAGAATTGACCTATATTAATGAATTTCAAAGGTTAAAAAAATGAGAAGAGATGTATTAGTTGCTATAGTAGGACGACCGAATGTGGGCAAATCTACCCTATTTAATAGATTGTGTAAGCAAAGAAGAGCTATCATAGATTTCGAAGAAGGAATCACACGTGATAGAAAGTACGCCGATGTGGAGTGGGATGGCAAAAAGTTTAGGATTGTTGACACTGGTGGTTTAGTCTTTAATTCAGGTGATCAAATGGATGACCATATCAGGCTTCAAGCAGAGATTGCTATTCAGGAAGCTGATTTTATTCTCTTCTTAGTAGATGGTCAGACAGGGATTACTGATTTCGATCAAAGAATAGCTAAAATGCTTAGTCCGATGCGCGATAAAACTATGCTGGTAGTAAATAAAGTGGATAATGAAAAAATAGAGATGGAGATTTTTGATTTCTTGAGATTAGGTTTTGGCGAACCCTATCCCATTGCTGCTAATTCAGGCAGAAACTCCGGTAACTTCATGGATGAGTTGTTAGCTAAGATTCCTGCCCGCGATGTTGATGATTTTGAAGAGTTGATTGATACCAGCATCAAAGTGGCAATTGTAGGTAAGCCTAATGTAGGTAAGTCTTCTATTGTCAATAGATTAGTTGGACAGGATACTGTTATTGTAACTGATATTCCCGGTACTACCCGTGATGCTATAGATTCTAAGCTCAAGTACCATGGTCAGGAGCTTACCCTGATAGATACAGCCGGACTTCGTAAGAAGACAAGGGTTAAATATGGGGTTGAATATTTTAGTGCTATGAGAACAATTGACACTATTGATCGGGCTGATGTCATTCTTTTGATAGTTTCTGCTGATGAAGAGATTTCTGTGCAAGAGAAGAAGATAGCCTCCTATGTCAAGCGTCATTACAAGAACTTAATTATAGTGGTTAACAAGTGGGATTTACCAGAAAAAGATAATCATACGCTTAAAGAAGTTTCACGCGATATCTTGGAACAGTTGCAGTTTGTGGATTATGCTCCCTTGCTCTTCGTTTCAGCTTTAACAGGACAAAGAGTGAATAAGATTTTAGAGTTGATTCTCAAAGTAAAAGATGAGAGTGAACGCAGAATCCCTACTTCTCAATTGAATGAATTTGTTAAAACAGTGATTGATAGACGCCCTCCTTCTCATAAAACAGGCACCATGCTAAAGATTTACTATATCACTCAACCTGATACAGATCCACCTACTTTCATCTTCTTCTGTAATAGTCCACGCAAGATATCTGATGACTATAAGAAGTTCCTGCATAATCAAATACGCAAGGTGTTTAAGTTTGAAGGTGCTACTATAAAAATGATATTTAAAGGTAAAGATGCTAATGAACCAGATATTATATATTAGTTTAGCTTATCTGTTGGCGTATCTTATTGGCGGATTTCCTACCAGTGCGATTGCCGGCAAACTAAAAGGCATAGATATTACCAAACATGGAAGCGGTAATGCAGGTGCTACTAATACTTTAAGAGTGTTAGGAAC
>Ga0265294_10011196_pt1 | contig 10106 bp, 5 predicted proteins | sample MunlanPumphouse3_FD_192504 | JGI IMG/M metagenome (GOLD analysis project Ga0265294, IMG submission 192504) | Groundwater microbial communities from a municipal landfill in Southern Ontario, Canada - Pumphouse #3 | ecosystem: Environmental > Aquatic > Deep subsurface > Groundwater | place...
AACGATAGATTATTCATTTTATTTTTATAAATATCGCTTATCAATAATTTATTACCAATATTTGTTTTTGATTTTGTTACCATTTTTGGTCTGATAACTGATTCTTTTTTAAACTTATTTAAATATAACAATTCATTATTTGGAAATACAATGTGCGCCCCTTTTGTATTATAAATGGGTGTTGTAAATTCTGTTTTATCATCAAGTATTGACTCTATATTTACCAATATCGGATTCTTTGATATCTCTTTTGGTGCATCTGGATGTTTACCCCACGCTACATCTATTGTTGATATTACATCACCATCATTTTTAATGTTGCTATATGCATTATAATATGGCAAATCATCTTCCCGAATTGGTTTTTTGATACCCTCGCGTTTTTCAATGACTGATCTTATTTCAGATATTATATTTGATAATTCATCAATTTCTTTACGTATAGGATGTAATTCATCTTTTATTTCATTTATTTTATGGGTATATTGATTTATATTCTCTTGTATCTTTATTTCCTTCTCTGGATTATAAGATTTATTAAATCTAGAAATTTTATTATTATGTAACATCATTTCATAATATTCTAATTTTTTATCAAGTATATCGCATTTTTTTTCTAATTTATATTTTTGTCTCTCTAATTTATATTGTAAATCATCTAATTCATCAATTGTTTTTCCAATTGTAAATGATGATTCTTTTACATCTTCTATTGGTTTTTTTACATCTTCTATTGGTTTTTTAACAGATTGTTTTAATAATGGTTTTGGTTTAAAGGGCTGTTTTGATGATTTTAATATTGGCGATTCTAACATTTCTAAATATATACCCTCTGTTGAATCTTTTACCAAATCTTTAAGTGATATATTATCTGGATAATCAGAAATATTTTTACCAATCTTTGTAGTAAAGGGAGTTGTCGGTTTTAATAACGAACCGTGTGTAAACCCATCTAATTTAACATTTCTAGTTTGTTCAAGCATATTTATTTTATCAGTTAATCCCATATTAACATCATTTATAATATTTCCGGTAATGTGATTATGCAAATTTTTATCAAGTTTATTTGCCGATTTTGTAAATTCATTGCGTTTTACAAATAAATCATGTACATTTGTATCTATTGTGTTATATCTCGAATTATAAACTTCAAAATTTTTATCTGATGATAAATCTAAACCATCGCGCCTCTGGATAAGTGTATAAATATCATCAGTCGTTTGAGTAGATTTAAATTCTTCGGCAAGTTTTTTTATTTCAGATTGTTTAAGATATTCTATATTATTTTTATTTATATTATTTAACTCTATTTTCAATTTTTTATTTTCTAATAATAATTTTTTATATAAATTATATTTATGTTTTAAATCTGTCGTATTGATAAAATTATCTGGTTGTCTCTCTAATGTATCAATATCTTTTTGTAATTCGTTTAATTTATTTTCATTATTTATTATTTTAGTCTCTATTTCATTACGTCTTATAGATAATTTTATTTCTCTGTCATTTATACGTTTATTTAAATTACTAAATACACTTTCAAGAGTATTATATTTTTCCAAATCATTTTCCAGAAATGATTTTTTCTTAGCATCTATTATACGTTCATTTTCGTATATAATATGTTCAGAATCCAATATTCCATTCTCTATAGTATCTATTTCTGACTTAGATAATTTACCATCACCATATTTTTTATATAATTCGTATTCTGCTTTTATCCTATTTACTTCTGCTTTTAATCTAGTATTTGTATCATATAATTCAACAATACCTTTTGTAGAAACATCTTTACCGAGTTCTATAATCGTATTTATATCATTTATATAATTATAAATATTACGATTTATATATTTTTTATTACGATTTATTGATTCATCTAATTTATCATATTTATCTATTATAGCATCGTGTTTTTTAGTTATAACATCAAGTTTATTTTTATTTTGTGAATGTAACACCTCATTAAATAACGTATCATATTTATGTATTGGTTTCTTAAAACCATCGATTGTATAAATATCACTTACCTTATCGGATAGCAATTTGTCTGTATTTTTTAATCTATCGATACGATAATCTAATATAGGTAATTTTAATTTTGTATCTATCGTTCTTTTTATACCAAAGACGCCCTCGGTATCACGTTTCATTATACGGTTTTCATGATTCGTTAAAAGTAACTTTTCTGGAATTGTTCTGCCAACCATATCAGTAATTGATATATAATTTATATTATCTATATTTATTACACCAGATTTATGTTTATGTAATAAACCATGTCCTGTTTCAATTTCATTAAATTTCGGATCAACATTTCTTTTTATAACATTTATATCTTTAATACCATTTTTATCAACATATCGTAATAAAATTATATCATTACCCATATCATAAAATGTAACTGTTGGTTTTTGGGCAGATTCGATAACAACAGGATTGTTAATATCTTCAACTTTACCATGTCGTAATGCTACAACATCGCCTTTTTTATCAATATTTTTTACTACATCGGTTGTAAATTTTACAGGATTGTCGGTATAAATATTTAATTCGTTATTTAACGATTTCCCCAATCTGGTAAAAACACTATCAATGGTATCTGCACCACTTGCCGATAAATCACGCACAAATCCTTCACCGAATGCATATTTCCCGTCATATTCTTTTGCCGTTGTCTCTAAAATATCTGAAACATTTGGATCAAGACCAGAATTTTCGCCTAATTTAGTTTTGTGAACTGATAGATCAACCGGAGCATCTCTAATCGCATTCCGTGTTTTTACACTAATCGCACTCTTAATGTCTTTCGGTAACCCGATTCCGTAACGAGTAGTGACAATCGAATCGGAAATACTAGTGTATAGATTGGAGTTTTTAATTGATGATAGATACCCTTTCGGGAGAGATACAATACTTTTACCGGTAGCGGAAACGGTTGGGAATTTTGCCGATATCCCTTTAGTAAATTTCGGTGCCGATGGTATAGCCGCCATAACCGCAAGCGATCCAAGTGTACGTTCGGTGTCATGCGATAATCCGTATACAATCGATCCGGCCATTTTACCGACATCAGTAGATACTTTTCGACCTGTATTCTCTCCACCATCCGTTCCAAGCATAACAGCGGTGTTACCAATATAGTAACCAAGACTTACTGGAAATTCTACCAGACCAACCACACCACTTGCCGCACCACCACCAAATTTCGTAATACTGTTCTGATTGGTGTTTTCAACAATCGCATTGTCGATATTGCCTATAGTATCTTCCCATTTCTTTCCTGTAAACCACCCATAATTATCACCCATTCCGGCATAAGCGTTTTGAGTAAGTTTATCATAGTTTGGTGTTATAGATATCGGATTTCTTTCAACCTTACCCTCTGAAGCCATGTAAAATGATTTAAGAGTGTCATCACTAAATAATGATTTATAAATTGGAACGATGGGTATTACTGTTGGTAATTTATCAACGACCGATTGTATAGTTCCACCATGTATAGCAACGAAAGATTTATTGTAATCTTCATCATTGAAATATGCATTGCGCATATCGGTTAACGATTTAATTACTTCATCTTTCGGAGATGTGATTTCGCCTTTGTCATTCGTTGTATTGATATTTAATTCTGGATATAACGATAACTTATCACTTATACGAGTAATATCAACATCGGTAATTGTTTCCGGGTTCCCGTATAAATTATTGATATCGGTTCGGATCGTATCGAAATCATGAATCTTTCTGAAATTATCGATGTATTCGTTTTGTGTTTCTATCGGTAAATCTTTTAGAAATGTTCCTACAAGATAACCAAATTCACTTTCTGTTTTTGGCAGAGTATCTTTCTCATAGATAGAACCGGAAATGGTTGGGTTAATTGCATCGGGCCTAAGAGATCCCAACAAAGATAGGGCTTTATCATTGGTAAGGGTTCCACTACTATAATCATTTAAATATTCTTGAATATAATAACTGTTTACAAGATCGTCAGATATCTTTTTATAACTATCTTTGGTGTTTTTATCTTTTATTTTATCACTATATGCTATAATAATAGATTCTAAATTTTTAGCATCGTTTTCACCATGAGATTGTTTTCCATAATATGTCTGGATTGCTTCATCGATTTTTTGCTTATACAATACATCATTCAATACGCTTTTATATTGATTTGCCGTAGTCGAATCTATTGTAGACATATTCAGTAATATTATTTTTGCCTGTTCTATTTCACTTTCAGATATCTTTCTATCATTTATTTTACCGTCATAAGAAATACCAATTATAGTTTTTATCTCGCTATCATATGCGAGAAATTGCGCATATGTTTCCATATCAGTATTGGTTAATTCTTGTTTATTTAATAAATTATTTCCATCTTTTAATTTTAAATCTTCAATTGGTGATTTCCAGATATCTACTTTCTGTTTTGTGGTATTTGGAGTTATAATATTTGAAATAGAATTATAGATATTAGCGATACCGGTGTTGGTATCAGTAGGCCGTTGCGTAGTCAATGGTAACGACGATAGAATGATTGCATCCCGTGACATGGAGAACACATTGCCTTTCATTGACACTGGATCTTTTACATTATTTAATTCAGATATTTTACGAGTAGAATACCCATCGGTATACTTATAATTATCAAACAGATTATTCATTTTGGTATTATATTCTTTCCATTCGGGTGTATCGTATTTACCTGTCCGTGTTAATTTTTTTAAATACGTTATCTGTTCTTTTGATAAGTATACACCGTCTTTTTCCATATCGGATAGATATTTTTCAGTAACCGAATATGTTTTTTCTTTATCAGTTGTCCATTCGGAAGGATTTTTATAATATTCATTCATGAATGGTGCTTTTTGTATTTTAAGGGTATCGGTATAGAACAATGAAAATTCATCTCGATCCATAACCTGTGCTGCAAGTACCAAATAATTATCCCGAACCCGTGGATCAATATACTTATTTTTACCAGAGATATTATTTTTCCAATTATACAATGCTTGTTTTACATCTGAAGGTGCATATCTATCTGGTGAATTCAGATGAGTACTCCCGGCAAAGTTATCCTGATCATATCTCCCTTCTGGTATATAATCGCCATATTTTTTATTTTTATAATAATTATATACAATATCGGTATCGTTTTGCATAACAGAGTTATTTTTACCTAACTGTGGTGTATAATTATTATTTACCGATATTACTTTCTCCAACTCTGGTGTTAAACGTATATAATTTCCAGATTTGAAATTAGACAATATAGATTCTCTATCTATATCTTTAATATCTGGTTTGAATGCAGATGCGGCAAACATACCGTTTATACCCGCTACGGTACCAACTGCCGTTGCTACACCAGTAGATAAAGCATTTGATGGTTTCGATAACGAATATGGATTATCTTTATTGATATTTATAACCGAATAGAAATTCTTTACACCATCTGGTTTGTTACCGGAAAGGGTATTAAGAATACTCTCTCCCATATTCGTCAATAAACCAATACCACGTTTATTGTTATCTGCTTTAATTATACGTGCCGATCCCGGTACAATAGATAGGCCAGAAATACTGATGAAAGAATTCTTATCTGCCGCTAATTGTTGTTTTCGTAATGCTTCGTCGAATTCTTTCCGTTCACGGCGATAGGTACCAACCATACCCGATGTATTGAGATAGAGCGCATCGAGTTTTTTAAGCATCTCTGGATTGGATTCTTTGATATTTTTACGGACAGCATCATTTGATAAAAATTCTTTATATTTTGTATGGAAACCCGCCATTGTTTCTAAATCGTCGGATGTTAAATTACCCTTTATCAAAATGTTGTTTATATTTTCGGCAGTATTGTAGAGGCCAATAACTTTGTTTTCGGTAGGATCAATAGTAATACCACTTGGTTTAAAACTTGCAAGTGATGTAACTTTCCCCACAGAATTCTCTATTTTACTGTTATACAGATCAATTTTACCAGTATCGTAATTGTATTTAAAATTATCTTGCCATGTTTTGGGTAAATATTTTGACGTCGAAAATTCAGAACTACTTTTATCAGGCATATATTTCTGTAAATTTTCTTTATATATTTCACCAAACGATTTTTGAATAACTGGATTTGTCAGATCGATGTATGCGGATGGGTTTGATCGTACATCATACTCTTGAAACGCTTTTTTCTCTGCTCCTGAGATAGTCTGATAATTCTCCCACGCGTTGGGATCATCAATATCTATTTTATATCGATCTGCTTGATCGCCATATATTTTTTCCGTTGCATAATTTTCATTCCAATTATTTAAAATTCGTCTTTGTTCATCCGTAAGTTCGGTGGGGCCAGATGGTGATGCCCCCATCATCTGTTGATAATATTGTTGATAATCTAGCGCTTCTTTAGACGCACGCGCCCCGGCTACCTGTACCGATTCGTTATAACTCTGTTCGGCTTTTTTCTTAAATGATTTATCGAGGCTCTCTAATGCAAATGTTATACCGGTTGGCATAACACTGGACGTATCAGTGATCTTGGTTATTTTTCCCCCCATTGTTTTTGTTTCATCTTTTAACCTTTTAATTTCCTTTTCCTCCTCTTTTGTATCAAAAGCCCCAAGTGATTGACTTGCACCATATGCCCCGGTATATCCTTCATATAATCTATTCTTCGTATCATGCTCTTGTTTCATCGAATCAAGGGCAGTTTGTATTTTCATAAAGGATTCTTGTTGGGTAACGGCACTACTCATTGCCGTATCTTGCGATTGCATATTTGACGTTGCTATTGTTGGAGAACGTGGTGCCATCGTCGTTGCACCTGTCACCGCTGATAAATTTTCTACCATAAATAAACCCACCGTTTGTTGAGATAATAATCTTTAAATTATTATAATTTTTAAAGTATATAAAAATATAAGTTATAAGATGGTTATAACAAAACAATTACCTTTATATATTTAGAAATTAAGCAATATACTGGTAATATCTATGGTAGAAATGACAGATTCAACACCCGGAGAGTCAAGTTATGAAAATTCGAATATCTGCAATGCAAGACTGATTGTAGAAAAATGGAGAGAAATTGCGTTGAAGATTAACGAAGAAGAGTATGAAATTTTACAACATCATAATGTTAATATTCTTACCTGTGAATCGGATACGATGACGGTATATTTTTGCGTGAACCATGTGATATGCCGGTGGAACTATGAAAATATCATCGAAATTAAAGATGTGTACGATCAACGCTACAGAAAATACCTTATCGATGATATGCCCGAAGAATTATCCAAATTTGGGGATTTCTTCATGGAATATTCTGATATTATCTATAGTTCGAAAATGGAAGTTATCGATTATATCATCAAATTGGGTTATGATGTCAAAATGAATTATGAATATGGTGAATGCGCCAATGGTATATATATATTTAACAAATATGCAGACACACCGTGTATGTATATCAGGGATTATGCAAAATCTGATATGGATATCACGTATATCGATTAAAAATTAACCTATTTTTATCGTCGAAATATATATATATTTCTTATACATATTTTTATATATGTTAGATAATTTAAAAGGTAAACTAATTTTCACTCTATTGGGCGCAATAATGTTAATCCAATCTGTTTGTGCAGAATCGATACGTGATATTGATATTAGCGGATCGGTTGAAGGTGCAATCACCATGATCAGTCTTGGATTCGTTGTAATTGCGGCAGTTATTATTATAAAAGTGATTACAATGAGCAATAGTAGTTAATTTTTTTTTTTGATAATTTGGTGATGCGTGGAAGAGAAGCCGCACCACCGATATTGTATTTGGGCATGCATGCCGATATAGGAACATGGATGAAGCAGTCGAACCATCAGATCAGGGCTAGGAGTTTGCTTGTGGACAGGAGTTTTTGGCTAGGAGTTTTGGAGTTGTGGAACCAGTTGAGGTTGTGGATAGAGTTTTGGCTGACAATTTCTTTTTTAAGAGGGAAATCCAGAAAGACCTCTAAGAGATATTAACCTCATAACTATAAATAGTTTTTGGTTATTTAAAAATGTGAGTTAATTCCTGAAATACTGTGAGACTACCGGATCGATTTGTCCATTGTATTTCGCATCCTTTTTATTTAGATAAGAAACTTTCACAGGAGCAGTTTTATGAAAAACCAATTGCCCAATCGTCATGTTTGGATAAATACGTATAGGACTTTTGTTTACATTTCCAATTTCTAAGGTAAGTGTTCCAGTGAACCCGGCATCGATCCATCCAGCCGTTTTATGGATATCAATACCCAACCGTGCAATGCTACTCTTGCCCTCAAGAGAGGCAACAATATTGTCGGGAAGGGTAATATATTCAACTGTTCTTCCCAACACGAAATCGTTTGGATTAAGAACGAAATATTCGTTTTCATCAAGTTTAATAAGTTCACAACTATTTACAACCGATTCTTTTTCATACGGATCTATTTCATTTACTTCTTTCATTAAAATAAACGTATCACCAATACGAACATCTATAGAGTTTGGTTGAATTAAATCTTTATCATACGGTGAAATTTTAATTATACCATTTTTAATACACTGTTCAATCTGCCAATCAACGAGAATCATGCTATAAAAATTACACGTTTTAGTATAAAAATGTTATTACAAAACCAAAAATTTATATAATCGAATAAACATAGTATATTCATGGAAATTTTGCATGGAAATCTGTTTGATAGCAAACTAAATTATCTCGTTAACCCGGTAAATTGTGTTGGTGTGATGGGGAAAGGGCTAGCAAAAGAATTCAAATTAAAGTATCCAGACATGTTTAATTCGTATAATTATATGTGTAAATATCATAAAATTAAAATCGGGAAACCAGTGATATGGGAAAATCCAAACGCCGATGATAAAAACATCATTCTGTTCCCAACGAAAAATCATTGGCGAAGTGCATCACAATTAGAATGGATCGAAGAGGGAATGCAATACTTCATCGATAACATCTACGATGGGAATAACAATGCTGCTTTTCCATTATTAGGTGCGGGGTTAAGGGGATTGAATACCATTGTTGTGTTCTGTACAATAAAAGAATATTTGAAGGATACCGATTGTGAAATTTGGGTGTAACGATGACAGAAATGAATTATGCAGGGTATATTGATTTCAGTTCGATTGAATGGCCGGATCATACTTCATCAGTGTTGTTTTTTAGAGGATGCAAAGCCGGGTGCTTTTATTGTTATAACAAACATATTTTAGCCGGTGATAATTATGTCTCGCTGGATGTAATAAAAGATAAAATAAATGGATCAAAACCGTTTGTAGAAGCAATTGTAATGAGTGGTGGTGAATGTACCGAACAACCGGATGCGCTCTACGAATTATTAAAATATACAAAATCTATCGGTTTAAAAACAGGATTATATACAAATGGTTGCAATCCAGATATTATTTTCGTATTGTTAAAAGAAAATCTAATCGATATGATTTCTCTTGATATCAAAGCAACATGGGAGAATTATCCATCATTAACAGCAATCAAAGACACTTCAAGTATTAAAAAATCGTTATCTCTATGTATAATGGCGTCAAGAACAAATAAATTAGAATATTTCAACGTAAATACTACCGTATTCAAATCCAACCTGAGTGATATTTTTGGTATAGATTTATATTTACCATCTGATATCAACCAAACGATTACTAAAGGAATTATTAAACCAGAAAGTGGAGAATGTGTATCCGATGAAGAATTCATGTATGCTATTAAAGAATACACTGACCCGTATATCTTAACCCGACCGGTTACAGTCAAGATGGCAAATCAGATCCACAAGTATTTTCCATGCTCTGATGCAGCCATGTAGAATTTTTTTAAGCAGGTTTTGGAACAGAAATGAGTTACACTTAACCCTAAATCCAACTACCCTCTATTTTAATATATATCTGTTTTACGACAAACGTAGATGATAAATTTTGTGGTCACACAAATTGATAGAAAACATTATATGATGTGGAGTTCAATCTATTATCATGGAAGATGAAAAACGAAAATTGGATCTAGTGAACTACCACGCCCTGAAGGGCGTGGCTTCCTG
>Ga0265294_10011197_pt1 | contig 10105 bp, 7 predicted proteins | sample MunlanPumphouse3_FD_192504 | JGI IMG/M metagenome (GOLD analysis project Ga0265294, IMG submission 192504) | Groundwater microbial communities from a municipal landfill in Southern Ontario, Canada - Pumphouse #3 | ecosystem: Environmental > Aquatic > Deep subsurface > Groundwater | place...
TTCTTATTTCCAATTTGTTGCTTTTTAGGATATTGAGAGAGATGATTTTTCCTGATAATAACACAGCAGCTTTGGGCGTTGATGGAATTAATAAAGACAGAAAAAAGTTAACCAGAGGAAATCTGGCAGCTGTAGCCATGTATGTAACACTGGCTGCCGGACCTGTAGTGCTTTCACAGGTGATTTACCACAACTATAAAGAGAAGCCTGATCCCAAAGAATTTTTGATAATACAACCCAATATTGATCCCTACAGCGATAAATTCTCCGGAATGAGTCAACAGGAACAGGATCAGATTCTTTTATCCATAGCAAGAGATAATGTAACAGAGAGAACAGCTATGATAATTGCTCCGGAGACATTCACAAGCAATGTGTTGGAAAACAGTCCATACAAGAACTCAACCATAACCGGAGGTGTAGAACTTTTAAAAGCCACAGGTACAGGCAATCTGCTGATGGGGGCACAGTCTTTTAGAATCTATCCCTCCCATGAATTCCATGATCAGCCTACTCTTACAGCCCGTAAAACTGACGGGGGGTGGTATGATTCATTTAATACAGCTCTCTATTTGGATAGCACCGGAGGTATAAGTTTCTACCATAAATCCAAACTTGTTGTTGGAGTGGAGTATCTGCCTTATCCAAAATATCTTGGTTTTCTCAATAATATGATGATAGATCTGGGCGGTGCAACAGGAAGCTACGGGACACAGGAAGAGAGGTACGTCCATTCAACTCTTGACGGAACTGTTAAAATCGGAGCAGCAATATGTTACGAGTCAGTTTACGGGGATTATTACCGGGATTATATACTCAATGGAGCCAATGTAATGTCGATAATTACCAATGACGGATGGTGGGGGAACACTCCAGGATACAGGCAGCATCTCCGGTATGCCTCCCTCAGGGCCATCGAGACCAGGAGATCGATTGCAAGAAGCGCAAATACAGGTATCTCAGCCCTGATCAACCAGAGGGGAGATGTAATAAACGAATTGGGATGGTGGGAGAGGGGATACCTCCGGGGCGAGCTGAATCTCAATGAAAAGGAGACCGTTTTTGTCAAATACGGAGATTACATTGGCAGGATAGCATATGTTTCGATGCTTCTTTTTGTCTCCCTGGCACTTCTCACCCTTTTTGGAATCTCAGTGAAGGGGAAGAGATAAACTCTCCTATTCCAAGAGTGTTCCATTTTCTATCCACTGATTCGATTGTTTCGTCAGAAGACCGGACTACAGAGGGCCACTCCCGTGTGTGTTTACCTGCATTCTTTCTTCTTGCATCCATTATCAACCTGCCGTTTTCAAAACGGCTGTCTCTTACAGGATCACAGTTCGCTCCCCAAAGCCAGAATCCCAGGTATTGATCCCCGGAAGCAAATTCCTTGTCCAGAACAATGTTTATCAACCCTCTAAGATCCTTTTCGTCACAGGTAAAATGAAAAGAGGCCGGGTGTTCACTCACTGCCTGCACTCCTCCCTCCTCAGGAAGTTTTACTGTGGCATCTATCAGCATTTTACCCCCCAGCCCGCAAACAGGGGCAGCATGATCCAATACATCCAACGGGCCTCTGCTAAAGTGAGAGTCCCTTGCGGGGTGATAGTTAGCTTCAATTGCCCTGCAGAGCTGTTTTCTGTCCCGGATATCCACCTCTTCATCAACAACTATCATTATCTTGTTGAACATCATTTGGCCGGCACCCCAGAGGGAGTGAGCCACTTTAACAGCCTGCCCGGGATACCTTTTCTTTATGCTCACAACTGCCAGATTGTGTCCGGTACCCTCTTCCGGAAGATGAAGATCCCTTATCTCGGGAGAGAGAGCAAACTGTATCGGAGTTAAAAAAATCTTTTCTGTGGCCATTGCAAAATATTTGTCCTCCTGAGGCGGAACACCAGTGAGCGTAGCCGGGTAGATTGCATCCTTCCTGTGAGATATACAGGTAATATGCATTACCGGATAGAGATCTTCCGGAGAGTAAAAACCTGTGTGGTCTCCAAAGGGTCCTTCGACTCCAAAAGGAGCTTTTTTTTCTATGTAACCTTCTATCACAAAATCGGAGTCTGCAGGGACGCTCAAAGGCTGGGTGAGGCATTCGGTGAGAGAAACCGGTTTGTTTCTCAGAAATCCGGCCAGCAGATATTCGTCAATACCCTCCGGCAGCGGTGCTGTTGCTGCATATGTATATACCGGATCTCCGCCCAGTGCAACAGCTACGGGAAATCTGTCACCTTTGAATTCAGAAAAGTGTACGGCACCTGTTTTGTGTCTGTGCCAGTGCATAAATACAGAAGACTCAGAAATAATCTGCATTCTGTACATTCCAAGGTTTCTGCTTCCATTCTCCGGATGTATCGTATGAACCAGGGGAAGCGTGACAAACCTTCCGCCGTCGAGCGGCCAGCACCTTAAAACGGGTAATCTGGAGAGTTCAGGTTTATAGAGAATCCTTTCCTGACAAGGTGCCACGCCTTTGTGTCTTACCGGCATCCATCCTGCAACCTCCTTGAGTTGTGGCAGAAATCTGAGCTTTTCTGTAAGAGTTCTTCTCTCTTTTAACACCTCTTTAAGCAGGTTTTCAAGTATCTCACCGGTATCATCAAGAGAGTCAAGTCCCAGAGCCAGTGCAATTCTTGTAACCGATCCCATCATATTGGTAATAACGGGAAATTCTGTTCCTGTATTCTCAAAGAGGAGAGCCTTTCCACCTCCGGGCTGCTTGGAAACTCTGTCTGTTATCTCAGCAATTTCGTATTGTGGATCTGTAAACTCCTTTATTCTTATTAATTCCCCCTTAGAATCAAGCAGGGTGATATATTCCTGTAAACTCTTATACATTATTTTCTGTTTCTCATTTTGTCAGCTTTTCCAAAGTGTTGATATCTATTCCTCTTGCAACAATTCGCCAATTATTATCCAAAAGGTAAACAGCAGGTATTCTGTTTGCTATATACTTGTAGTAGAGTTCCTGTCTCTGGTTTGACGGCGGAAAGAGTGCTTCCCATTTTATCCGGTTTTTCTTTAAATAGTTCACAAAATCTTTTTCTTCTCCCATTATATCAATTCCGACAATCTTAACTCTTCTTTTTCTGAGTGTTTTGTAGATATCTTTCAGCTGCTCTGTCGCCAGGCTGCATACGGGACACTCCTGGGTATAAAAGAAGAGGAGGGTGAATTTTTTCCCCCGGTGAGAACTGAGAGTAGAAATTTTTCCCCTTTTATCAGCTAAATATAAGTCATTTGCTACTTCTCCCGGACGATTCGTCCTGATCCTGGAGATCACCTTGGGAACATGTATCTCAGGAATTGAGTTGTCCCACCAGAGCTCCCTCCTGTTTTCTATGTAATTCTCCCCGAGCCACACTGCAGCATCCTCAAGTGAATCCACCCCGGAAGCTGCCAGGTATTCAAACATTTCCAGAAACAGTGTACGATATAATCCGGGATCTTTTTGCCCTGAGGAATGTTCGAACAGTGGCTCAAATGCACTTCTGAGTTCACTGGTGTCTTTGAGATTAAAAAGTGGCAGATAGGACCATAAAAAATTTGCAGTCACAGGGGACAGGTTGTTTAGCCTTGCAGTTTCTGCAGAGAGCAGCTCCCTTAGAGACCTGCTCTCAAGGTTTCTCCCGATTATTTTCTGATCCTTGTCCAAAAGAAATAGCTGCGGTGTGGATAAAACATTGTAAAGCAGATGGAATCCGCTTTCAAATCCGGGATCCCATACAAAATGCCATTTTACTGATGTATCGGCAGCTCCGGATATATCATTAAATGCTGATAATATTTCTCCGGCGGAATTTTTGAAATCTTCACCGGATGCCTGGGTATAGACTGCATAAACCGAGATGTCCAGAAATTCAAACTGTCTGAGAATCTCTTTCATAACAGGCAATTCTGTTTTACACCTTGAGCACTTGTCATCATAGAAATAAACCAGAGTGTATGTGCTCTGTAAATTCCTCAACGACAGTGTGTCTCCGTTTTGATCGGGGAGTCTCAGTTCAGGGGCTTTCATGCCGATGAGTGAGTTTTCGTTTAGCCTGACAAAAAGGGAGATAAGAAATTTTTCATCCTCGTTCGCAGGTTTTACTCTTCCGTTAAGGTAGTACTCTTTTCCAATGTAAACTGCGACACTCTCCATACCCATTACCAGAGAACTGCGGAATTTATTGTAGAGATATCCTGTGATATGGGATCTGATCAGAGAATCATCGCTAAAAGCTATAAGGTAATCAGAAGCGGCTATAAGAGAATCGGTCACCGGAGGGACAGACTCAAGGTAACTATCTATATATGTTTGAAGTGTCCGTATATAATCCTTCTCCTTCTTCTCCTGGGCAAAAGATTGTGTAAGAAGAAGTAAAAAAACGATAATAGTCTTTAACCTTTTGAACATCAGGGATTATTACTTCAAATACCTTTCAATGTGAGTTCCGGGAGGTAAAAAAAGGGTGGCATCACCTCCGTTAAGCAAAACATCCCTGACAACTGTGGATGATATAAAAGAACAACTGGGAGAGGAGGGAATAAATACAGTGATGATTTCTGGCTCCATCCGGGAATTTGCCTGAGCTACGACGCTCTCCATCTCAAAGTCTGTGGTTGTTCTCAACCCCCTTACAATAAAATTTACATTGAGATCCCTGCAAAGATCCACTGTCAGCCCGGTATAGCTGCATATCTCAACATTGTCGGTTTCCCGGGTAGCATTCTCAATAATCTCAACTCTTTCTTCCACAGAAAAAAGACTCTTCTTAAGCACATTGTTCCCAACTGCAATTATCACTTTATCGAACAATTTGAGAGAAGAATATAGAACATCCAGGTGCCCCAGAGTGAAGGGATCAAAAGAACCAGGAAATATTGCCGTTTTCATATTTAAATTTTCAGATTTGGACTTCGCAGGAGAAGACATATGTGGCAGGTCCGGTCAGTTTGATTCCTGTGTAATTATCATCTCCCTTAAAAGTGAATTTAACCTGTAGAATATCCTTGAGAGTCTGTACTCTGACAATACTTTCTGCAGAAGAGGAAACAGCAGCATAACCAGTATTGAAAGAAGTCTTTTTAAAGAGTTTATGGAATGCAATAGCAGAAGCTGTCACCCCGGTGCCACAGGCATAGGTTTCATCCTCAACACCTCTTTCGTATGTTCTCACAGCAATATCTGCATCGTCGCTGATAGAAGAACGGCCCCATCCTCCCTGAACAAAATTCACATTGATGCCTTCCGGAAAATGGGGATGGTTTCTCCACAGTTTACCTTGTCCGAGGACATCGTAATCCTTGAGCTTTTCTACAAAAATTACAAGATGAGGAGATCCGGTGTTTATTATAAGACTTTTTGGAGAGTACTCCCGTATGTTTGTAACATCAATCATCCCGAGTTCAACAATTGATTCAATATCTGAATATTTGTGAATCAGTGCATTGTGAATGCCGTCAACAGCTTCAAAATTAAAATTGGTTATCCCCATCCTGGCGGCAAATGCTACCAGACACCGTCCTCCATTTCCGCACATAGTCCCTTCTCCTCCGTCGGAGTTAAAATACCGCATGGTAAAAGAGAGCTTTTCGCTCTTTTCCAATAACATGAGCCCGTCAGCGCCAATTCCGAACCTCCTGTCGCAAAGGTTATTTATCATCTTTTTGGTTAGAGAAATATCCCCTTTCCGGTTGTCAAAAATCAAAAAATCATTTCCGGCTCCCTGGTATTTATATGCCTTATGAATCATTCTCCTGTTCCTTTATTGTTTTTGTAAAAAGATTATAGTCCGAATTTAGATAAGCCTTTTCCAGATCCAGAAGATAGCTCTTCTTTTCAAGACCGATGTTAAAGCCTGTAAGCTTGTTATTTGAACCTATCACTCTGTGGCATGGTACAACAATTAGCAGAGGGTTCATTTTGCATGCATTGCCCACAGCTCTGCTGGCATCTGCTGTCTCAACAGTTGCTGCAATCTCTCCATAGCTTTTTACATGACCATAAGGGATTTTCCGAAGTTCTTCCCATACCCTTCTCTGGAATTCTGTTCCTCTGAGTTTAATGGGAATATCAAAGTCCCGTCTCTTTTCGCTAAAGTATTCGTCGAGTTGTTTTACAGCTTCAATCAGTACGCCTGGTTCCTGATCTGTCAAAGATGATATCTTTTTTTTGCGTAATCTCCCCTTGTCAGAAATTGGTCCGGTTACCTCTTTTTCAGAAGGGGGGAGATAAGAGATCTCCAGCAGAGCTTCATCGTCACTTATCAATTCCAGGGTTCCCATAGGACTTTTGTACAGTCTGGAGAATCTCCTGTTCTGCTTTATAGTTTTAAGTTCACTTATAATTGAAGCAGCAATCTTTTCAGATGCTCCGCTGTTTCCCAACATTTGTCTTAGCTTTACAAACTTCTGCTTCATTCTTGCACTTACATCGGGACTGAGAAGCCTTTTGAGCTCTTTAACGAGATTGTCAACGGTGCAATCATTCTGTAGAAGCTCTTTTACTACCTCCTTGCCGAAAATAAGGTTTGTCAGGGCTACGAATTTCACCTTAATCAGCTTTTTAACAATAAGGGATGATATGGTGTTTGTCCTGTAGCAGACTGTATTGGGTGAGTCAAGCAGTGCTGCTTCCAGACTTGCAGTACCGGAGCAGACAACGGAAGCCTGCGAATATTTAAGTATAGAATAAGTCTGCCCGAAGATAAGCTTTATATCTATTCCCTGCAGGTATTTGAAGTAATCCTTTTCTGACATTGAGGGGGCACCTGCCAGTAAAAACTGATAATCGGGAAAATGGGAGGGAAGCTCTCTGTAAAGAGGCATGAGCTTATTGATTTCACTCTCCCTGCTCCCGGCCAGAAGGGCAATTACAGGTCTTTCATCCAGTTTGTTTACCCTAAAGAACTCCTCTTTACCCGGAGTCTGGCTGTTCTCCAGTACTATACTGTCAAGGAGAGGATTCCCAAAATAGTGAACCTTGTGTCCTTTTTTACGGTAGAATTCCGATTCAAATGGAAAAATCACATATATACGGGAGGAGAAAGCTGTCAGTTTTTTAATTCTCCACCCTTTCCACGCCCACACCGTAGGCGGAATATAATAGAATACAGGGATACCCAATCCGGCTGCAAATTTGGATATTCTAAAGTTAAATCCGGGGAAATCGACCGGAATAACCACATCGGGACGGAATTCTTTAATATCCTCTTTGCATAACCTGATGTACTTTAAAAGTTTGGGGAGTTTGGATAAAACCTCTGTAAAGCCCATTGCAGTGATCTCCCTGTAGTGTTGTACCATCTCCCCTTTGAGTGATGCCATTCTGTCACCACCCCAGAAGCGGATCTGTGCATCAGGGTCTTTTTTTAGCAGATACTTCATCAGGTTACTGCCGTGCAGATCGCCTGATGCTTCGCCGGAAATGATGTAATATTTCATAACTTCCAGATTGATTCCAGTCTTTGTAACTCATCGTAGTCCGTAGTGTCTATCTTGTGCGGCACTATACTTACATAACCCATCTCCATAACATTGTGATCAGATTGCAAATTGTCAGGTTCCAGGTTAAAAAACTCACCGGTCATCCAGTAGTAGTTAAAACCATAAGGATCGGTTCTCTCTTCAAACTCTTTGATCCATTTCCCTTTTCCCTGGTGTGAGAACCGGATTCCCTTAGCCTCCCCGGGTTTTAGTGCAGGGAAGTTTACGTTTAGAAAAACATCTGCTTTGACCGGATTTTTGAAGAAATTATCCAATATTATTTTACCGTATACTTCAACTATGGAGAAATCTGCTTCCGGATTGTGTGAACAGAGAGAGAAACCCAGAGAGGGTATCCCGTAAACTGTACCCTCTGCAGCTGCACCCAGAGTGCCGGAGTAGAGAGAGGCAACTGATGCATTGGAGCCATGGTTTATACCTGAGATAAGAAGGTCAGGCAAGGAACCTTTATAAAGCTGGTTCATTGCCATTTTGACGCAGTCAGCAGGAGTTCCGGTGCAGGCATAGACCCTCAGACCTTTCTCGTTTTTGAGCTCAGTGAGCCGCAGGGGTTTTCCTATGGTAAGAGCAGCCGACATACCGGACTGGGCTTCTAAGGGTGCAACTACGGTTACATCTCCGTATGATGTCATCATTGCAGTTAGTACAGAAATACCCTTTGATTTAATGCCGTCATCATTTGTTATCAGAATGCTCCTTCTTTTTTCCATAAGATTAAAAATATTAATATTTCTATCTTTTACAAAAGTAAGAAAAAGTGAAAGCAAAGTTGCATAAAAGTGTGTATATTTGCCAAAGTTAGTAACGATAAATATTTGAAAAAAAAATGAGTAAAATTAAAATCGGCATTAATGGATTCGGACGAATCGGCCGTCTTGTATTCAGGGCCGCCCAACAGCGGGACGATATTGAGGTTGTTGCTGTAAATGACCTTATATCTGTAGATTACATTGCTTACATGTTGCAATATGACACTGTTCACGGCAGATTTAACGGAACTATTGAGGTTAAGGACAACAATCTTGTTGTTAACGGAAAAAATGTCAGGGTAACAGCAGAGAAAAATCCGGCTGATCTCAAATGGAATGAGGTTGGAGCAGAGTATGTACTGGAATCTACAGGACTCTTTCTTACAAAGGAGACTGCAGAAATGCATATTGCTGCCGGTGCAAAAAGGGTGATTATGTCAGCTCCTTCCAAGGATGACACACCTATGTTTGTATATGGAGTTAATCATAAAAAATATTCCGGGGAGGCAATAGTGTCAAATGCCTCATGTACAACCAACTGTCTTGCTCCCATTGTAAAAGTTCTTCATGATAATTTTGGGATAGCAGAGGGACTGATGACTACAGTACATGCTACAACAAATACACAGAAAACAGTTGATGCTCCCAGTGTAAAAGACTGGAGAGGAGGCAGAGCGGCAGCAGCCAACATTATACCATCTTCCACCGGCGCAGCAAAAGCTGTCGGAAGGGTTATCCCCGAGATGAAAGGCAAGCTTACCGGCATGTCTTTCAGAGTTCCTACCGTTAATGTTTCGGTTGTGGATCTCACCTGTCGTCTTGTAAAACCTGCAACTTACGAAGATATCAAGAGTGCCATGAAGAAAGCATCAGAAGGTGAACTCAGGGGTATTCTCGGATATACAGAGGATCAGGTTGTGTCATCAGATTTCATTACCGATCCCAGAACTTCAATATTTGATGCCGGTGCCGGTATATCACTTAATCCCAATTTTGTAAAGGTGGTATCCTGGTATGACAATGAATGGGGATACTCAAACAAGATCCTTGATATGGTCGCATATATGAGTACTGTAAAGTAGAGGGCTTTTATAATTTTTTCCGAGTCTTCCGTATTTTTCCGGAAGACTCTTTTTATTTAAAACAAATCAATACATTTGTACACAAATTCTTTATTATGGGTATCAGAAAGAAAGTGTCACTGGGCTTTGTTGTGATCGGTTCAATACTCTTTTTCTCAAGTCTGGTGCTGATTTTTGAATTCAACAGAATGAGAAAATCTGTGACCACCCTTATGCAGGAGAATATCAACAGTGTGAATATCTCAAGAGAACTCACCGGAATGACAGATAAATACAACCTGCTTTTAGCCGGGAGGATGTTTGATGACTCTCTTTCAAGAAAGATTCCTGTTGTCTATGATGCAAAGTTCGATAAATACATCTCCGGAATCAAGAGAAGTTTCTCCTCCGAATCGGCCAACCTTATTGCAGATTCTCTTCAGCAGGCATATGCTGAATATATTGCGGTTCTGAGCCATTCTGAGGAGATAATGAAACTGGAGAAGCATCAACAGACTCAGTGGTATAGGGAGATACTGCTCCCTTCATACAACAAGTACAGAAAGTTTGCCGGTGCAATTGTAGAGATGACATCGGACAACCTATCCGGAAGCACACAGGAGATGCAGGAGCGTTACTACAGGAGTATTATGCCCGGAGTTATTGCCGTGGGTGCTGGTATCCTTCTGATAATTCTTTTTAACTATTTCCTGAACATATATTTTATAAATCCCTTGCTCTCAATATCAAAAGGGATAAAAAGTTACAGGGATTATAATAAGAGTTACAATGTAAGTT
>Ga0265294_10011198_pt1 | contig 10104 bp, 10 predicted proteins | sample MunlanPumphouse3_FD_192504 | JGI IMG/M metagenome (GOLD analysis project Ga0265294, IMG submission 192504) | Groundwater microbial communities from a municipal landfill in Southern Ontario, Canada - Pumphouse #3 | ecosystem: Environmental > Aquatic > Deep subsurface > Groundwater | place...
CAGGGGGCGGGGGCAGTCATGGCGATACCCAGGGGAAAGCCGTGCCCCGGATTGCAATCAAGCGGGAACACCCAGATGAGATCTCAACAACGTTTAGTATCAGTTGTTTCGTAGGGCACTACCAAATTATCAGGCCCTGTTTGGTGTTCGCCCCCACCCCGCCCCCCGTGGCGATAGCCACCACGGTCCACTGCATGGGGCGAGCCGCACCAGAACCCACAAGATAAGGTGAAATGCTCCACCAGAGGTTTTGCGCGGAAGCACCCGGCCCGGCCCGGAGCCCCCTCACTCCGCAGATCCCGAATCTTATCGATTTGCGTTTAAAATCACCGTTTAAATAGTAGCCGCACGATACCTTATTAGTCAGATTTCGGGTATTTTTCTCTTGAAATTGCCCGAATTCCGCAAAAAAATTGCGGATGTCAATCGGGGTCTGGGGATCGGACTGCGAAGTCTGTCCCACACCCGGGAGCGTAGAGCATGAAGAAGTCTCAATGGAAGTGGCTGCTCGTCTCGATCAGTTTTAGCGCCCTCGTTATGGCGGGTGTCCTGTACTTCACCGTCGACGAGACGACGATCGACTACATCAGTCGCGTAAACCCGTTCTACCTGCTCCTTGCCGCTCTCCTCCACATCGTCTCGCTCGGGTTCTGGGCGCTCCGCATCCAGAAGATGTCGGCATCACTCGGCTACCGGGTGAACTTTAAGCACTGCCTGAACCTGGTGCTGGCGAACATGCTCGTTGCGGCGGTCACCCCATCACAGGCGGGCGGTGAGCCGGTCCGGATCCACGAACTCTACCGGGCGGGCGTCCCGGTCGGGGATGCCACCGCTGTCGTCGTTATGGAGCGGATCCTTGACGGGATTGTCCTCGGGGCACTCGGAGCCTTTGCCATGCTCTTCCTCGGCAGGTACTGGAGCAGCCTTGCCTCGGGATTCAGCGGCGTGAGTTTCATAATGTACGCCGCCTGGATATTCGTCACCCTCTTCGTCCTGATCTTCGTCTACTCGGTGAGAAACCCGGATTACCTCAAACGGGTCCTCAGACGGATGTCATGCTGGATCGACCGGCGCTGGCACTTAAAGCGGTTCGAGCACCTCCTGGGGACGATCGACCGGGAAGTGGACAACTTCAACCAGGGTCTCGTCAAGTTCGTGAACTACGGAAGGAGCGGCCTCGTATGGGGTATGTTCTTCACCATGCTCTTCTGGTTCTCTGAGTTCATCATAGCATCACTGCTCCTTATGGGTCTCGGGCAGTCGCCGTACCTCATCGAGTCGTTCGTTGTCCAGCTCGTCCTCGCCATCATCATGATGATCCCGCTCACGCCCGGGGGCTCGGGCGTTGCGGAGCTCGGCGCCACGTCGTTCTACAGCCTCTTCATCCCGTCATCGATCGTCGGCATCTTCGTCCTCCTCTGGCGACTGATCCTCTACTATCTCAACATCCTTCTCGGCCTGCTGCCGAGCCTCTCCATTATGCGGCGTGAGTTCCTTGCCCGCGCCAAAAAACAGCGGTGATTGACCCCAAGGTTTAAACATCATAACGCTCATGTCAGGTGATCACATGACTGCTCAAAGTTGCAAGGTGCAGGGCGTGTTCATGTCGGTGAGCGAGGTGGGAGCAGCGCCGACTGTCGTCCTGGATGCCGGGGGCGACAGCACAATACCCATATACGTCGGGCTCTGGGAAGCGATCTCGATAAGCAACGCGCTCAATAGTGAGATGCTTCCCCGGCCCATCACTCACGACCTCATTGTTGAACTCTTCCGGAACTTTGAGATAGTTCTCGATGCCCTGCACATCGATTCTCTGGAGGAAGGGGTTTTTTACGCTAAACTCCTCCTCAGGCAGGGCTCGCGCACCGAGGTCATGGACTGCCGGCCGAGCGACGGGATAGCCATTGCTCTGCGCTACCGGGCTCCCATCATGATCGAGGATACGGTTGTAGAGTCCGCAGCAGTGAAGAAGGACGACCTCCCGAGGATGGTGGACCTGAAGGACTACCTTTGATCGGCTCCGGGGAGGGTTGTAACAGGAGCGTCAACCGGGCGAAGCCGCCCCGGAGAAGAATGTGGTTACTTCCGGCGTGCGGCGAGCTCGTCGAGCACGTCCGCCACATCGGTGCCTGAGGCCTGAAGCGCCACCAGGAAATGGAAGAGGAGGTCGGCCGCTTCGGAGACCGTCCTCTCCGGGACCTGATTCTTTGCGGCCAGGATGAACTCAACCGCCTCTTCGCCGACCTTCTCCAGGGATTTGTCGATCCCTTTCCGGTGGGTCAGGACGGAACTGACGTAACTATCGGCCGACGGGTGCTCAGCGCGGTCCTGGATGACCTGCCAGACCTCATCGAGGATGCTCCAGTCACGCATGGGCGTCCTCCCGTGCCAGCACCTCACCGAGGTCGGTATCGAAGTACCGGGAGAGGAGGAGCCGTGCCTTCTCGATGGTGCACCCGCCTTTCCCGATGGCGATACCGAGATCGCCCTTATTGATGTAGACGTTGAGCCTTCCATCGTCCACTCTGTTGATACCGACGACGTCGGCCGGTTTAAATACGTTTCTTGAGAATTTCTCGATCTCGGGAGAGTATTCAACCATCTCGATACGTTTCCCGAGGACCCGCTGCATCTTCCTGATATTGCTTCCCTTCCGACCGATAGCGAGACCCATATCTCCTTCTTTTATGAGGTACACTATGCGGTCGAAGCGCTCGTCGATGATGCAGTCAAGCGCGGTCGCCCGGGTGAGAATTCTCAGCTCTTCGATATATCGTCGCTCTTTAAAACATATTGTTCGTATCATTGAAGAAGTCCCCGATGGGAATGATGCGGTATGATGTAGTCGCCGGGAGAATATATATCTGAGTACCCCGGGACGCTGGATGTCGCCGGCCTAGCACTTCTGCAGGATCACCTTTATTGCTGCTCCCTCCCCCGGTCTGCCGGGCACCCGGTCCGCCGCCCAGACGCGCCCGCCGTACTGGTTCGCGAGGGTCTTGACGATATGAAGCCCAAGACCCCTGCTTCCGGACGCTGTTTTGCTCCCGTGGCTGAAGCGATCGAATACGTTGGGCTTTAAGTGGTCCGGTATGCCGATGCCGGTATCGGCTACCGTCAGTGTCACGGTATCTCCGGTCTCCATGATGGATATATCGATCCGCACCTTCATACCGCCGAACTTGATGCTGTTGCTGATCAGGTTGGATACGATGTGTTCGAGGAGAGGGTTTGCCCAGACCATGTGGCTCTCTCCTTCGTACCTGATGTCGATGCCTGCGTAGCGCCGTATCTGGCCGCGGACGATGCTGTCCAGATCAACTGGCTCCAGGCGGATACGGTGTTTGTTGAGCGTATTCAGGAGTTCAACGTTCTTGATGACATTGATCCCCTGCTCGACCGTGTTCTTGACCCTCTGAGCGAGTTCCGCCTCCTCACCGGAGAGCCGCTCCCGGAGCATCTCGATTACCGTTGCCGCAACCATGTTGGTGTTGTATATGTCAGTGCCGAGCAGATCGAGATAGAGGCTGGAGAGCCGGCTGGTCTCCTGGAGGGTCCGTTCACGGATGAGGTCCCGGGTGATGTCGCGGCTGACCCCGGTGGCCGCCACGACCTTTCCCGAGGGGCCGTGCAGGGGATGAATGGTGACCTGAAACGACCGCTGGCCGCCGTGCCATGAGAACGACCGGGTCTCGGCTACAACCTCTCCTCCCGCGATGACCCGCCGCGCAGCCCCGATCAGGTAGTCTGCTTCCTCTGCCGGGAACAGGGCGTGGGGTGTCTTCCCCACGACTTCTTCGGGGACTACGCCCATCTCCCGGGCGCCGGTCCAGAAGAACTGGGAAAAGATGCCGTCCCGGTTGAGCGTGAAGATCATGTCCGGGAGAGAACTCGCCAGGATCTGCACCTGCTCCGCCGACATGCTGGAAGACTCTTCGGCTGACCTCTCTTCCGGCGTATCCCGGATTGTCTCTACCGCGCCGATCTGTCTGCCGGTGGAGTCGTAGAGGGGGGCAGCCATACAGACAACCTCTCTGCCGGGTACCGGGGTGATGCGCGACCCGGTGAGCAGCTCTTCGCCTTCAGGGGGCAGTAGGCGGTAGTGGTCGCTCCCGGAATCGCTGTGATTCAAGATGCAGTTCGCCAGCGTAGGAAGCTTCTCGCCAAACAGCGCTTCCCCATGTGCGTAACTTCCTTCTCCTATGATATCTCCCGAAGAGATGCCGGTATACCGTTCCATGCAATCGTTCCAGACGATCACCCGCCCCTCGCAGTCAAGAACGAGTGCCGGTTGCTGGAGATGCTCGAAGATACTCATGGGTATCTGGCTGCGATTCATGGACTTCCTGACTCTTTCCTGATTCATCTTCACACGCATCACCCGGGAACGGATCTCGTCCCCGCAAAGCCGCGAGAAGGCCTCCTTATCCGGGTCTCCGGGAGGGTCCTCCGAGCTGGCAGGTACAGCGCCCCTTGTTTATTACTGCTTCCGGTCTCTGGCGGTACTCCCTGTGTCTCCGCGATACCTGCACCAGAAGGCGACGAAGGCAGGGGCACTCGCCGGGGGCCGGGATAAACACGCTGGAAAAGTGTCTGGGACCGTCACTTAAAAGAGTGTCTATTTATTCTCTTCGAAATATACTGGCCGGAGGATTTGTTATTTATATCTTCTCAGATCACCCCGGGTCAGAGCGGCCCGGGTTGCTACAATATCCTGGTTTAATGCAGGTATCGGGACAACGGGCCGCTTCAAACCGCCCCTCTGGATCGGGTGCGAGGACGCGAAAGCCGGCGACTCGCGTCATTAACGTAAGTTAATATTTGAGTATTTGCAGATTATAGATGATGTTCGGGCGTTACAACGACACTTTTCGCTACGAATTCGGCGATATTCTGGTGGAAACCGTGCGAATTGGCGGTCTCCTGACCTACCAGCGGAGGTGCGAAGGGCAGACGTTCGAGCGGATCCTGGTCTCGAAGACGGGCGAGATCATCATCAACCCGGTGGAACCGGTCAACCTCCCCAAGGAGATCACGGATTACCTGCTGATGGAGTTCTCCCCGATGCTCATCGAGCCCGGCGTCAGCCAGACGGTCTACCTGAAGTTTCCCATCGAGGTCGGTGTCTTCCTGGAGGCGGCAAGGGATATCGAGGTGCTCGACGTCTTTGGTCTCGGCACCCAGAAGTATACGCTCTACGGCCCCCCGACCAGCGGCGTCATCGCCCGCTGGTACCAGAGTGCTGTATACACGGAGGCTCCCCCGGTTGAGTCTTTCCGCGAGGGGGTGATGGAACTCTCCATCCAGAACGCATCCCACGAGTGGGCCGAGGTCTCGTGCGCCGTCTTTGACAGTGTCGATATGAAGATCTACTACAATGATGTCGTAACGACCACTGCCGCGATGAAGATCATCACTCCGACTATGGCGGAGACGGACTTCACCGACGCCCCGCTCAGGCCCGACATGACGCGGTCCATCGAGTTGTATACGGCACGCAAGATCCCGGTCATCAATCGGGGGTATCTGATGGAGTGGGGGTTGTCGTGACGTTCAACGTGACCGAGGTCCTGGAGATTCCCATCGGCGTCGGATCGATCACCGTCGAGAGTCTCCTGTATTTTGCCGTCATCCTCGTGGTCGGCATTGCCGTCGCGAGGGTAGTCTCAACAAACGTCCGGCGAGCCCTCATGGAGCGGCTTCCAAAGAGCGAGCGCGAGTTGCTCGTGAAGCTGGTCTACTACGGCATCGTTCTCTGGGCGCTCGTCATCGCCCTCCCGCAACTCAAGTTCGACCTCTCTGGTCTCCTGGTGGCCGGGGGCATCGCCGGTCTCGTCATCGGTTTTGCCAGCCAGAGCGTCGTCTCGAACCTGGTCTCCGGTATCTTCCTCATGTTCGAGCACCCTATCAAGATCGGCGACGGCATCAACGTCGCGGGCGTCAGCGGCAGTGTCGAGGATATCCGTATCCTCTCGACGATCGTCAAGACGCATGACGGGATCTTTACCCGGATCCCGAACGAGAAGGTCTTCACATCGAACATCACCAACTACGTCCACAACGCCGCCCGGAGGTTTGAGTACCAGATCAGCGTCCGGTATGAGGACGATGCAGACGCCGCGATACGGATAATCAAAGAGGTCATCTGGACCCATCCGTTCGCGCTGAAGAGCCCGGCACCGTCGGTCTTCGTCGATAATTTCGGTGATGACGGCGTCAATCTGACGGCCTACATCTGGGCGCCGGCCCGGAACTGGTGGGATGTCAGGACAAGCCTCCTCTGGCAGATCAAGCAGAAACTCGAGGAGAACGGCATCGAGATGCCCTACCCGCAGAGGACTGTCTGGTTTGCAGATGAACTCAAGGTGACGACCGGCGATACCGGGACGAAGGGAGCGGAAGAATAACCTCTTTTTAGATCCGGTGCACCTTCCCGGGACCGCCCGGCCGGAAGGTCTCCGGGTACCTCTCCTGGGGTTTCCCGATTCTCTCGGTGCAGTGCGATGCCGAGAGGTACGCCGCCCCTGCGAGGGCATCGATATCTTCATCGGTGAGGGTATGGAGCCCGCCGATGACGCCCCACACCCTGCCCTCCCGGGAGACCCGGTTGATGATCCGGCTGATATGCGGGTGTGCGCACCCGGTGATGACCAGAAAGCCGTCGGGCACGGCGACCGCGAGCGACTGTTCCCGGATATCGGTCCCGAGCGGGCCGGTAACGGCGATGCCGTCCGTGATCTCCGTCCAACCCCCGACGATTCGCGGCTCCGAATACTCCCGGATCAGCGAAAGCGTCTTTTCCGAGAAAGCGTCGTGGACGAAGACCTCCACCGACGGGTTTGCGGCAAGGATCGCCGCGAGGCCGCCGATATGGTCGTGGTGGTCGTGGGAGAGCACGAGGTACCTGATCGACGCAGGGTTGATGCCGAGCGCCTGCATGTTTGCGAGAAGGATATCGCCGCGTTCTCCGGTATCAAAGAGCAGCCCCGCCTCTTCGAGCAGGCAGGAAAAGCCCCAGTCCGGCGTGAGATCCTGCCGGCAGGGAATGTTATTGTAGACCTCGGTGACGGTGAGCATTGAAAACAGACTCCTCTCTTCCGGTCTCCCCTCCCGGAAGATTATGCTTCCCGATGAGGCAGGCCGGGCACTCGGGGGTATCCGGCCCGGGGTTCGGAGCAGCCCGGGCCTGCAGACGAAAAAGAGGGGCTGTAGAGGGGTTACGCTATGACGTAGGCGATGGAGACGGTGGCGGTCACGTCGATCTCGCCGGCCTCAACCGGGGTCGGGACGCCGGCGCCTGCCGCCTTCTCCATGCCCATGTAACGGTTGTCGTAGGCCATGGGCACGTAACTGTTCCCGACGTTGACCTCTTTGACATCGACGATGGTCTTGCCGATGGCGGCAGCAACTGCGTCCGCGTCACCCCGTGCCTGCTTCACGGCGGCGGTCAGGGCCTCCGACCGGAATTCCTGCTGTTTTGCGTCGCTTAAGGTGAACGAGAGCCGGTCGACCCGGTTTGCGCCGTTCGCGACCGCGAGGTCGATGATCTCGCCGGCGCGGTTGACGTCGCTCAGCCTGACCTCAAGGTTGTTGACCACACGGTAGAACTTGACTTTAGAGGTTACGAAGGGTTTGTCGTCCTGCTCGGTCACCGGGTAGATGTTGTAGCCGGCGGTCCTGAGATCTTTTGCCGGGATGCCGGCGCCCTTCAGGGCATTGACCACGGCGTCCATCTTCTGGGCGTTCTGCTGCTGTGCGACTTTGGCATCGGCGTTCTCGGTCTCGACCGCGAGCACGATGATGGCCTGGTCGGGCGTGGTCGTCACTTTGCCTGTACCGGATACGTGGATCAGCTTATCTTTGGATTCCTCTGGCAACTGTGCGGTGACGTTGCCGATCACCGCAGCGCAGAGGACCATCAGAGCGATCCCCAGAAGTGCTATCTTTCCCCGCATAGGTATCAATCATCACTTGATTTGACGAGAATAAATGTCTTACTTTAACTACGAGAATTTTCGTAGCTTTAACCGGGCGGATTGCGAAAATATCTGTTTTAATTCGATATCCTGGTAGCCCTCACTCTCCGTCGGCCTCCGGCGACCACCCGAGCGCTGCCACCAGGCGGGCGATCAGGACCGCGATGTAGATGGTCCCGCTCACCGCCTCAAGCAGGGCGAGCGACCGGGCCTGGTCGGTGACCGGGGTGATGTCGCCGTAGCCGAGCGTCGCAAGGGTGACGAAACTGAAGTAGATGAAATCGGGGAAGGTGAAGGTGCCATCCGGGTTATGCCCGGACTCGGCCGAGAACGATCCGGGATTGATACTCTCGACGAGGCCGTAGGCGGTCGCCCAGGTCAGGCCCATGAGGAGGTAGACGGAGACCGCGCCGTAGATGGTGTCGGTGGCGATCCGGCGTGTTGTGAGCACCCGGGAGAGGACGATGAGGGCTGTGAAGGCGTAGAAGAGGAGCGTGAAGACGCTCTCGGCTTTATCGAGGGCGGGAACTCCGGTGATGACGTGGAGCCAGCCGAAGACGAAGGCGGGGATCCCGAGGAGGACGGCGATCACGATCTGCCGGCGCCGGTAACTCACCGCATAGACCCCGGTGATCAGGATGATGGACGAGAGCACCTTCAGGGCAACCGGGCCGGCCGGCCCTGCAACCACATAAGGATAGATGACAAGCAGGAGGATGAGCGATGCCAGCAGGTAGTGGAACTGCATCGCTCTGGCGCGGGCGAGAAGCCGGGCGAGAAGTCTCACTTTGCGGGTCAAATCAGGGTCGTGTCGCCGGCTTCCCTCATCAGGGTTTCGATTGCTCTCTGCACCTCCCGGGCAGACTGGTAGCGGTCAGCGGGGTCTTTTGCGAGGCACGCGAGGATGACCGGGTCGAACCGCGCGAGGTCTCTCACGATCTCCGACGGGGGGACCGGCTGTTCGTGGAGGACCGCCCCGGCAAACCCGGCGAGGCCCTCGCTGGCATTGGGGGTCCTTCCCGTCACCAACTCGTAGAAGACAGCACCGAGCTGGTAGATGTCGGTCCGGGCATCGGTCTCTCCGAACCGCTCCGGGGCGACCTGTTCCGGGGCCGCATACGCGAGCGTGAACCCGGCGATGCTGGTATCCCGGCTCCTCTCCAGTCTTGTGCTCATGCCCCAATCGGTGATCTTCGGTGTCAGGTCGTCTGTGAGAAGGATGTTTCCGGGCTTGATATCCCGGTGGATCACGCCCCGCTCGTGGGCGTAGGCAAGCCCGGCAGCGATGCCGGCAACGATCCGGGCGGCGGTCTCTCCCGGGACGGGTTTCTCCAGGTCTTTTAGGGTCCGGGGCAGGTACTCCATCTCGACAAAGGGCACCGGGAGGATGTTGACCGAGTGGATCGCGACGATGTTTTTGTGGGTGAGGTCTTCCCAGAACCGCATCTCTTTCATGAAGGTCTTTCCGGTGGCCTCGTCGTAGGCGATCGGTATCTTCACCGCTACGGTCCGACGGTCATCGCGCCTGACCGCCGAGAAGACCTGTCCGAGCCCGCCTCTCCCGGCGAAGGCGACCTGACCGTACCGTCCCGCAAGTTCGGGCGGGAACCCGGTCGGGTGGGGAGGTACGGTCTGGTATGCGCCGGGGAGGATGGTCGCACCCGCCGGTGCTCTGCCGGGTCTCTTCAGATACCGGGTGCCGAGCACGGCGGCACCGATCCCCAGGGTGGTCAGGAGAACGGCAGCCCAGGGGAACGGATCCGTGGCCCCCTGCCTGCCCTGATTGGGATTTTCACCGGCGGCAGTGGTCGTTGCTGTCGCAACCGGCGTCTCCTGGTTCTCCGGCGTGCTGACGGCCGTGGGCAGGGCGGTGGGCGTCGCTCCTGGTGTGTCTTTACCCTTGCCGTCGGCGCTCTTTCCGGGAGTGGTGACCTTATCGTCGTTCGGCGTCTTGCCGGCGGCCTCTATGCCCTGCGGATCGGCGTTCGAGTGCTCCGGGGGTCCCCCTGCTCCCGAGACGGCGGCAACGAGGAGGAGGACGGAGAGCAGGATCAGGGCGACCCTCCAGCCCGCCCGTTCAGGCCGCATCTGACGGAGGCACCCCCCCGGGAACAACGAAGACGAGGGT
>Ga0265294_10011200_pt1 | contig 10102 bp, 16 predicted proteins | sample MunlanPumphouse3_FD_192504 | JGI IMG/M metagenome (GOLD analysis project Ga0265294, IMG submission 192504) | Groundwater microbial communities from a municipal landfill in Southern Ontario, Canada - Pumphouse #3 | ecosystem: Environmental > Aquatic > Deep subsurface > Groundwater | place...
CAAATTAAGCACTATCCACAAAATGGCAAAATAGAACGCTTGTTCTGCCTGTGGATAAACCTGTGGATAACTCGCATAATAAAGTCACGTGACTTTATTATTTAGAGGTTAAATATTCCTTAATTTGGTATAAGTATTATAGGAGGTGTGTATATGAGAGAAGTAGAGGTATTGGGGTATGTTTATGAAAATGGGAAAGTGGTAATTAAACCAATCAAACTTTTATTAGGAGACACTAGTGAGGAACGACAGACGCTTATGTTGGATGCCATGATTAAATTGTATTTATGTGGCGCGCTGAGGTAATCCTCAGCTCTTTTTGTTCGTACAATGCCTCTAATTTAGGGTATAACTAAATTAAGAATGGGAGGAGGTAAGTAAAGGTGTTCGAATATAAATTTGAAGGTATAGAGATATTTATTAATATTTCTAACCACGCGAAGGACCGACTGGCAGAACGTGGCGTGATCCTGGCCCCTGTATACGGCTGTGTTGTAGCGGCCACGGATAAGGTGCTGGATCTAAAGAGCGGCGAGGAGTTCGCCATTGTAGACAGAGACCTAAATATAGCTGTGGTAGGGGTGGTGAGGTGTGCAGTGGATATAACTGTGGATATCATCACAGTAATTGACTCAGATAAGATATGGGTCAAAGCTGGGACCAAAGTCATCGCCCTTGAAATATAGGGCGTTATTTTTTAAAGCAAGGAGGTGACAATGTATGGAAAAATTGGAGACGTACTACGAGGAGCTGGATCTGTTAAAGGACAGGCTCACCAACAAACACAGTTTCAATGAAAACAGAAAAATCAATATGCGCATGCAGGATCTGCAGACGCGTATTAAACAAGAGTTGCCCGCCGAACAGCAGATAAAAAGGTATAAGATAGATATACAATAAAGGAGGTAGAAAATGGGAGATGATTTAGATATAGTTTTCCCGCCACCATCACCACTGTCCTCTTTAGTATTAGAACAAGTTAAAATTCCAGTTCCAGGATCTTCCGATAGCCCACTTCTTAGTATGGGCATTATAGGAACAGAAGAACGCCTCAGTTTAGATGCCACAGAGTATACATTGCGCGTAATACTCAAGAGTGGAACAGAATTAGAATACCCTATCTCCGTTAGTAAAACAGAGGAGGAAAGGCGCCTGAAAGAATACAGTGCTTACATAAAGAGTATGGTCCAAGGGCGCCTGCGTGGGGTAGTTGTAGCAACAGCTGACGGCAGGCTCGCATTTATCAGCGGGGACGCTGTGGCTGTACTAGAACTAAGATGAAAGCTCTATTATTTAGGGCTTCTTTTTTGTTGTATTACTTGAATATGCTAATCATAATAAGGTAAACTAAGTATAGTTGATGCAAGTGGTATAAGGTAAGAAATGGATAATATTTTCTAGGGAGGAATTTTAATGCAACGTTATCGTAAACTCTGGCAGTACTTTTTAGAACACGAAGCCAAAGAATTTGAGGAGGTGAGAAAACTAACAGTAGCCGAGATAAAACGAATAGGGTTCAAAAAATTCGTTAAAGCAAATGATTGGCACACTATTGATGATGTCCAGAAATGGAAAACGGATGTCTACGATGTTATCCCCTGCCCCCATTGTTACCGTGACTTCGGTATTTTAGATAGCCATTTGGGGTTGTGTTCCAAATGCTATTCTAAGTTTGACATGAAGCGTTTTTACACTGATGTCGATAAAGTTGGCACCAAGTCCAGTGCTATCGCAAACCCAGAGGCGGCTGGCAAAATGATGATGCTATTTTTAGGTTCAAAACCATTTAGGGAAAGTTATTTGAAAAACAGGAGGTAATAAAATGATTGTTACAGTGTTATGCGGAAATTCAATTATAAATGGCGAAAAAGTCACGTAATGTGTCCCAGACTCCGCCGTTCGTTATACATAATATTTTTTCGTCGTCTTCTCCCGGTGAGCCTAGGAAAGAAACTAATCGTTTCCTTATAGTAGCACACCGAGATTTAGATGGGTTGATTTCCGCATTTTTCCTAGCCGTAGCTATACGGGATAAGTATCCAGACATTGATGTTGTGTTCTCACAGCCATACATGGCTAATTTACTTAGAAAGTTCTTAGGACAGCGAAATCAAGTTGTTGCTTACAGTAAGGTTGGTTTCGTCGACCTGTCTGTAGATTGTACTAAACCCAGAACTACAAAGAGCCTGTTAAAATCGTTGAACGGGAGGATAGAATATATTTTCGATCATCACGCTGGGTGGAGTGTTATGCTGCAGAGTTTAGAGGCAGCTAAATGTTTTAATGTTCAAATAGAAGGAAACAGACTTTCTACATTGAACACCTCTAAGCATATTGTGATTGGAAGGACATTGTGTTGTGCTCATCTGATATACCAGTACTTTAACCTTAATCTTTTAGGTAATCAGTATTTAGACGATTTATTAGCTGTTGCAATGTTAGCAGATGATTTAAACATTAGAAACTTATATAAAGACACTGAAGAATATAAGATGTTTACAAATTTTAAAAATAATTCTTTAGAAGCTTGTCTGGGCCAACTTAAAGTTAACGACGATGTTAAAAAAATAAAAGCTTCAAGTAATCACTACAGTGATGTACTTGATGCGGCGGATGCTACGCTGGCGCAGGCAGAAGAAGTATATCCAGGTGTTATATATGTAAAAACCTTTTCATACTCTTCTGCATTTAATTACACCGCTTTGTGTGAAAAAGCATATGCTAATTATAATGTTGTCATTGTGAAAGAACTAGATCCCCGCCGTTTACGTATTTCATACATGGTAGCTCACAATATTCCAGGAGTCGACCTTGTATCTATTTTTGGTCTTAACGGGGGTAATCCAAAAAGAGTTACTCTATATAAAAAGAACTGCGCAGTGTGGGATATTGTAGAAACACTCAAACCCTACATAGATTCCCCTGTTTCTAGTATTACAACATAAGGAAATACTTGGATTGTATTCCAGGGTTGAATAGGTATAAGGGAATTATGGGGAAGGTGTTGTACAATTTTGAGATAGATAATCAAGATACTACGTTGTTTGTTACGATTTTAAACAAATAATTTAGTTATTAACTGTTGTCTAACCCAGTGATTTAGTGAAATAACAATTGTACGCGCCTTTTTACATATTTAATTAGAGGAAAGGAAGGTATCATTGATGGCAAAAGAAACAAATATTGCAACGCCAGACGACGCTTTCATGGTTGAGATGCAAGACATTATGACAGAGTTTGGAGGAGGGGCTGTAGATAGTTTAACCACTTCTGATGTGGTTATGCCTAGATACAAACTTATCCAAAATACTTCTAGAAAGGGAACTCCTGGTATGTGGGTCAGTACTACCGCGCTCGAGGAGGAATTAGAAGCCCTAAATATAGTTATTTTAGATATTTCGTCTTACCGTGTAATGTTCCCAGAACAGGGTCAGGGCGATCGGCCACTTTGCCGTAGTAATGATGGTTATTCTAAATCCGATGTTAATGGCGTCGGTGATGGTAGCTGCGAAAGCTGTCGATACAGCGTATGGTCTAAAGACCCGAATACTGGCCGCAATATTAAACCCAGATGTGCTAGTGGTTATACCTTATTAGGTGTTATTCTTCTCCCCGACGGCAGCCAGACCCCGGGCATGGTTTCATTAAAGGGAGCAGCAATAAAGCCGCTAAGACAGTATTTTACCCGGATGAAAACTCGTAATATACCGTCCTTTGCGTACATAACTACCATAAAAGCTGCGCCGAAGGTAAACGACCTTGGTCGTTTCTTTGTGCCTGAATTCGAATTCGGCGAGACTCTGAGTTTGGAGGCCGTCAGAGACATGGCATTACAGGCCCGCAGCTTTAAACAGTACATCAGCGCTGATATCATGGCTGATGTAGAAATGGAAAGTCCTGCTCCGGCGGCGCACAGTGGTGCGGACGCCTTTACTTCCCGCTTAGATGACGTCGTCAACGACGGAGACAATGACGAAATCTCCTTTTAGTACAATAAATAAGCCGCCCCACACGGGGCGGCGGCTTATTTTTTCTTTTGATGAGGCAGGTGCAATATATGGCCCCACGTAAACGGAAGCTACTGACTACTAAGGATGTAGCTAAAATATTAAAAGTTAATACTGAATTAGTCACATACTTAAGGCAGAACGAAAAACTCCCTTTTATTAGGGACAGTAAATACATACTCTTTTCTGAACCAGAAGTCATAAGATGGCGAAATAAAAAACTAACTGAGAATGCTAAACCTATAATGAATCTCCGTGACTACTATAATAGTATCCGTCTGTATAAATTTGCTGACTACGAATATTTCCGGGAGAAAGTAGAAGAAGTTACCATGTTAGATGGGGACTTCGTAATCCAGTACATAGACAGATATAGTCCTGAGCGGAGTATAGTAGACGTAGTTGGAGATATAGTTCATGCGTATTGGAATAATCTTCGGCCTAAATGTGAGCTTTGTGGACGTGTGATTGTTGGTTCTTTGCCCAATAATTTGTGCTCTGTGTGTAGAGCACGACAAACTGATCCTGACGCTTTCTCTCGTGATGAGGAATAAATATACCCTTACCTCCGTTAGGTATAAGTAATGTAATATACTGGAGGTGATTTTAAATGTCCACGAATAATGCAGAGTTCGACGTACGGTACAAAATAACTGTTGTGAAAACTTTTTTTATTACCGCGCCGATAGACGCCGATGAATTTTTCATTATTGAACGCGCTGTAGAATTATTTAATGCCGATGACTCGTACCACAGCATAGTTCCATCTGATGTAGCTTTAGTACAATATTACGACTCTGCATCAGAGGACTTCTAGAGGCTTTTGCCTCTTTACATAGAAAGGATGTGGGGACTGTCAGAGACTTAGAAGATACTAGATATATGTACGTAACAGATCCTTACTTAGTAGAATGGATATACATGGAATGTTGGAAAGAGTCCGCCATAATGGTTGACGTTGAAACTACTAGAAGACGTGATCTGCCTGCCGATCTGGAATTCAATCCTAATATATTCAAGCCTGGTTTAGATCCTTATTTATCAGAAATAAGATTACTTCAAATAGGCCTCAGTGATTGCGTTTACGTAATTGATTGTTGGGCATGTCCTAATGTTGTAGTATTTGCTGATTTGATGTGCTCAGAAGAAGTGCTAAAGATAGGCCATAATTTTAAATTCGATATGAAGCAGATGATGCGTCAGTGGGGATTCAAATTTAGACGTATTTACGATACAATGCTTGCCTCCCAGTTACTTTCAAATGGGATAGTTGCACATAAAGAGCATCATTTAGGCGCTGTAGTAGAACGCTATATGAAAGTATCAATTGATAAGAGCGCACAAACCAGTGATTGGGGAGCAGAGGAATTATCTGAGGCGCAGCTTCGTTACGCGGCTATGGATGTAGCCACACTTCGTCCTTTAGCATCCCTGCAGTTAAAGTTAATGCGCGATCGTCGTCTTGGCTTAAATCAAATTAATGCTGCTAAAATAGAGTTTGATTGTTGTATAGCCACCGCTAAATTAGAGTTAGATGGCATTTACGTTGACCCTGACATATGGAATGAAGCTGACTTAGATATACGTGCGCTGTATTTAGACACTGCTACTCGTCTTAAAGAAGCACTCGGTGTGTCCAACATTAATTTAGAATCCCCAAAACAGGTGCTCAAAGCACTGAGAGATCTGGGTGTTCCTGTTGAAGGTACTAATAGTAAAGTAAATTTGGCGCCAATTAAAGATAGATATCCAGTAGTGACTTTATTACTGGAATACAGAGGAATGGCTAAATTGCTCAGTAGCTACGGTAATGGTATTCCAGGGAAAAAGAAGAAAAAGAATCAAGTCTATTTTTTAGAGCGTATTCACCCTATCACAGGTAGAATACATCCTGGATTTGGACAACTACTAACTGAGACTGGTCGCTTTAATAGTAGTAAGCCAAATATTCAACAAGTACCTAATACTGATAAAGGTAAATTTCGGTTTGCTTGCACTGGTCAAACTGTTGATGGGGTCAAAAATCAGTACATTGTCGCTGACTGGAGTCAGTTCGAAATGCGTATATTGGCATGGTTTTCTCGTGATGAAAATCTGCTTAAAGCATTCTCTTTTGGAGATGATATACACACCGCTACAGCTTCTATTATGTTCGATGTGCCCATCGAATCTATAACTTACAGAGACGAAAATGGACATAAAGTGGAAGGCCCTAATTACTGGATGCGCAGTGCTGCTAAGTCTATTAACTTTGGTTTAGTATACGGACGTGGAATAACATCGCTTGCCGCTCAGCTAGGTGTTACTAAAGAGCGGGCTAAAGAGTTAATGTTACAGTATTTTAGAACTTTCAGTGGTGCTAAATTATGGTTAGATAGAGCGGCGAGTTCTGGTGTTAGATGCGGACTTCAGACTACTATAAGTGGGCGTGTGCGTTATTTCGAGTTTGACCGTACTGACCGTAAAAAGATAGCCTCGACAGAAAGGGAATCCAAGAATACACCTATTCAGGGGTCTAATGCAGACATGCTAAAAATAGCTATGTTTCGTTTAGTTTGTGCTTTGGAAGATTTGGGGTGGGATAAAGATGTTAAACTCGTGAATGTTATACACGACGAGATTAACTTAGAAGCCCCACCTCATTTAGCTGAAGAAGTGTGTGACCTTACTAAACGTATAATGGAGGAAGTTGGAAACGAACTATTAGATCCTGTGCCTGTCTTAGCTGATGCTGGATACGGTCTGGATTGGACTATTAAATAAGGAGAGGGTTGAGTATATGAAGACAATCTGTGTTGATTTTGACGGTGTTATTGCTGATTACTCTGAAGGCTTCAAAGGGAGGGGTGTCTTCGGAGCCCCTATTCTTGGAGCCTGCGTAGTTTTAAACGCACTACGAGATGACGGTTGGAAAATAATAGTATTTACTACTCGTGGCGAAGTCCCTTTATTAGAAGACTACCTTATTAATAATAACATACCGTTTGACGAGATTAATAGAAACAGTGATAATCCTCCGGGCACTAATGAAGGTAAGCCGATAGCAGATGTTTATTTAGACGACAGGGCTCTCCAGTTTTCAGGTGATTGGCCCCGTGCATATTATGACATTATCAATTTTAAACCGTGGTTTGAAAGGAAGGATGCTTAGTGAATATTATCGAGCCTTATGTTGAGATAGTTAAAGACGACTTTGACTCTCTACTACGCAAAATAGAATGGTGTGGTCGCAAATGTTATAAATCAGAACATCTTATTAGTGCCGGGTCCGCACCAGGTTTCGTGGGTAGAATACTTGATCGCGGCCACGAGTCTGTAATTGAACACTCTGTGATAACAGTTGGTTTTGTTGTTGACCGAGGGGTTTCGCACGAGATTGTGCGGCATAGAATTGCCGCATATTCTCAGGAAAGCACGAGATATTGTAATTACTCAAGGGAACAGTTTGGAAATGAAATAACTGTAATAAGACCTTTCTTCTTTGAAGAACATGGAAATATGCTCTTATGGGAAAGTAGTTGTGAGCAGGCAGAAGAAGTTTATTTTGACCTCTTAGCTAACGGGGCGACACCACAAGAAGCGCGCTCAGTTTTACCTAATTCATTAAAGACCGATATTGCTGTTACATATAATCTGAGAGAGTGGAAGCACTTTTTCACTCTTCGTTGTTCCCAAGCAGCTCACCCGCAGATGAGGCAGGTAGCTATCCCCTTACTCAAATACTTCAAGAATAAATTACCAGTAGTCTTTGGTGATATTCCTTACGACGAATCCTTTCCAGAAGAATTTGAAGCTAAAGTATATGAAGTCTCCATTTAATACACACGCAAAAATGTGGTAAAAGATAGTTAGAGAGGAATATTATTGTTTTACGTATTTTTCCATGTGGTAAAAGTGTTGTAGTGTGAGATGTTTTTGGGAGGAAATGTCTTATCAATAAAATAAGAAAGATGGAGGAATTGCAGGAATGAGTGAGCAGAGATTAGCAATCTATAACGAAGCCCGTATCCCTATTGCTGAAGGTGACAGCGTCGTAACTGTTAAGGACCAGCTGGCCCGTTTTTATCCCGAACTCCGGAACGCCGAAGGTTATATTGACGAAGACAACAACATTCGTTTCCGTGTAACTGGCGGCACTAAAGGTAATTAGTCTACATAATACTATCTTCCGCCTATAAATAATTGGCCTGCACAATTTTATATGCCTGCACGTACTCCCGCGTGCAGGCTTTATTTTTTTATCTCGAGGAGGTATTAAAGTGTCTTTGGTAGCGTTTATTGAATCCGTTTTTATGGCCGCGCCTGATGTATCCGATTCTATTTCTGATGATCTCTTGAATCCCCCTGATGTAACTTCGTTGTGTAATGTGTGCCCTAACAATATACAGCTAACACATCATTTTCCTGATTTATCCTTAAGTACTTATACTACCGTTACACTGCCGTTGCTGCGTCAACGTCTTACTAATTCCACATTCCGGCAAGGCAAAAACAGGGAAAATGCTTTGGATGGCAGATTGAAAGACCTCAGCCCTACTGTAACAAATAAATTTAATTTACTTTAAGGGATGTGTAATTATGGATTTATTAAAAGAGCTTTATGCTTTTGAATCTTATTTCTTGACGAAGAAAGGTCTGGAGTTGGGAGATAAACGCTGGCTGGAAAAACATCTTGTTAATTTTATGGAGTCTTCTCCCGTTATATTTAAGAACGTCACAAACTTATTTAGACGGGTACTGCGTTTGATGTTAAAAGATCACCCCAGTACAAAAGTGTCCATATATAATAATAAAAGAGAATTTGTTGTACGAGTAGATCACCCCATGTTAAATTTATTGCCTGGGGCCGCTGCTATCCCGTATCGTGTTTTTGAACTTGAAACAGTCATACGCCCACCTTTACCTCATTTGCGTACACACCCTCGTTTTAGATATCCCTTTCATTTCCCTGGAGTGGGCACTTCTAGCTGCTTAAACCCTTTGGCCAATAAATTTAGTATTGGTACAAATCCGATTCAATTTTCGTCGGGATCGTACCTTCTAAGCAGACGTCATTACTGTTCTGCTGCAGAAGCCAGACATTCCGCAAAAATATTTGTCGGTAATAATTCTTTTATGTCCTTTGCAGATGAAATTAAGAGTTACATCGCTTATTTAGAGGATTTATGCGCCGCGGTATACGATATATTAGGTGCGGACATAGAAGACATAATACATATTAATAATATTCAAGCTCCAATGATTATGGTAATACAACCAGGAGCCGACATCGATTTAGATACTTATCTCGATGCTTGTGTCACCGAATAAAAGGGAGGTATGGTTAATGGCTATACAATTAGAAACATGCGAACACGGTATAATTGTTAGATTTCGCGATGGTGCCGGATCCATTCAGTCTAAGATTGTTGACCCGAAAGATGTTGTGGATGCATTAGCTTCGCGTTCTAAACTAGATACTGGTCTGTTACCGCGTAATACTCGTTATTATGCCCGACTGGCAAATTATCAGCTTATTGTATTAGAAATGCCTGAACATATTTGTAGAATAGCTTTTTCCGGTGCAGGTACTCCGTTTGATGTGCCAATGCCTTACTTAGTATTCTTTATAAAATTTGTTTCGAGTGCCGATTCTACTTGTTATAACGTGGTACACACATCTTTATTTGCAGCCTACGGCCCTGTTTTAGATTCCAATACTATGTTGTATAGATTCCCATTTGGAAATGTTTTTCCAGGCGGGCAAGTTTGCTGGGGATCATTGCCCGTAATTGAAACCCCCTCTTTAGCTGAATTAGCTATTGTTCCTACGACTATCTTGAGTTCTAAATTTAATAGTGATCTGTCTCTTGGTAATTTTAATCCGTTTCCCGATCCGGACGTTCCTGGGGCACAGATTTCACGTAGTGAGCACTTGCTGCGTTATCTCCATGGTAAACCAGAGTTTGATTACGATATATTACTATCGAGTGCAACTTTTGGCAGTATATTAAAAGATTTTACTGCCTAATATAGAGGAGGCGTAATGTTTATTGGGTAAATTAAAAGTGTTTAAAGACAGCCCTGCAACTAAGTCGTTGGAAGAGCGCGTCGTA
>Ga0265294_10011201_pt1 | contig 10101 bp, 9 predicted proteins | sample MunlanPumphouse3_FD_192504 | JGI IMG/M metagenome (GOLD analysis project Ga0265294, IMG submission 192504) | Groundwater microbial communities from a municipal landfill in Southern Ontario, Canada - Pumphouse #3 | ecosystem: Environmental > Aquatic > Deep subsurface > Groundwater | place...
ATCGACCGGGGCGACCGCCTGGTAGAATACGACTTCCGGCCGGAGCGCCTCGATCTCCCGGGCCGTGACCGGTCGTGCGTCCCGGTCGCTCCGTCCCAGGTTACGGTTCACCGGGTAGCCGCCGGCGGAACTGATGAGCGAGATCTCCGGTTTGTCGGCAAAGAGCGGGACCAGGGGGTGGCCGAGCGCCACATAGACCCGTGGCCGCCCCATACCGACGGTCTTATCCCTGATCCCTGATACGATTGCCAGGAGATCCGAGGCGAGCCGCTCTCCCTCGTCCGGCCTCCCGCCGGCGGCCGCATATGACCGGAGGGCAGAGCAGAACCCCCGGGGCGTTGCTATCCTCTCGTGGAGCGTCGAGAGCCCCCCGCTTGCGAGTTCAGCGGCAAGAACCCTGCCCTGCGCCGCCCGGTCGGTGACGCCCGCCGCCGCGAGCATGCCCCGGATGAGCTCAAGCCCGCGCGTGGGCCGGTAGCCGCCGGCGTACCTCGCCTCAGGCCGCAACTCTGCGGTCATCCGGCCTGATACCGGCACCCTCGCGCCGCACGCGCACCGCTCTCCCGGGTGCACCCACTCGTTCCTTGCCCCCATCGGCCCATTGAAGGCCCGCCTGATGAGGATGCGCCCGCAGGCCGGGCATCTGGTGGAGAGCCGGCTCGTCCCCGGGGTGTTGAAGAGGTAGACGTTCTCGAGGATCGAGGAGACCGTCTCCGCAAGGTCTTCGGCCTCGCATGCCGCAGGCGCTCTCTCCTCCTCTCCTCCAGAGAACGGCATAAAGCGCATGATCTGGAAGGGGATGGCGGCGTCCGTAGCGGCAACCCTCTCTGCGGCAGAGACGACCTCATCCTCGCGGCCCCGCACGTAGACCGCCGAGACCTCGACGTGGACACCCGCCTCATAAAGCGCCCGCACCGTTCTGAAGGCCGGCCCGGCCGAGGCGCCGCCGCACTCCCGGTAACACGCATCAGACGCCCCTTTCAGCCCCACGTTGACACAGTCGAGGAGCGGCGCGAGGGCACACGTAGCCTCGTCCCCCAGGTAGCCGTTCGTCGAGCACCCGAAGAGCAGCCCGGCATCGTGTGCGGCATCAGCAAGGCGGAGGACGGTCGGCAGGGATACCGCGGGCTCGTTGATGCAGAAGAGGATTCCCCGGCAGCCTGCCGCCTCTGCTTCACTGACTACGTTATCGGGCGGAAGGCGCACGAGTGCCCCGGTGAGGGTGCCGGGGTCGGTGGTCAGGATTGCTGAGACGCATCCGGGGCAGGAGAGATTGCAACCGACCGAGGAGACGGCATAGAAGGCATGTCCCGGCCAGAAATGAAGGAAAGGGACCGTCTCTATGGCGGTCGGGTAGCGTGCCAGGTAGGAGTCGGGGAAGACCTCGACGGCCGCTCCCCCGGCACCCCGGTACATGCCGCACCTGCCGCACTCCCCCTCAGGGATCAGGCAGTGGTGTGCGCAACAGCGGCACTCATGCGTTAGCATCCCGCTTCTCTTCCTTTGCCGCGGTGGATCGCGGTGTTGGGGTCATTATGCCTCCCCTTTGCCCCGGCAGCCGCAGGGGTTTATCGGGATGCAGACCGTCCGCCCAGCTTCCTCGATGTAGTGGACGCAGATATCGACCCCGTATGCTTCACGGAGGTTCTCCTTCGTGATGACGTCCTCGGCCGGTCCTTTCGCGATCAACCTGCCGTCCTGGAGGATGGCGGCCGAATGCGAGACCAGGAATGCGTGGTCGGGGAAGTGGGTGCACATCAGGATGGCGATCCCGTCGGCGGCGAGGCGGTCGATCGTCGCGATCACCTTCATCTGGTTGCCGATATCGAGGTGCGACGTCGGTTCGTCGAGGATGAGCAGCGAGGGCTCCTGGGCGAGGGCGCGGGCGATCATCACCATCTGCGCTTCCCCGCCAGACATCTCTGAGATGGGCTTCTCCCGGAGATGGGATATCCCGATCCGCGCAAACGCTTCATCCGCCTTCTCGTAGTCCTCCTCTTTCGGGACCGAGAAGGTCGAGATATGGGGCGCCCTTCCCATGAGGACGAAGTCAAGCGCCGAGAAAGGGAAGACGGAACGGTGGCCCTGGGGGACGTAGCCGACCTCCCGCGCGACCTCGTCGGGCCGCATACTGCTGACCCGGCGGCCGTTGATCTCCACCTCCCCCTTCTGGAGCGTGAGGATGTTTAGGATGCACTTGATCAGGGTCGATTTTCCCGTGCCGTTCCTCCCGAGGAGGGAGAGAACCTCTCCTCTCCGGAGGGAGAGGGAGACATCTTCAAACTGTTTTGTGATGCCGTCGTATGAGAACGACGCGCACTTGACGTTCAGGATCATGTCCAGCCGACCTTCTTTTGTGTTAAGAGGTATGCGAAGAACGGCGCGCCGACGAGCGCCGTCAGGATGCCGAGCGGGATCTCGGCTGCGGTCAGGGTTCTTGCGATATCGTCGACGACGAGAAGGAACGAGGCCCCGAGGATGGCTGATACCGGGATGAGCCTGCGGAAATCGGGGCCGACGAGCATTCTTCCTATATGGGGCACGACGAGACCCACCCAACCGACGATCCCGCTGATGCAGACCGCTGAGGCGGTGATGACGGTTGAGGCGACGATGAGCACCACGGTCATCCTCTTCGTGTCGAGCCCGAGTGCCTGCGCCTCCTCTTCGCCGACCGCGAGGAGGTTGATCCGCCACCTGATGAGAAAGAGGCAGAGGCTCCCGAGAAGAATCGGCGGGGCGACTGCGATGATCTCGGCGTTTGAGACCGCAGAGAGGCTCCCCATCAGCCAGAAGACGATCGCAGGCAGGGTATCGTAAGGGTCGGCGGCGTATTTGGCGAGGGAGAGGAGGGCGGAGAAGAGGGATCCGACGATGATCCCCGCGAGGACGAGGACGAGGGTCGAGGAGTTGTGGTAGACGCGGCCGATGCCGTAGGTGACGGCGACCGCGACGATCCCGAAGATGAAAGCAGAGACCTGGATGATCCCGGGGTCGCCGGAGATGAGGATTCCGAGCGCCGCCCCGAACCCGGCGCCGGCGGAGACGCCGAGGATATCGGGAGAGACGAGGGGATTTCTGAAGAGGCCCTGGAACGAGGCGCCGGCGATGGCGAGCCCTCCGCCGACGAGCATCGCCGCTATCACCCGTGGGAGCCTGATCCGGAAGACGACCGTCTGTTCTGACGCCCCCCAGGTCTGCTCAAAGGAGGGGAGGAGGACCTGATGGCCTGAGAGTGCCGAGAGCAGGGATGATCCCCAGTCGAGGAGTGCGTTTGCCGACCCGATGACGAGGATCCGGAGCGTCTGCACCGGGTCCATCATGTACCTCCCGAAGAAGAGGGAGAAGAAGAAGAGGGCGACCGGGAGGAGGTAGATCGCCCTCTCTACCGGGATGTGCCGGAGGACGGTCTCATAGACCGGCGTGTCGCTGCGGTAGGGAACCCACGGAGGATTGATTGTGACGTTCCTTTCGGGCTCCTGCCCGGTCTCTGCGGTCGTTTCTTTCCCGAAGGTCATCCGGCGCACCAGTTCATAGCATATCTGGATACCACATTTATTTAATTTTATGTTAACATAAACGATATAACATTTACTTTGGTGGTAAAAGGGTTTGGTTGAAACCCGGTTCCGGGCGTGGCGGTGATGTGCGGGGCCCCACATCACCGATGCGCCGGCTGCTGGATCCGGGTGGGCCTTGGGCCCCTGTGGCCGCCCGGCGAAGGCCTCAGGTGCTCAAACTCAGTTCCCGCGCGAGGTGATGCCCTCCACGGTCCACTGCCCGGGGTGAGCCCGGCGGAAAAGATGGGTCGAGTCGAACCTGCAACCACCTCCAGCCAGGAGGTCGGTTTCATGCGTGCGGTCTCTGGTGCGATTCAGGTGAGAAAAAAGCGGAGGGTGTTCCGGCAAGCGCCTGTTGTTATTCTGCTCTGGCAAGATGGGTGCGGTTCTCCCTCACCCCTCGGGGCTGTAGCGCCTTCGGAGGATTGTCGGGGTATCTGCGGAGGCTCCGGCGGCGGCGCCTGCAAGCACCGGGGGTTCGAAGGCGTTGCGGCCCCCGGGAAGCGGGGGTACCGGGAGACCGGATCTCGTCTGGGCCTCCCGCCACTCCCAGATGGCGTCCATCACGTCGCTTGCCGTCGCCATCACGCTCGCGGTCCTGACATCCACCACCACCGGGTTTCTGATCTCCCAGTTCTGGATAGCCGTATCGAGGAGCCGGCGCCGGACGGTCCAGACCATCGGGGGGTGCGGGAGCGTGACCAACCGGTCGATCTGGTCAGCCCAGACCGCGCCCTGGAGCTCGAACCGTCCCACTTCGTCGATGACCATGAGGTCGGTCTCCCGTGGGTCAGGCGGGACGAGCGCCCTGCGGCCGAAGGCGAGCCCTTCGGGCCGGAAGTAGTAGCGACCATGGACCTCGCACCGCGGATCGGGGTCGATCGAACAGAGTTCCTCGTGCTCGCCGGTGGCGAGGTCGATGAGGGTAAATCCGGATCTCCTGCCGTCCCGTACGTGGCCGGGAGCGAGAACGCCCCTGATCCGGACGTTTGCCCCGACGGTGAGGCTGAGGACCAGGTGCAGGAACGTCGTCTTGCACTGGCCCTGCTCGCCGGTGATGATAAAGACAGGCGTCTGGTCGCTCATCCGGGAAGACCCCCGCTGCCGGAGTACATGCATATACTTCTGCAACAGCCCATATAAAACATTTTTACTTCAGACAATTGTTCAGGTGATACTATTGACTCCGGCATTCCTGAGCCTGATACCCCATTCCGGCCCGCTTCAAACCTGGTGACGATACTGAGCCCGGCTTTGCGATCGCATTGAGTGGCAGACCCGGTAATTCGCTCATTTTGGCACCTGGCAGCGATGTGGCGCATGCGATGCTGCAACGAGGAGTCGGTAGCACCCGGACTCCACGTTCTCCCGCGTGCATTCGCGTGAGGTGATGTACAGGGGTAACGAACAAGGCCTCACGCAAAAGACGCGAAGGGGCCTCTCTACACCCATGACCAAACTTCGCGCTCTTCGCGTGAGGTATCGGTGTGGGATAATGATAGGGTCTCACGCGAAAGACGCGAAGACGCGAAGGGGACTGTCTACACCTATGACCAAACTTCGCGCTCTTCGCGACTTCGCGTGAGTTTTCAGCACAGGGGGTGAGCGAGCCTCTCGCGTTGGTCGCGAAGCGTGCCATGAGCCTTCGGCTCATAGATGAGCATGAAAACCGGCGATGGCTGGCCCGTATGGTAATAGCGGCCTCTTCGAGCGGAGGCTTTCTATATCCAAAGGGTGTTTTTCATATCAGCCTCGACGGGAATTCGGTGGTGTTTGACCTCCGGTTGGCCTCCTCAAAAATTTTAGCGAAGTACTGAGACCGCGACTGCACGGGGTACGGATTGATCGTGTGGGGGATTCGTGAACCCGAAGAAGGGACGCCGCTCTCATCCCCGGCGTCCGGCAGGGGGTCTCCCCGCTCATGTCGTCTTCACCCCGCAGAGATAAGTATCAACGGCGAACAATACTTTACGGAGATTATTCGTATGGCAGACAGGAAGAACGCAACGCTGGTCGTGCTCCACACGACCATGGGCGATATAACGATTCGCCTCTACGACGATATGCCGGTGACCGCGGGGAACTTTGAGAAACTTGTGAGATCCGGGTTCTACGACGGCACGATCTTCCACCGGGTCATCGACGGGTTCATGATCCAGGGCGGCGACCCCACCGGCACCGGGACGGGCGGGCCCGGCTACACCATCACCGATGAGTTCGTGAAGGGCCGCTCGAACCGCCGGGGCACGCTCGCCATGGCGAACACCGGCCGCCCGAACACCGGCGGCAGCCAGTTCTTCATCAATCTGGTGGACAACACCTACCTCGACTGGGACGACCCCCGGACCCCGAGCGCCCACCCGGTCTTCGGCGAGGTTGTGGAGGGACTCAACGTCGTCGACAAGATCGGGAAGGTGAAGACGAACGCCGCCGACAAGCCGAAGGTCCCGGTTAAGATCGAGAAGGCGGAAGTCGTAGAGTAACCTCATCCAGCATGAAGCGCAATGCCGCCGGCCGCCGGAACCCGATAGAGATCGAGGAGTTAATCGGGTACACCTTCCGGGACCGCTCACTCCTCGAGCGGGCGCTCACCCGCCTGGCCTACACCCTGGAGGCGGGCCTCCCCCCCGAGGCCCACATGGACGCCCTCGCGACGCTCGGCGATGCGGTCATCAACGTGGTGGTCGTGGAGGTGGTGGTCATGGGCGGGGCGCACGACAAGGGCGCGATCAGCAACCGGAAGATGAACCTGGTGAACATGACCCGGCTCCGGGGGCTCGCGGAAGACCTCGACCTCGAGGAGTACGTCCGCTGGGGAAAGGGCGAGGCCGCCCAGGCGGTCTGGACCTCAGGCCGGGTCCTTGCCGAGTGCATGGAGGCGCTCATCGGCGCCGTCTACCTGGACGGCGGAATGGATGCGGCCGCCGGTGTGCTCAGGCGCCTTGGGCTCACGGAGACGGCTTGAAGCCCCTCACGTTTCCAGCGCCGGCGGCCGCATCAGGAGCCAGGCGACAATGAGCCCCACCGCGGCGAGGCCGGCCACCGCGGGGAAGACCCCGAGGTAGGTCCCGGTCGCCGTCCTGATGAACCCTGCAAGTTGCGGCCCGGCGATGGCGCCGGCGCCGTAGGCGAGGAAGACGACCCCATAACACCGCGGGTAGTCGCATGTCCCGAAGTAGGACGCGGTCGCCGTCGGCGCGATGGCGAGCCACCCTCCAAGGCACCCCCAGAGGACCGCAAACGCGATGACGTAGGCAGGCACCCCGGGGACGAGCCAGATCAGGATTGATGCGGCCGCGATCAGGACAAACGTCAGCATCGCGGTGGTGCGGGGCGTGATCCGGTCGGCGAGGCTGCCGAACGCCGGCCTTCCCAGCCCGTTGAAGACGGCGAAGAACCCGACGAGGATCGTCGCGAGCCCGGCATCGACCGCCGCCACCTCGGTCCCGACCGGCTTTGCGATCGAGATCGCGGCGAGTCCCGCAAGGCAGCCAATGAAGTAGCAGAGAAAGAGCCCGTAGAAGGCCCCTGTCCGGAGCATCGCTCTTCGGTCGCACTCACAGAGCGGCACGGTGCCCGTGCCGGGCGCGGGCGGAACCCATCCCGCCGGCCGCCAGCCTTCCGGCGGGAACCGGAGAGGGAGGGCTGCGAGCACCAGCACGACGATGAAGACGGCCCCGAATATCCCGAACGTTGCCATCACCCCGTATGCGGCGATCAGGGCTCCCGCGGCGTTTGCGGTGACAAACGCCGAAAACCCAAACCCGAGCAGGGTGAGCCCGACGGCAAGCCCCCGCCGGTCCGGGAACCACCGCGCCGCCACGGCAACCGGCGCCCCGTAAGCGATCCCGACGCCGAGCCCCCCGATGACCCCGTAGACGATGTACAGGGTCTCGATTGATGTCGCCGTCGAGGCGAGGAGCCACCCGAGGCCGGTGAGGAGCCCGCCCGTGATCGTCATCGCTCGCGGGCCGTAGCGTTCGATGTACTTCCCGGAAAGCGGCATCGCGACGGCGAAGAAGGCGAGGAAGACCGAGAACGGGAGGAGTACCTCCCCCGCCGTCACCTCCCGGCCGAGCATCGCGGAGAAGTGGGCCGCAAGCGGCGTCACAAAGACGCTCCAGGAGTAGATGCTCCCGAGGCAGAGGTTGATGAGGAGCCCGAGGGCTACGAGCCCCCACCTCCCCCTCTCCGCGGGCATGCCGAAGACCTCCGGCGCGACGGACATATCTCTCCCCCTCAGCGGGAGGGTCACTCCTCCAGGGTGGATATGTCCCCCGGATCGATGCCGAGCTCACGGGCTTTCAGAACCCGGCGCATGATCTTGCCGCTCCTGGTCTTCGGGAGCCGGTCCACGTACTCGATCTCGGCCGGCACCGCGACGGGCCCGAGGCTTTTCCTGACATGGCGGGCGAGTTCGGCGGAGAGCCCGTCGCCGGGGCTCACCCCCACGCGGAGGGTGACGAAGGCCTTGATGACGTTCCCTTTCAGGGGATCGGGCTTCCCGATGACGGCCGCCTCAGCCACCGCATCGTGGGAGACGAGCGCGCTCTCGACCTCGGCGGTGCCGATGTTGTGCCCGGCGACGATGATCAGGTCGTCGGCCCGCCCGAGGATCATGATGTAGCCCTCCTTATCCTTCACCGCGAGGTCTCCGGCCGTGTAGCACCCCGGGATGGTCTCCCAGTAGGTGCGGTAGCGCTCATCGTTCCGGTAGACCGTCCTGAGCATGGCGGGCCAGGGTTCCCTGATGACCAGGAACCCGCCGGTGCCGGGGGGGACCGGGTTGCCCTGGCGGTCGACGACGTCCACGACGGCGCCTGGTATGGGTTTTCCGGCAAACCCCGGCTTCATCGCCTCGCCGATCATCGTGGTGATGATGTGCATCCCGGTCTCGGTCTGCCACCAGGTATCCACGACCGGGCATCGCCCGCCGCCGATATGGTGGTAGTACCACTCGAACGCCTCGGGGTTGAGGGGTTCACCGACCGACCCGAGCACCCGGAGCGTTGAGAGGTCGTACTTCGCCGGCCACTCGTCGCCGTAGCGCATGAACATCCGGATGGCGGTCGGGGCTGTGTAGAAGATCGTCACCCCGAGGTCCTGGACCAGATGCCAGTAGACGCCCGGGTCCGGGTAGTCTGGGGTTCCTTCGGCGATGACGACGGTGGTGCCGACCATGAGCGGACCTTAGACGACGTAGCTGTGGCCGGTGATCCAGCCGGGGTCGGCGGTGCACCAGAAGACGTCGGTCTCCTTGATGTCGAAGTCGTGGCGGGCGGTGTAGTAGGTCCCGACCGCATAGCCGCCGCAGGAATGAACGATGCCTTTCGGCGCGCCGGTCGAGCCGCTGGTGTAGAGGATGAAGAGGGGATCCTCCGCGTCCATCGTCTCTGCCGGGCAGTCAGGGTCGGCCTCGCGGCAGAGGTCGGCGTAATCGACCTCCCGGGCGGGGTCGAGGTCGACGGCCGGAGTCCCGCGCCGCAGCACGACGACCTTCTCGACGCAGGGGGTGTGGGTGAGCGCCTCCTTTGCGATCTCCCGGAGCGGGACGGCTTTCCCCCGCCGGTAGCCGACGTCAGCGGTGATGAGGACCTTTGCCTCCGCATCGTTGATCCGCATCGCAAGTGCGCCGGCCCCGAACCCCCCGAAGACCACCGAGTGAACGGCCCCGATCCGGGCGCAGGCGAGCATCGCGACGACCTGCTCGGGGACGAGCGGCATGTAGATGCAGACCCGGTCGCCCTTCCCGACGCCGAGGCTTTTGAGGCCGTTTGCAAACCGCATCACCTCGCGGTAGAGGCCGTCGTAGGTGAGCCTCCGCTCCTCCCCTCCTTCCCCGCGCCAGACGAGCGCCGGCTTATCCTTCCGCTCGCTGGTGACGTGGCGGTCCAGGCAGCTCGCGGTGATGTTCATCTTTCCGTTGACGAACCATTTCGCGTAGGGGGGGTTCCATTCCCTGACCCGGTCCCAGGGCCCGAACCAGACCAGTTCGCGGGCGATCCGATCCCAGAAGGCATCCGGGTCGCGCATGAACTCCTGGTAGGCCCGGGTGTAATCGGGCGTCCAGGCGGTCGCCTTGAACCGCGGATCGGGAAGGTAACGCTTCTCTTCCAGTTTGACAGCAAACGTCCCTGTCATCTCTCCTCAATCCTACATGATTAATCGTTACTAATTTGCTCCGGTCGAACCCTGAGAGGGTCCTGATACCGTGCAAAAGCGCTGAATCTCCCGGGTCCGTCGACCTCCCGTGGTCATGCCGCCATACACCGGTCACCGGCAGAGAACGCCGGTGGCCGCCGGGGGCACTGGTTCCGGGTGTCCGACTCCCGTATGGTCACCTCCGAATTTAACACGATTCATGGTGTACATTCCTGAGATAAATCTTGCGGTCGCGGAGGGGGATCCCGCCGCTCTCCCTGCCATCTCCCGCTCCCCCTCATGGGGGTCGGGGCAACTCCCATACTATCCCTTCCGCCGTCACGGCAACGGTGGCGGGTGTCCATAGTAGGATATCAGAAACATCGAAACAGCGGCAATA
>Ga0265294_10011202_pt1 | contig 10101 bp, 8 predicted proteins | sample MunlanPumphouse3_FD_192504 | JGI IMG/M metagenome (GOLD analysis project Ga0265294, IMG submission 192504) | Groundwater microbial communities from a municipal landfill in Southern Ontario, Canada - Pumphouse #3 | ecosystem: Environmental > Aquatic > Deep subsurface > Groundwater | place...
GGATGACGTCCCGGGTGATGTGCCGGGCATAGGACTCGAGCACCTCGGCGTGCCGCAGGACCCACTCGATCCCGCTCTTCGTCACCTCGTACCTGCCCCGGCCGTGAGCGGTGACCAGCCCGTCATCCACCATCTCCCTGATGTATTCGGAGACGGCCTGCGGCGTCACGCCGAGTTTTTCCGCGATCTCCTGCTGGCGGATGGATGGCTGGTGCTCGGCGATCTCCACCAGGATCTGGAACCTGGTGGACTCACGTTTGCTGCGCAGGATCACATAGAGCGGGTCTTCAGCGAGATTGGTCAAGCAACACCATTCCCTGTCCTTTTACATCGAGGCTCGGGATTCGTTTGGCCAGCCCCTTGATGAAGGTCGGGCTGACCCCGTATTTTCTGGATATATCACCGATCGAGGAGGTTCCCGCCGCAATCTCCTGTTCGATCGAATCCACAATACCCCGGAGACCTTCGTCGTTGGAGATGGCGATGTGCAGCAGGTCCCCGATATCGCCCATGGAACACTGAAAACTGGCCCTGAACCTACTGTATGTCGTCCGGTACTCCTTCGTCGGCTTCTGCCCGGGCTTGGGCATCCGCCACTGTTCTTCGATCAGGTTTCCCTTTTTGAGGATAGAGAGACACTCGGCCACCGTTGAGGCGTCGGCGTATGTCCCGAGTTCCTCCTCGGTCATCCAGGTCTTGTTTAAGACTTCATAGATCCTTTTATAACCTGCGTTATTGAACGTAATAAGAAGAGGAACCAGGTCCACCGGATCATTAAGAATTTTAATATGTCCCGTCAATGCGATACCCTATCATTATATCGTTGTATAACTCCATAAATTTTTGCTGATTTTTCGATGCGTACACGCGGCACTATCATCATCCGGGGCATCGTCCAGGGCGTCGGGTTTCGCCCCTTTGTCTATGCTAAGGCGCGGGAATTCGGGATCACCGGGACCGTCAAAAACCTCGGAAGCGAGGTTGAGATCCATGCGTTCGGGGATCGCTTCGAGGAATTCCTGGAAGCTGTTTCCCGGGGAACGCCGTTATCCCGGATAGATTCCGTCATTGTCAGGGATATGCGCGGCGATCCTCCCGACACCTTTATCATCCTCGAGAGCGGCTCCGGGAGCCTCTCCGGGTTCATCCCGGCCGATGTTGCTACCTGCGATGACTGCATCACCGATATCTTCACGCCGGGCGGGCGCTACGAGGGCTACTGGGCCACCTCCTGCGTCAACTGCGGTCCGCGGTACAGTATCATCAACGCCATCCCCTACGACCGGGAACGCACGTCCATGGAGGCGTTCCCGATGTGTGATGCCTGCGGGAGCGAGTACACCGACCCGTCGTGCCGGCGCCACCACGCCCAGACGATCGCCTGTGCCGCCTGCGGGCCGCGTCTCTCCCTGCTCCGGGCCGACGGGACGCCGGTTGCGGTGGAGGATCCGGTCAGGGAGACGGCGGCCCTCCTTGATGCAGGCTCGATCGTCGCCATCCGGGGGATCGGAGGGTTTCATATCGCCTGTGTCGAGGAGGCGGCCGGCGTCCTGAAACACCGCCTCGGCCGGAGCGAGCAGCCTCTCGCGGTGATGACGACCCCGGATGAGGTGGAGCGGATCGCGGTGGTCTCTGACGAAGACCGGCGGATCCTCCACTCCCGGGCCCGGCCGATCGTGGTGCTCGAAAAGCGTGATCCTCTCTCGCATCAGGCAATATCCGGGCTCCACACCATCGGGTGCATGCTCCCCTACTCGGGGCTGCACCACCTCCTCTTCGCAGACCTCGCCCACCGGCTCCTGATCATGACGAGCGCAAACCTGCCCGGCTACCCGATGATCACTGATATCTCCGGCGCCCTCGACCGGCTCTCGGGAATGGTGGACTACGTCCTCACCCACGACCGCCGGATCGTCAACCGGTGCGACGACTCGGTCGTGCGAGACGGGTATATCATCAGGCTCTCGCGGGGTCTTGCCCCGAAGCGGTCGGCGGTCGATCTTGGGGACCGGTCTATCCTCGGCGTCGGCCCGGAACTGAACGCGAACATCTCTATCTACCGGGGAGGGTTCTGCATCACCTCGCCCCACGTCGGGAACGTCAGGAACCCCCGGACCCTCGCCTACCTGCAGGAGACGGTGGAGAGGCTCGGAGGGCTCGTCGGCGCCCGCTACGACCGGGTCGTCCACGACCTCCACCCGCAGTTCCTCTCGACCCGGTATGCGAGAGAGGTTGCCGAGGCGGTCGGGGCGGAACTCCTCGCGGTCCAGCACCACCGGGCGCACATCGCGGCCGCGACCAGGGAGGAGTGCGTCGGGATCGCGATCGACGGGGTGGGCTACGGCGACGACGGTACGGTCTGGGGCGGGGAGGTCTTTGCCGGGCAGGTCCCCCACCTCGACCGGGTCGCCCACCTGGAGGTCGTCCCGATGCCGGGCGGGGATCTCGCGACCCGGTATCCTGAGAGGATGCTCTACGGGATCCTGCCGACGGCCGGAGTCCGGGATATGCTCGCATCACGGGGATGGAGCGATATCGAACTCGGCGTCCTCTCCCGGCAGGTGGAGCGGGGGCTCAACGTCACCGGGACATCGAGCACCGGCCGGGTGCTGGACGCCGCCGCGGCGCTCCTCGGGATCTGCCGGGAGCGGACATACGACGGCGAGCCGGCGATGAAACTTGAGTCGGCGGCGTATTCCGGGAGAGCATTGGTCTGGGACCTTGAGTTCCTGCGCGACGGGGGGTGCGAGGTCCTCTCGACGCGGTCGATCCTTGCGGAGGCATACCGGCGGTCGGCCGCCGGGGAGCGGACCGGGGACGTCGCGGCATCGGTCCAGTATAATCTGGCAAGAGGCGTCGCCGCGATGGCCATCCGGGCGGCTGATGAGCTGGGGATCCCCCGGGTGGCGCTCTCGGGCGGGGTGGCGTATAATCGGGCGATCCGGGAGACGATCATCGGTGAGGTTCGCGCCGCCGGGCTTGAGGTTGTTATGAACCGAGAGTATCCCCTCGGGGACGGGTGCATCAGTTTCGGGCAGGTGGTCTATGGCGGGAGCGAAGAGTGAGGGAGTCTGGTCACCACCCCGCTCCGGCGGCCTCTCCGCCAGGTCTTGCCCTTTGGGGTCGTGGTATCCGTCTCCAATCATTTGACAATCTTCGACAATCGTCCCCCAATTTATGTTCACTGATATCGATGGTTTGACGTCCATTTTGCAATATAATACACTATATTTGAGATCATTCCCCCAATCTGCGCCAATCATATCCCAAATTATACCTACTGCCCTTTGCCATCTTAAACCCTAAAATCCAATGTCACCTTCGCGACCTTCGCGGCTTCGCGTGAGGTTGTAGTGGACTCCCCGTCTCCATATGTGGCAATTGGCATTCCACCTTGTGCATCGAAATCTTCAAAAATAAAGTGACAAGATGCACTACTGGACCGTTTCACCTTATGTTGCGGGTCCTGATGCGGGGCGAGCGATCGCCACCTCACGCGAAGACGCGAAGAACGCGAAGGGGACTATGCCGCCCAGCAACCGAACTTCGCGGCTTCGCGCCCTTCGCGTGAGATGGTATTGCATGGACAATATTAGATGAAATGATACACTACCCTGGAGGGATGCCTTCTCGTAGCCCGCGAACCTGCCAGCAGGAGGATTCGCTTCGGGGAGGAATTGCTGTAACAGAGCGATCAGCGAGATACCGGCGGCTGCCGGCACTCCCCCGGAACGATTGCCCTTCTCGCAGATTGGCCTCCGGCGGGAGCGAGGGTACGAGATCGCCGCCTGACCGGAAGTAAGATTAACCCGGAACGCTGAACGGGCCGTGTCGTGCCCGCCATGGAAACCCTTGCAGGTGGTACCGGTGACGAGCCGAAACTCCGGCAGATCGTCTTCATCGCGCTCATCGCCATCATCTTCACGGTCGCCTACCTGGAGATCTACGGGCTGCTCAACCACCTCATCTGGTTCGAGGAGGGCGTCCTGAAACCGCCCCGCTGGGCGATCCCGGTCGGTGTCCTTGCGTTCTCGCTCCTTGTCGGCCTCTGCCGGAAATACCTGCACGCACCGACCGTGATCCATGGCGGGTTCACGGAGTCGCTCAAGGGAGGCGGGGAGAAACCCGACTACCGGACCTTTCCCGGCGCCCTCCTCTCTTCGCTCTTCTCGCTCCTCTCCGGGGCAAGCGTCGGCCCCGAAGGAACCATCACCGTCCTCATCGGCTACATATCGTCCTACACCCGGGATAAGCTGAAGATCAGATCAACGACCGCCGCACTCGGGTTTGACGTCGCGGCGCTTGCCTCGGCGTTCAACGGCATCATCGGCAACATCCTCTTCACAGGGATCTTCGCCACCGAGTTCCAGGTCGGCGGGAGCAGGAACGCCCTGAAATTCCTCACCTGGAACCTGCTCGCCGGCACCATCGGCTACCTCGCGTACCTGCTCCTCGGACTCCCCTCGTTCGCCCGGAGCATCCCGTTTGAACCGATCAGCGGACTGAACCTCGCCTACATTCTCTACGCGGTCGTCCTCGGCATCCTCGGGGCGCTGCTCGCGGTCTTTATGGGGCTCTCCATGCAGGCCGCAGGATGGGTCATGGAGAGGGCGTTTGGCGACGCGGTCATCACCCAGACCCTCGCCGCGGGGGCGATCATCGCATGCATCGGCTACTTCATCCCTGAACTGCTCTTCTCCGGGGAGGGGCAGATCCACGGGATCCTCGCCGATCCGGCCCGGTTCGGGGTTGGGATGCTTCTTTTCATGGCACTCCTGAAGGTCCTCCTGCTTGCGCTCTCGTTTAAGAGCGGGTATCTCGGCGGCCCGATCTTTCCCGTCATCTTCTCGTCCACGCTTGTGGGGCTCGCCCTGCACCTGCTCTTTCCGGGCATACCGGTCTCAATCTTCGTGCTCTGCATCGAGGTCGCCGCCATCGCCCTGGCCCTCGGGGCACCCCTGACCGCCATCCTTCTCGTCGTGGTCGTGGGCACAGCCGACCAGAACATGATCGTGCTCCTCGTGATCTCCGCCGTCACCGCCATGCTGCTCGGTGCAGCCGCAAAAGAGAGGAGAGGCACCTGATTTATATACCCGGGAGTCGATGACGCCGACAGCCCGCCCCGGTATGGCCGGTGTGCGGCGTGAGAGGATGGAGCCATGCAGTTCATAAGCATATTCACCTGGGAGCCGGGGAAGACGGGCGAGGTCATGGAAGCACGTGCCGCCGAGAAGATCCCGGACGGCGTGCGCCTGATCAACGAGTGGGTCGACCTCGGGAGCAACACGGTCTTCCGCTTGATCGAGACGGACGACCCCGCGGCCCTCCTGATGATCAGCAGCCCCTGGGGCGACCTCGGCTACAAAGAGGTGCACCCGGTGATGGAGTCAAAAGAGGCGCTGAGACTGCACAAGGGATAGGGGGTCGTTACACCCCCTCCTTCAGCCGTCCCGGCCTGACCGGGACCACGTAGGGTGCCGGGAGGTCCTGTTTCACCACCGCCTCGATCCCGTAGACGCTTCCGAGCATCTCCGGGGTGAGAACCTCCTCCGGCGCCCCGTAGCCGTAGATCGATCCTTCCGCAAGAACCAGGAGGCGGTGGCAGTAGGTTGCCGCGAGGTTGAGGTCATGGAGCGCGATGACGACCGCAAGACCCTTCTCTTCGGCAAGACCGTGGAGGACCTCCATCACCGCCATCTGGTGACGGATATCCAAGTTGCTCGTCGGCTCATCCAGGAGGATCACCCCGGTCTCCTGGACGAGCGCCCGGGCGATCATCACCCGCTGACGCTCCCCGCCCGAGAGTTCGGCAACCTTCCGGAACGCGAGCCCCCCAAGGTCCAGGAGGTCGAGCGCCGCGGCCACCCGCTCCTCGTCCCCCGGGCTCACCGTCCAGTTCAGGTAGGGCCGCCGCCCCATCAGGACCGTCTCAAAGACCGTCGATGCGGTCTGGTTCCCGGCAGACTGCGGCACGTAGGCCATCGCTCGGGCAACCTCACGGCGGTGCATCCCCCCAAGATCCCGGCCCCCGAGCACCACCTTTCCTTCCTGCGGGCTGAGCATCCCGTCGACGCACTTGATCAGCGTCGTCTTCCCACACCCGTTCGGCCCGACGAGCCCCAGGACCTCCCCGGCGTCCACCGAGAACGAGATGCGAGAGAGGACCGTGCGGTCCCGGTAGGCAAACGAGAGGTCATCGACCGAGAGCAGCGCCATCAGGCATCCCTCCGGTGCATGAAGAGGTAGATGAAGAACGGCACCCCGAGGAACGCGGTCACGATCCCGACCGGCAGGACCTGCGGCGCAAGGATACTCCGGCCGACGCTGTCGGCGGCAAGGAGGAGGACGGCCCCCACGAGCCCTGACGCCGGGATGAGGGTGCGATAGTCGCCGCCGATGGCCATCCGGGTGATGTGCGGGGCCACGAGCCCGATAAACCCGATGGTGCCGGTGAAACAGATGATCACCGCGGTGATGAGGGAGGCGACCATCATGAAGACCATCATCGACCGCTCCACCGGCACCCCGAGGCCGGCCGCCACCTCGTCACCTTCGGCGAGGGCGTTGAGGTCCCAGGCCCGGTAGATGAGGTAGGGGACGGTGCAGGCGATGACGAGGGTCACAAGCCCGAGTTTTGGCCAGGTGGATTTGCCCACCGACCCGAACATCCAGAAGACCACCGCCTGGAGCTCTTCGGCGGTCCCGACGTACTGGAGGAGTGATGTCACCGCAGAGAAGAGGTACATGAGGGCGATGCCGGCGAGGATCATCGTCTCACTGCTCACGCCCCGGTAGCGGGCCATTCCGTAGATGGCGACCGATGCAAGCAGGGCGAAGAGGAAGGCGTTTGCGATGATGAGGTACTCCCCGCCGACGAACCCGGCACCGAGGACGATGGCGACCGACGCCCCGGTGGCGGCTGCCGAGGATATCCCGAGGGTGAAGGGGCTTGCGAGCGGGTTTCTGAGGATACCCTGCATGACTGAACCTGCCACCGCAAGCCCGAACCCTGCCACGACCGCAAAGAGCACCCGGTGGAGCCGGTAGTCCCAGACGATGACATCGGCCATCTCGGGGGCGGTGAAGGTCTCCGGGAAGAGGCCGGCGAGGATGGCGAGGTAGGACTCGCCCACGGTGAACCCCGCCGACCCGAGGGTGACCGCGACCCCGACGAGGATGACGAGCAGGGCGAGGAGCCCGCCGATAAAGACCGTCCGGGTCTTCTTGAGCCGGGCGTACCCCTCACGCAGAATGACGCTCTCTTCCATGGGCATCTTCCCGGTCAGGGATAGACGAACGCGCCCTCTGACGCGAGGTTGAAGTCAAGCCCCTGGAACTCGGTGAGGTAGCGCTGGTGAACAGCGTTCGGGTCGAGGTCGGCGAACCGCTCCGGGTAGAACCACTTCGCGAGGTAGGCGGTCCCGATGAAGTGCTGGGCGCCGCCGAGGATGTCAGAGTGGATGACGTAGACCCGGTCGTCCGCCACCGCAGCGAGCCGCGTCCACCCGGGGCGCTCAAGAATGGCCGACTGTGTCGCCTCGAGCGCCGCGACGTCGTGCCCCACATACCCGCCGGCCGCCAGCTTCTGGCCGGTGAGTTTGACGACGACCTCTGGGTTGCTGACGATGACCGCCTCAGGGTCGATCTCCGGGTACTCGGCGGATTCACCGGCGAAGGGGTTGTACCCCCCGGCGATCTCCAGTTTCTCGTTATACCCGGAACCTGACGCGAAGGTCTTGTAGTCGGCCCAGTACTCGAAGTAGACCCGGGTCTTCTCATCGTCCGGGACGTCGGCCGTGCCGGCCCTGATTCCGTCCATGACCGAGGTGTAGAAGCGGGCGAACTCATCGCCCCGGTCTTCGCACCCGGTCGCGGCCGCGATGGTTCGGATCTCGCCCGGGTAGGTGGCCGGCTTGAAGCAGTCAAACCGCAGGACCCTGATGCCCGGGCTGCTCGCATCCAGTTTCTGCTGGATCTCGTCGCAGGCGGCGGTGCTGATCGTCGCGTAGAGGAAGACGGCATCCGGCCTGAGGGTGAGGACCCTCTCCATGTCAGGGGACCAGATCGACCCGACGTTCGCCTTCCCTCCGCATTCGGGGAAGAAGGTGCTCTTCTCGTGACTGTACTTGTCGACGGCCACGACCTTCTCCATAGCAAACCCAAGCGACCGGAGCGTCTCCAGGGACTCGCCGGTGAAGGTCACCACCCGGCGGAGAGGGCGGGAGAGGGTCAGGGTCTGCCCTGAGGAGTCGGTGATCTCGAGGGGGCGTCCGTCCCAGCGGGCGAGGACCCAGGCGGCGTCCTGGATATCAGTCCGGGTGAGGTCTCCTTCGCCGACGAGGTAGGCGAGGACCGCGGCCGTGTACTCGGGCTGGTCAAGGACTCCGTTGCCGTCAGCGTCCCCGGGGATGCCGGCGGCAGAGGCCGTGCCCGCGATGAGGAGGAGCGCAACGGCGAGGAGGAGGTGGCGGTTCATCGCCGACCACCCCGGTATGCCACGAGGAGGAGGCCGGCAACTGCTATGAGGGCGGTGCAGGGCGACCCGGCCCGGGCATCTGCGGGTGAAGGGTCGCCCGCTCCTGGAACATCGATACCGTCCACAGCAACGCGTGATGGAGGAATCTCGCCGTGGGATTCAGCGATGAAGTCCTCCCATGTTCCTATGATATCCCCGCTCCCGGAGGCGGGGGCCTGGACCGAGTAGGTGATCGATGTCTCGTTCGTCACTGCAAACGCGACCCTCTGCCCCCGGACAAGGACGCGATCGTCCGGGTGGTCGGTCCCCGCGAAGGTGTAGCCGTCCGGCAGGGTCTCGACCACCCCGCCGAGGGTCATGCCCTCGACTGCGAGGGAGACGGTGAAGACTTCGCCGGCGCCTGGTTCGGCGGTGGAGAGGCTCCGGATTACCGGGGTGCCGCATGCCGCGACCGGGACGACCATGAGCAGGAGGGCGAGGCAGAAGAGACGGTTTGCCGCGGATCTCATCATGCGTTTTCTGTTGTCAATTTGGTGATATGAATGTTTCTTCTTGTGCTAAGAAGTCTGAACATCCTGCATGCTGTAGTGTGTGGGTCGTCTCCTCCGCCCCGGGGGATCGTCGCTGCAGCCCGGGGTGGTGCTCGTGGACCATTTCACTGCATTTCGTGGGGGGGATCGCCAGCCACACGCGAAGGGTGACGGCGGGGGAGACGACACAGACGTCAAGGCAACAGTGCGGGTGAAATTTTAATTGCAGTGAACCGGTAGACCATAGCAATACTTTTATTCGGTCGATGAGTGATTTTTATATCACCGGACAGGAGAAAGCGTCCCGGGGAACAGGGCATATGAGAAGAACGTCTCCGAAGGTCAACGTCAGCCCCCCTGTCATGCGATGGCTGCGTGAGAGTTCAGGCTGGTCGCTCGAAGACGTCAGTGGCCACCTGCATGTTTCGGTTAACCGGGTTTCGCAGTGGGAACAGGGCGGTCAGGCACCCACGCTAAACGAGGTGAAGCGACTCGCGAAGGCATACCGGCGCCCCCTGGCAGCGTTCTTCCTCGCGGAGCCAGAGGAGGAGCAACCCCTGCCCCGGGACTTCAGGAGGCTCCCCGGAGGGGCACGCCCGCTCACGAAAAGGACACTCCTTGCCATACGAAAAGCGCGGAACCTGCAGATGATCAGTGCGGACCTGATGAAGAACCTCGACCTGACCACAGGGACGGACGTGGTCGGTGCCCAACTGACAGACGACCCTGAAGAGGTGGCCGTGGAGGAGCGTACAAGGCTTGGGATACCTGTTGCTGAACAGCGGTCCTGGAAAGACGCCTATGAAGGGTTCAGGGCATGGCGAGACGCCATTGAGGAGAGGAACATCCGCGTATTTCAGTTCCCGATGGAACTTGAGGAACTGCGTGGCTGCGCCCTGATGGACCATACCCCAAACGCTATTGTCCTCAACTCATCAGACATCATTCAGGCACGGACGTTCACGCTCCTCCACGAGTATGGCCATATCCTACTGCATGAGCCGGCCCTCTGTACCCCGGATCGTCCCGTCATCGGGGAGACGCATGAAGCCAGAGTAGAGCAGTGGTGCAACCGCTTTGCGGGCGCCATCCTCA
>Ga0265294_10011203_pt1 | contig 10100 bp, 17 predicted proteins | sample MunlanPumphouse3_FD_192504 | JGI IMG/M metagenome (GOLD analysis project Ga0265294, IMG submission 192504) | Groundwater microbial communities from a municipal landfill in Southern Ontario, Canada - Pumphouse #3 | ecosystem: Environmental > Aquatic > Deep subsurface > Groundwater | place...
GGTGCGCGGCTGCGCTGGGCGCTGGCCACCTGTCAGGGGGTGGGAGATTTAGAACTGAGGAGAATCGGGGGGTGGTGAGTTGAGAGATTGGAGAATGGTTTGAAATTGCTTTGAAAAAGTTTTGGATTGGAAAAAAATGCACGGAGGAGGTTCAAAATCTCGCGCAACTTGATTTGCCCCGTTTTGGGGGCCTAGTTGCGCGAGATTTTGAACCATGCCACCGGTGGTCAGATGTTGATCAGGACGCGGCTGAAGAAGATGATCTGGCCGAGGACGTGCAGATCCGCGAGGTCGACCTCGTAGGGGTCGAACTCCTGGCGGTTGTCGGAGCCGACCAGGACGCGGCCGCCGGGCCGGGCTGAAAGCCGCTTGATCATGATGGTGTCGTCGAAGCGCAGGGCAAAGATCTGCCCCTCGATAATGGTGCGGCGGCTGGCATCGATCATGACGGTGTCGCCGCTGTTGATGGTCGGGCGCATGGAATCGCCATCGACGCGCATGAGCACCAAGTCGCGGGCCGAGGCGGCCACGGAGCGCACCCACGACTTGCGAAAGGCGTAGTATCCCTCCACGTTCTCGGACAGGACAAAGCTTCCGTTGCCGGCGCTGAGCCGCGTTTCGACCATGGGCACGAGGTCGAACTCGGCCGGATCGGCGCCGGGCAGCGGACCGGCCCGGCCCTCCCCCCTCCCCTCAGTTTCGCCCTCACCCATATAAATATAGGCGGCCTCCATTTCCATGGGGCCATCTCCAAGCAGCAGCCACGCCGGACTGATGCCGTAATGGCGGCAGACGTCAGCGAGGAAAGTTGCGTCCGGGACGCTCGTCCCCTTCTCGTACCCGTAGAGCGTGTTCTTGTGCAAGGACAGCGGCCGGCAGAATTCCGGCGCGCTCAACGTTCCCCTAGCCTTCTTGAGTCTCTCTCCCAGTTCCATCTTTCTTCCCTCGATCACAAAAACGCGTGCACAGCTTTTACCACCAAAGGTTGTGCACATGGTTGTGCACACCAGATCACGTGCACAAGCACGCGCAAGTATAACGAATAACTACAAAAGCAACCTTTTTGCGGGCGAATAGCACGAGATGTAAGGTTGTGCACGAAAATAAGTGTTGACATCGCACGAGAATCAAGGCTATTCTGTCCGCGAAAAGGAACAAAACTTTCACTGACAGAAGCCTATCAGCGAAAAACAAAGATTTCAATGTCCGCCTTCACCTTTTTTCGGACACGGGCGCACGAGAAAGCGGACCAGAGCGCACATTTTGAACCGTGCAAACGGCATTTTTCAACCATTCAAACAGACAGTGGAGAGGGGTCATGGTGGACGGTGAAACCTTCGCCGTGGTGGTCAAGGGCGGGGTCGTCCTTGTCGGCTTTGCGGCCGGGGTGCTGATGGCGCAGATCCACGAGATCCTGATCGAGGGGGGCACCATCGGCCCGAAGTCGCCCCTGGAGCGACTAGCCCTGTGGATAGTGGTTCGTGCGAAGTGTGGCAGCTATCTCCTGGGAGAGTTTTTCCACCGCCAGGTGTTCCCGAACCATATCTATAGCTTCGATCCACAACCCGAGGGCTGTTTCCGGTCGTATGACAGCGCTGTTTTTCTGGTCCGCGAGCAGCGACTCGTAGAGAAGCGTCGCCGTCATCTGAAACTGTTCGGGCAGGAGATGCGAGGCCCCTTCAAGAGTCCTCTTGAATTTGACCAGGCCATGGACGAGCTGCTGCGAATGGAGCAGGCGGTCCGCTTCGCTGTCCGCATGCTTCGCCGCTGCGAACAGATAGAGGAGATGCGGCACCTGCGCGAGCAGATCGTCGTACACGGCGAGGAGCCGTCCATAGAGCACCTCTTTGAATTTCTCCTTTCTGAGGCGCATTGGGACGATCCAGGCGACCGAGGCGGCGATGACCGCGCCGATCAGACCAATGAGCGATGATTCCATGTGTTCCTCCTTGTGCGACCTGGTGGGCGGTTCGTGGTTGCGCTGCCGCCAGGGTAGCACAAGGGGGGGCTTCCACCAATGACAAGGAACGGCTCGATGGTCTCCCAACCCGGCCTGTTTGACAGGGCACCGTCGCTCAACGTGCTGCGCGAGATGAAGGCGGCGATGGCCGCGGCGGCGGACGGGTGCGGCCTCAGCCGGGAGGTCCTGTGCGAGCGGATGAACGAGCTGGCCGACCGGTACGGGGTTCGGCTGGTGAAGGGGACCGGGCAGCGCCTGACCATGGCGACCCTGGAGAAGTGGCTCAACCCGGAGGACAAGGAACGGGTGATCCCGGCCAAGGGGCTGCCGGTGTTCTGCGCGGCCACGGGGAACGTGGCGCCACTGCAGGTGCTGGTGACGCCGATCGGCGGGAGGCTGATCGACGGCGAGGACGTGAAACTGCTGGAGTGGGCCAAGGCCTACCACGCAACCAGGGCGCTGAAGAAGCGCATGCGACGCATAGAGGAAGAACTGGGATGAAACGGAACACCGCGGAAATAAAAGTCTGGATGCTGCGCAACGGACACACCATCGAGTCGATCCGGAAGGCGCTGGGCTATGCCAACAACACCTCGGTGTCGCTGACCATCACCGGCGCGAGGAGCACCAAGCGAGTACTGGAGTGGCTGCGCGCGCAGGGGTGCCCGGAGCGATATCTCGGCCTGCCGCGCAAGATGCGCGAGGCGATGAGGACGGCGGAGGGGCGGTCATGAGTGGCCGTCCGTCCAGCGTGCCCATCGCTGACATCGCCGAGGCTCTCGGCGTGCACCGGACCAGCGCGGTGCGGCGGGCAGCAAAAGAGCACTGGCCCTTCAAAGAAGAGGCGGTCAACGGCGGCAAAGCCAAGCTCTACCCCATAGCCACCCTCCCGGCCCCGATCCAGCAAGCCCTGATCGAGCGCGAGAGCGAGGCGATCGTCACCCGGCACGAGGCTGCGGCGGCGCTGCGCGAGGCCGGGCCGCTGGCGGTGATCGACGAGGAACCGATGGATCTGCGCGCGCTCAAGGGCTGGCAGCGGCAGATCTTCGAGGCGCGGCTGGCGCTGTGGCGCGAGTTCGAGCGGCTGCAGGGGGAGCACGGCACCACCCGGGCGGTGGCGATCCTCGAGACCATGGCCAAGCGTGAGGCCCTGCCGGCCCACCTGCAGCAGTGCGTGGACGCGGCCAACGCCCGCAAAGGCGACGGGCGCACGCTCAGCCGGTCGACCATTCTCGGCTGGCAGCGGGCGGTGCGGCGCGGCGGCATCGCGGCGCTGGCGCCGAAAGGGCTCGAGCGCGGCGAGATCCCGGCATGGGCGCCGTACTTCCTCAAGTGCTACCAGCTGCCCACCAACCCCTCGCTGGCCCAGGCCCTGGACGAAATGGCGCGCATCCTGCCGGACGACATCCCCCTGCCGAGCTATCACCAGGTGGTGCGGTTCCATCACCGGCGCAGCCGGCTGGACCGCGAACGCGGCCGCAAGACGGGCAGCGACTGGCGCAGCCTGCAGGGCTACCGGCAGCGCGACACGAGCGAGTTCCGGCCGCTGGACATCGGCGTGTGCGACGGCCACAGCTTCAAGGCGCGGGTGGCGCATCCGGTGCACGGCAAGCCGTTCAAGCCCGAGGTGTGCGCGGTGATCGACGCGGCCACGCGGGTGGTGGTGGGCTGGTCGGCGGGGCTGGCGGAGTCGGCCATGACGGTGGCGGACGCGGTCCGGCACGCGGCGACAACGCACGAACACAAGCCGTTTGGCGGGGTGTTCAACGTCCTGTACACGGACGGCGGCGCGGGCAACACGGCCAAGATCAACGCGGACGAGGTGGCCGGCCTGTTCGCGCGCATCGGCACCACCCACGCCACCGGCATCCCGGGCAACGCCCAGGGGCGCGGGCTGATCGAGCGGCTGAACGCGAGCCTGTGGATCCGCGCGGCCAAGGCCCTGCCGACCTTCGTGGGCAAGGACATGGACGGGCTGACCAAGCGCAACGTCTACCTGGTGGTGGAGAAGGATGTGCGCGCCAAGGGGACGAGCGCGCTGCTCATGACCTGGCCGCAGTTCCTCGGCTTCTGCGAGGCGGCGGTGGCGGAGTACAACCGGCGGCCGCATTCGAGCCTGCCGAAGATCACCGACCCGGAGACCAAGCTGCGGCGGCACATGAGCCCCTTGGAGTGCTGGGCCTGGCACATGGCCAACGGCTGGAACCAGGCGGCGTGCCAGCTGTCGGCCCAGGAGATCGAGGTGCTGTGGCGGCCGCGGATCGAGCGCACGGTGGTGCGCAGCTGCGTGGAGCTGGGCGGCAACACCTACTTCAACAAGGACCTGGCGCACCTGGACGGCGAGCGGGTGCAGGTGGGCTACGACCAGCATGCACCGGAGAGCGTGCAGATCTGGAACGGGCACGACCAGCTGGTGTGCTACGCGTACTTCGAGAAGAACCGGACCAGCTACTTCCCGGTGGCCATGGTGGAACGGGCCGCGGAGGAGCGGGCGCGGCGGCGGTCGCAGATCAAGCGCAACCAGCTGGACGAGATCGACCAGGAACGGCGCGGGGTGATCGAGGCACGGCGGGGGGAAGTGATCCCGATGGCGCCCCTGCCCGAGCACACCATCGACCGCGAGCAGCTGGCGGAGCGCATGCAGGCGCCGGCTGAGTTCGAGGTGCCGCACGACGACCGCGGCAAGTACCGGTTGTGGCAGGATCTGGAGCGACGGGTGCGGGCCGGTGAGGCCCTGGACGAGCGGGCGGTGCGGTTTTTCGAGGCGTATCGGAAAACGGCGAGCTGGCAGGCGTTCCGGGGGGTGGAGGAGCGGCTGGGGGCGGGGCAAGGAGCCGTTTAGCGGGAAGCTGTTGAGCTGTTGAGCTTGAAGTCAGCGGCCCTTCGGGCCGGAAACTGACAGCTGAACAGCTCAACAGCTTCAAGCTCAACCGCTGTCCCAAAAAAAGAAGAGGCCGTGCAGCAACACGGCCCCAAGAACAACAATCAACCCAAGGAGAGTAGCGGAAATGTCCACGAAAAGCAATGGCGGCCTGGATCTGACCACGGCGCCGCTGGCCAACGTCAGCCTCTGCGAGATCGCCCTGACAAAGGCGCTGTCGCGGCCCCGGCACCTGCCGGGGATGGTGTGCTTCTACGGCCCGTCGGGCTGGGGCAAATCGACGGCGGCCACCTATGTGAGCCTGGTGCACCGGGCCTACTACATCCAGTGCCAGGACGGGTGGGTGCGCAAGGCCATCCTGGTGAACATCCTGCGGGTGATGGGCATCCATCCCAAGAACTCCATCTGGGAGATGACCGAGCAGGTGTGCGAGCAGCTGGCCAAGAGCGGCCGGCCGCTGATCATCGACGAGCTGGACAAGCTCGTCGAGAAGCAGGCGGTGGAGCTGATCCGCGACCTGTACGAGGGCTCGGGCGCGGTGATCCTGCTGATCGGCGAGGAGCGGCTGCCGGACAAGCTGACCCGGTGGGAACGGTTCCATGGCCGCATCCTCGATTGGGTACCGGCCCAGCCGGCGGACATCGAGGACGCCCGCCACCTGAAACGGCTCTACCACCCGGAACTGGAGGTGGACGACAAGCTGCTCGGCCGGATCGTGAGCGCCAGCCGGGGCTCGGCGCGGCGGGTGTGCGTCAACCTGGCGCGGGTCGAGGAGCTGGCCCGGGAGGCAGGGCTTGCCCGGGTGACGGACAAGGACTGGGGCAGCCGCACCTTTTTCACCGGCGAGGCGCCGGCACGGAGGATTCCCGATGCGCGGTCGTAACAGCAAGCAGCAGAAGGGCAGCACGAAGGTGTCGGCGCACGGGTCGGACAGCTGCAAGAACACGGTGATGGCGCGGCAACTGCTGCGCAACCTCCGGCAGTGCCCGGTGACCGGCGGCCGGTCCACGGCGATGACCGAGGAGCAGTTCGAGGCGGCCTGCGAATACCACCAGGAGCGCAACCGGACGCGCACGCGCAACAACCCGTTCGCGGTGCGGCTGCCGGTGGAGCACAACTGGTGCGCCACCTGCCGGGGCACGGTGCGGCCGCGCGAGCTGCGCATCGTTACCCTGCGCCAACTCAAGCGGGCCATGGCCGAGGGGGTGACCCTATGCCCCTGAAACCCATGGACCAGCGCAACGGGCTGGACAGCCGCCAGGCCATCTGGGAGGCGCTGCGCCGCCTGGACGGCCGATCGGCCACCACCCGCGAACTGCGGGACGAGACCCTGCTGACCATTGACTCGGTGCGCGACTACCTGACCGGCCTGGCCGCGGCCGGGTACGTGGAGCGGCAGGCGGCTGAGAGCACCAGGCCCGGCTCGCCCATCACCTGGCGGCTGGTGCGCGACATCGGCGTGGAGGCGCCGCGGGTGCGGCGCGACGGCACGCCGGTGACGCAGGGCCAGAAGCGGGAGAACCTGTGGCAGGCGATGCGCATCCTGCGCAGCTTCACCCCGCGCGAGCTGGCGGTGGGTGCGCGCACGCCGGAGTGCATGGTGGGCGTGACGGAGGCGGCGGAATACTGCCGCTACCTGCACATGGCCGGCTACCTGACCAGGCGGGGCGGCGCCTACCAGATGCACGCCACGGCCTTCACCGGGCCGCGCGCGCCCATGATCCAGCGGACGCGGCGGGTGTGGGATCCGAACCGGAACGAGGTCCGCTGGCAGGGAGGGGAGGTGAACGATGACGAATGACGACCGGTTGCGCATGCTCCAGGACGCGGTGGCCCGGTACGGCAGCCAGGCCAAGGTGGGGCGGATGCTGGGCTACAGCAGCACCACGGTCAGCCAGGTGCTGAGCGGCACCTATGGCGGCCAGTTGGACGGCTTTTTAACGCGGGTTGAAGAGACCTTTTCCCCCTCGGAAGTGGACTGCCCGATTCTGGGGACGATCACCCTGCCGGTGTGCGTGGCCGAGCGGCGGCAGCCGTTCTGCACGGCCAACCCGCACCGGGTGCGGATGTATCAGGCGTGTCGGAAGTGTGGGTGGAATACCGACCCGCGGGAGGAATGAGGAGCGCGGCGCTCCGTGGGGGCGAGAGCTGTTTAGGCTGAAGCTGTTTAGCGGTTTAGGCAAAAGAGTGCGGCCCGTCGGGCCGGGACAACAACACAAGGAGAGCGACATGAACCATCTGGCACTGAACGAGAGACTGAACGCCATCACCATGCTGGTGGACGAGATCAGGCGCAACCCGCATATCGCCGGCGAGGGCCGGTCCAAGCAGGGGCTGCTCGACTGCCTGCAGGACATCGAGGACACTGCCGAGGCGATGCGCCACGAGATCGCCGGGCCGCGGATCGTGGCCCTGTACCTGGCCGACGCGCTCGAGCAGGTGCAGCGCGTCACCCAACTGATGGACGAGCTGGAGCTGCCGCCGGACCAGCGGCAGGTGCTCAGCCTGGCCATGGGGTGCGAGCTGGCAGTCGAGAAGTTCCGCGCCTGGCGCCAACTGGCGCGGATCGGCCAGGGTATCGGCGAACAACTGGAGGCCTACCATGCGGACGTGCAGGCTGCTGCGTAAGGCCATGCTGGCCGAGGGACCGACGACCGTGGCGGCGCGGATCGGCTGCGCGCCGAGCGAGCTGGCCCGGGTGGTGCACGGCGACATCGTCGGGCGGGAAGGACACACCAACATCGAGGCCGTCATGGGGGCGGTCTCCACCATCTACGGAGGCAAGAGGAACATGCAGAACCTTCCGGAAGGGTACAAGCGCAACGCGGTCGGCCACCTGGTGCCGATCGAGAGCATCAAGGAAGAGGACCTGGCGCGCGACCAGTTCGTGCAGGAGATGGTGGCCCGGGCGCAGGAGTTTTCCACCACCCTGCAGGCGTTCAAGAAGCGGGTGCGCGACGATTTCCAGGCGTTTCTGGACCTGAGCGCGGAGAAGTACGAGGTGACCCTGGGCGGCGAGAAGGGCAACGTCAGCCTGCGCTCGTTCGACGGTCGCTTCGAGATCATCCGCGAGGTGAACGAACTGCTCGATTTCGACGAACGCCTGCACGTGGCCAAGGCACTGGTGGACGAATGCCTGATCGAATGGTCGGCGGGCCTGGACAACAAGATCCGCACCCTGATCATGAGCGCCTTCCAGGTGGACAGCAAAGGCAAGATCAACAGCAAGCGGGTGCTCGGCCTGCGGCGCTACAACTTCGACGACGAACGGTGGAAGCGGGCCATGCAGGCGATCAACGACGCCATCATGGTCACCGGCAGCTGCGTGTACTTCCGGTTCTACGCGACGGACGAGGCGGGGAAATTGGGACAGGTGAAGTTGGATTTCTCGGCGATCTGATGCCGGCTGCCGCCGGCCAGCTGTTGAGCGAGAAGCTTTTAAGCGGTTTAGCCTCAAGTCAGCGGCCCTGCGGGCCGGAAGAAGAAGCTCAACAGCTCAACAGCTTCAAGCTCAATAGCTCAACAGGGGAGGTTGAAACATGTTTGGATGGATGAAGCGACAGGCAAGCGAGCTATGGGCCGATGTCCGGGCCTTTGTCGAGGGGCGGGTACCGGGGGAGGATGAGCCGGTGGTGCGGGACGGGCGGGTGTTCGAGGTGCCGGAAGGGTTGGTGCCGCGGGTCATGCGGCTCTACGAGGATGCCGAGCGGGCCCGTGCGGCGGGCAACGGCGAATACGCAGGCTGGAAGCTGTGGCGGTTGATCCTGGACCGATGCCCCGAGACCAGGGAAGGCCGCTGGCGCCTGGTCTTTCGCACCGACGGCAAGATCGTGGTGCGGGAGGTGGCGGAATGAGCCCGACCGCGTACCAGCCGTGGACGAAGCCGGAGGCGATGGAGGCCGAGGCGGAGCGGCGGCAAAGCTGCCTGTTTTGCCGCTCGGCCGGGCCCGAACTGCCCGTCTACTCGGCCTGCGTGGGCCGCCTGGGCATCTGCCTGGAGTGCGCGCGCAAGGCGGTGGAGGCGCTGGAAGAACACCAGGGCGGGAGGGATACATGGTGAACGTGGCAGGGGAACAAGAAGAACTGCTTGCCATCGCCCAGTTGGCGCCGGGGGCGTCGTCGCGGCGGCTGCGCGATCTGCAGACCGTGACCCCGCCGTTCGGCTACTGCGCCGGCTGCGGCGAGCCGTGCGCTCTCGATCCGGACGGGTACGGGCTGTGCGTGACGTGCGAGCAGACCGCCGGCCAGGGGGCGGTGTCATGGTCGGCGAAGTGATGGCCTACGCCCTGCTGCACGTGGCCAGCCCCAAGCTGGCCACGGTGGTGGCCCTGGGCGATCGGGACCGGCCGCACGTGGTGCTGGCGAGGCATGTTCCCGAAAAGCGTTTCGGGAACATGCCGCAAGCCCGCATCGCCACGCCGAAAAAAAACAGATAACGAAGAGGGACGAAGGTGATTGGAAAAGAAATTGAAGCGTTATTTATCGTGGTCGTAGTGCTGGTGTTATTGCTGATGTTCTTAGAACTATTCACCAAAACCATCTACTCGTACCACTACACGTATGAAAGGGAAGATGGAAGAAAGGCGCAGGCGTTATGCACTTCCTTTGATAGCGATCTGAACCCTGGCGATATTCGCCTCTTTCTTGCCGATTTCAAAAAAGAGAAGGTCGCCATTCTAATGTTCAAGAAAGGAAGGAGCAAGCGGGTGCTGGTTGTACCATGGGAGAAACGAGCAGTTGGCTCTTTCGATGTGCAGTTTTAGGTGACGCGAAACCCCGGTTCGTCCGGGGTCGTCGAAGGGTTGCGCCTTCGGCCTGATGAGCAGCTGTTGTCCGTAGGGTGCGCCGTGCGCACCGCACACTGAAAGGAGGAGCGAATGGGGTTGGTCAAGGAAACAAGCCGGATAGGACAGGATCCGAGGTGTGATGGTCTTTTCGACATCGATGCGGCCGTCCAAATCATCGAACGCGAAGAGGATGAGATCTATGAACCATGGAGGATCATCGATCTTCACTTTGACAGCCGGAGTCGCCTGCGCCCGCGCGAGCTGCGCGAACTCGGGGCCTGGCTGATGCGAGAGGGCCGGCGGATCGGCCGCGAGTACACGGCGAGCGGGGCGCCGAGGAAAAGATGATCCTCGTCTGTCCGAGTTGCGGGGCCACGCACAGCGCCGAGGCCTGGGAGAACGACATGAACGCCCGCAAGGCCTTTGCCGCGCGGGCCACCCTGCCGATCGAGGTGAGCGCGCCCCTGCTGCC
>Ga0265294_10011204_pt1 | contig 10100 bp, 8 predicted proteins | sample MunlanPumphouse3_FD_192504 | JGI IMG/M metagenome (GOLD analysis project Ga0265294, IMG submission 192504) | Groundwater microbial communities from a municipal landfill in Southern Ontario, Canada - Pumphouse #3 | ecosystem: Environmental > Aquatic > Deep subsurface > Groundwater | place...
CAAAACTTGTCATTGTGCTAACACGAAGAAACGACACAAAAGAATGCCCATAGCCGGGCGGCACAGTCCAACAATATTTTATTCATTATTCCCGTTATCCATTAAAAAAGAATGAATTATACAATGAGATTTGTTTCTCTCTTGCTATATTTGTAAGGGAACAATGAATAAAACACTTTTACGTTGTATGCCATGCGAAAAAAGAGCCACCGCGCAAACAGCACATTTGGTTTTTGCCAACTCAAAAGCCAACGCTTGAAAAACCAAAAGAGCTGTTTTTTGCCAATGCTCGAATGAAATAAAAGATAATGAATGACTGAAAATATTAATCAAAATCCGGAGCAGAAAGCTCGTGACAACATCGACAAAATGTTGGTTGATGCTGGTTGGGTAGTCCAGTCAAAAAAGAAAGTGGACTTGTCTGCTGCAAAAGGAGTTGCTGTTCGTGAATATCAAACAGATGTTGGTCCTGCTGACTATGTTTTGTTCGTAGACAGAAAACCAGTTGGTGTAATTGAAGCAAAACGAGAAGAGCAAGGTGAGAAACTGACGGTACATGAAGATCAGTCGAAAGATTATGCAGAAAGCAAACTAAAATACTTAAATAACGACCCTCTCCCATTTGTTTATGAAAGCACAGGAGTTTTAACACGTTTCACAGATTACCGCGACCCAAAGCCAAGATCGAGACCAATATTTCATTTTCATAAGCCTGAAACTCTATTGGAATGGAGTGGTCAGGAACAAACACTGCGAGCAAGACTAAAGGAAATTCCAGAATTGGATGTAGAAGGCCTAAGACCTGCACAGATTAAGGCTATTCGCAATCTCGAAACCTCCTTTAAAGACAATCGCCCAAAAGCATTGATTCAAATGGCGACTGGTGCAGGTAAAACCTTCACCGCTTGCACATTTGTGTATCGCTTGCTGAAACATGCAGATGCCAAACGAATCCTGTTCGTTGTGGACACCAAAAACCTGGGCGAACAAGCTGAACAAGAGTTTCTAAAATACCAACCCACTGACGATAACCGAAAATTCACGGAACTCTACAACGTACAGCGCCTCAACTCAAGTTACATCGCTTCGGATAGTCAGGTATGCATTTCGACCATTCAACGCCTCTACTCTATTTTGAAAGGAGAAGAATTGGAAGAATCTGCTGAAGAAGAAAATCCGAACGAGAAAAGCTGGCAGTGGCAAAAGAAAGAACCCATGCCGGTGGAGTACAATGCCAAAAACCCGATTGAGCAGTTTGATTTTATCATTATAGACGAATGCCACCGCTCGATTTACAATTTGTGGAAACAGGTATTGGATTATTATGATGCCTTTCTCATTGGTTTAACTGCTACACCCGACAAGCGAACTTTCGGTTTCTTCAATGAAAATGTGGTGAGTGAATACACCTATGAAGAATCGGTGGCTGATGGTGTGAACGTGCCTTATGATGTGTTTACCATAGAAACGGAAATCACGCAGGCGGGCGCAAAAATCAAGGCAAAGGAGTACGTGGATAAAAGGGAAAAGCTAACCCGCAAGAAACGATGGGAACGCTTGGATGAAGATTATGAATACACTTCAAATAAACTGGATAAAGATGTAGTCAATCCCAGCCAGATCCGCCATATCATAAAAGCGTACAAAGAGGCTTTACCGAGTATTTTTCCAGACCGGTTTGATGAGAATGGAGAGTTTGAAGTTCCTAAAACATTGGTGTTTGCCAAAACAGACAGTCACGCAGACGATATAATCCAAATTATTCGAGAAGAATTCGGGGAAGGGAATGACTTCTGCAAAAAGGTGACCTACAAAATTGAGGAAGACCCGAAATCGGTCTTGAACCGTTTCCGCAATTCATGGAATCCACGCATAGCGGTTACCGTGGATATGATTGCTACTGGAACAGATGTGAAACCATTGGAAGTGCTGCTTTTTATGCGAGACGTGAAAAGTATCAACTACTTTGAACAGATGAAAGGCCGTGGAACCCGAACCATCAATTTTGATGATCTGAAACGGGTAACACGAACAGCCAAGCACACCAAAACGCATTTTGTGATTGTGGATGCCGTGGGTGCCACCAAATCCAAGAAAACAGACAGCCGTCCTTTGGAACGCAAACCCACTACGCCTTTAAAAGACTTGCTTGGTGCAGTAACGATGGGTGTACAAGACGAAGACTTGTTTACCTCACTGGCAAACCGGCTGATTCGATTGGAAAAGCAACTGACCGAAGACGAAAAAGCCAAGTACGAAGAACTGACAGAAGGCAAAACACTGAACCAAACCACCAAAGACCTGCTCAATGCCTTTGACCCTGATTTGATTCAAAGCAAAACTCAGGCTTTGGTCAATCAGATTCCAGTGCAAGACCGAACGCCAGCCAAAGAGGAGGAATGTCGCAAGCAAGCTCAAAATGAACTAGCCGTTCGTGCTGCCAAAACCTTTACCGGAGAGCTGAACGAATACATTGAGAATGTCCGAAAGGTGCATGAGCAGATCATAGACACGGTGAACACCGACAAAATTCTGCGTTCTGAGTGGGACAGTTTTACCAAAGACAAGGCCGAAGAAGTGGTTAAAAACTTCAAGGAATACATTGAAGCCAATAAAGATGAAATCACTGCTTTGAGCATTTTTTACGACCAACCTTACCGCAGGCGTGAACTCACTTTTAAGATGATTAAAGACTTGCTGGATAAACTGAAACTAGAAAAACCACTGCTTGCCCCGCATTATGTGTGGGAAGCCTACGCACAATTGGAAGAAGTAAAAGGCAACAGTCCGAAAAACGACTTAGTGGCTTTGGTTTCCTTGATCCGAAGAGTAACGGGCATTGACCAACGACTCACACCCTACAACAAAACGGTGGACAAGAACTTTCAGGATTGGGTATTTGGCAAACAAGCCGGAGCACTTAAGTTTACTGAAGAACAAATGCAATGGCTCAGAATGCTCAAAGACCATATTGCCAGCAGCTTTCATGTTGAAGTAGATGACCTGGATTTTACTCCCTTTGACGCACAAGGCGGCAGAGGAAAGATGTATCAACTTTTTGGCGACAAGATGAACGAGATTATTAACGAATTAAATGAAGTACTGGCTGCATAATGAGAGAAGACTGGATGGAAATAGATTATAAAGAGGTCGTAAACAAAGTTTCGACTAACAATAAAAAACTCAAGCAAAAAGAGTACTTACAAAAGGGAGCCTATCCGGTCATTGATCAAGGTCAAGAGCTCATAGGTGGTTATACTGATGATGAAACGAGATTGCTGGATTGCGCATTACCAGCTATCGTGTTTGGCGATCATACGAAAATTGTAAAACTCATAAACTTCAAGTTTGCTCCTGGGGCAGATGGCACAAAGGTGCTTGAACCGAAGAAGTTTGTTTTGCCTAAATATCTTTCCTACCTAACCCAAATATTGGTTTTTAAAATTAAGGATAAGGGCTATGCAAGGCATTACCAGCATATCGAAAAGCAATCATTTCCTATCGCCCCCCTCCCCGAACAACGTGCCATAGTCTCCAAAATAGAGCAGGTTTTCAGCGAGCTCGACAATGGCATTGCCAACCTCAAAGCCGCCCAAGACAAACTAGAAATCTACCGCCAGGCCGTGCTGAAAAAAGCGTTTGAGGGTGGTTTTACAGAGTTGGGTAAGTGGGAATCTAGAAAGCTAGGCGACATCATTAAAATAAGTTCCGGCAATGGTCTCACCAAGGCTAATCGTAATGACGAAGGGCAATATTTGGTTTATGGTGGGAATGGAGTAACTGGAAGGCATGATGACTTCATGTTTGAAGAACAACAATTGATAATAGGAAGGGTCGGTGTTCATTGCGGTAATACTCACATTACTGAACCGAAATGCTGGGTAACTGATAATGCATTTGTGGTCACATTTGACAAAGAGGAAATCACAATAAAGTGTCTTTACTATTTGATTTTCAGTCTAAGATTGAATCAGTACGCCAGTTCGACAGCTCAACCGGTAATATCAGGAGGAAAGGTATATCCAGTTGAATTTCTCTTTCCTCCAAAAGAAATACAAGGAAATCTTGTCGATGAAATCGAATCCCGCCTTTCGGTTTGCGACAATATTTTGGCCAATATCGAAGAAGGATTGGAAAAAAGTGAAGCCCTACGGCAGAGCATTCTCAAACAAGCATTTGAAGGCAAGCTGCTGAGTGAAGAAGAATTGGAAGCATGCAGGGCAGCACCGGATTGGGAGCCAGCGGAGAAGTTGTTGGAACGGATTAAGAACGAAGATAAAGTAAAATCCAAAAAAGTAAACCATGCCTGATGCACCGCTACAAATAATGGTGTCCTCTACGGTCTATGGTTCGGAGAGTGATTTGGACCAGATAAAATATATCCTTGAAGGTTATGATTATGATGTGGTCATGTCCAAGGAAGGGAATATTTATGTGGGAATTGATGATGACCCAGAAGATGCATGCTTAAAAGCTGTTGAAGATTGCGATTTATTCTTTGGAATAATTTTCCCCAGATATGGTTCGGGCATCACGCATAAAGAGTTCAAAAAGGCTGTTGAGCTTAATAAGCCTAGGTTTTTTATTGCGCATCAGTACATCGAGTACACACGAAAACTAATGGCGCAATTCATGTACAATGAGGATAAAACCAGAAATGGTTTTGATATCCAACCGACTAGTGTCTTAGATAGCATTAAAGTGGTGGATATGTACAATGATGTTAGAGCTAAATGGGTTCAGCCATTTTTTAAGACCAGTGAAATTCAGGTTTTTCTTGAAACTCAATTTAGAGACCATGAAAGACGAAGACAAGAAATAGAAGCAAGAAACAATGAATAGCGAACAACTCATAAAAAGTCTCCTGAAACAAGGAGAGAGCGAGCAGCTTGAGTTTAAACAAGTTGTTCGCAAAGATGCCATAGGCAAAAGCATTTGTGCCTTTCTCAACCATGAAGGGGGGCAAGTGCTCATTGGCATTTCTGACGATAACAAAGTAGTTGGCATTGCTGATGCTGAAAAGTGGGAAAAGGAGTTAACCGATTATCTGAACACATCCATCATTCCGGAAGCTCCGGTGATGGTTTCTGTAGAGCAAGTTGGCAAGAAGGAGGTTTTATTGATAAAAGTATGGGCCGGCTCCAAGCAGCCCTACATTTTTGACGGTAGTATCTATTTTCGCAAGGGACAAAGTACGGTCAAAGCCACATCGCAGCAGATTTCAGACCTGATCCACAATCGTCAGAAAGACGAATTACACTGGGAACGGCAATTGGCATTAGGCGTTGAGTTGGAAGACCTGGATATTCATGAAATCCAAAAAACCATTGACCGATCCATCAACGAAAGTAAGCTGGACGAAAACAAAAGAAATCCTATTGACTTCTTGACCCATTTTGGACTTTTCCAGAACGGTCATTTCACCAACGCTGCGGTCGTGCTCTTTGCAAAGAACCCTGCTCGATTCATACCCCAAACACGAGTTCGCGTTGCATTTCTTGAAAAAGGGAAAACAGCTGACGAGTTTGTAGATGATAGAATACTCGATGGCAACCTGTTTAAAAACATCTCAGCTGTTCAGGACTTCTTCGAAAAGCATTTGCGTACCACCAGAAAATTCACGGAAAAAGATTGGGAACGTCAGGATGAGTATGTGGTACCCATGTCGGCATTGCGTGAAGGTGTAATGAATGCCTTAGTGCATAGGGATTACAGTTTGTCCTCAGCTTCTATGTCGGTGATTATTTACAGCGACAGAATTGAAGTATTCAACTCCGGCAAGTCCCCTTTGAAAGCAGCGGAGCTACAGAAAAGCCATTTGTCGCTTCCTGTTAATCCGGACATAGCCCACATGGCATTCCTGAGAGGTTTCATCGAGAAGATTGGCAGAGGTACCATTAAGATCATGGATGCTTGTAAAGCTGCCGGTCTTAAAGCTCCTAAATGGACGACTACAGATACTAGCGTAAAACTTGCTTTTCCTCTCAATGTAAAACTTGGCGGAGCTGTTGACGGAGCTGTTGACGGAGCAACTGACGATACTCTTGCTTCTAAACTTGACGGAGCTATTGACGGAGCTATTGACGGAGCTACTAAATCAACTAAGAGTAAACTATCTTCTCTTCTTCGTGCCATAGTTGATAATGAAGGTAAACGCATACCTGATTACAAAGAGATAACTAATCTAGGTAGTGAAAGAACTATGGAAAGGTATGTTGAGCAATTACGAGAAGCAGGTTTCATTGAGTTTAAAGGATCGGCAGCTCAAACTGGTGGCTACTTCATTACTGACAAACTGAAAAAAATAATTAACCAAAAATCTGCGGATTAACTTGCGGCATAACCTGCGATAAAAAGAGAATAATATGAGTAACGAATCAGGAATAGTATCAAAAGTTTGGAGTTTTGCCAGCGTACTTCGAGACGATGGAGTTAGCTATGGTGACTATTTAACGCAACTCACCTATCTACTTTTCCTTAAAATGGTAGATGAGTTTGCCAAGCCACCATACAACCGGGAAATTGCCGTTCCAGAAGGATGTGATTGGGAAAGTCTAAAGGGAAAAAGAGGTGCAGAACTAGAAACCCATTACACCAAAATTCTGCGTGAACTGGCAAAAGCCAAGGGTACGCTCGGGCAAATCTTTGTTAAGTCAAGAAATGAGATTCAAGACCCTGCCAAACTCTACAAGATCATTGACATGGTCGATAAGGAGAAATGGAGCATGATGGGTGCTGACCTGAAAGGCAAAATCTATGAAGGCCTTTTGGAAAAGAATGCAGAAGACACCAAATCAGGTGCGGGGCAGTATTTTACCCCAAGAGCCTTGATTAGAGCAATGGTGGCTTGTGTACAACCAGAACCCATGAAAACCATCACGGACCCTGCATGTGGAACAGGCGGTTTCTTTCTTGCGGCTTATGACCACATTGTTAGCAGCCACGAGTTAAATCGTGAGCAAAAGGAATTTCTAAAAAACAAAACCTTTTACGGTAATGAGATTGTAGCCAACACGCGCAGAATGTGTTTGATGAACATGTTCCTGCACAACATTGGCGAGATAGACGGAGAGACCTTCATTTCTTCGGCAGACGCCTTGGTGGCTGATGAAGGAAAACGTTTCGATTATGTATTGGCGAATCCTCCATTTGGTAAGAAGTCGAGCATGACGTTCACCAACGAAGAGGGTGAGCAGGAAAAAGAAGACTTGATTTATAACAGACAAGACTTTTGGGCAACCACTTCCAACAAGCAGCTCAATTTCATGCAGCACATCCGAACCTTATTGAAGGAAAACGGAGAAGCTGCCGTGGTTTTGCCAGATAACGTGTTGTTTGAAGGTGGTGCTGGTGAAACCGTTCGGAAACAAATGCTACAATCAACCGAGTTGCATACAATACTCCGTTTACCGACTGGAATATTTTACAAACCTGGAGTAAAAGCCAATGTCTTGTTTTTCGACAACCGACCAGGAGCAAAAGAAGCATGGACAAAAGAGGTTTGGATCTACGACTACCGAACCAATGTTCACCATACCCTGAAGAAAAAGCCCATGCAGCTGGAAGACCTGCAAGACTTCATCGACTGTTACAACCCAAGCAACCGAAACGACCGAACAGAAACATGGTCAGAGGAAAATCCTGAAGGACGTTGGCGCAAATTCAGCTATGAAGAAATCATCGCACGAGACAAAACCAATCTTGACATCTTCTGGCTTAAAGACAAAAGCTTGGCAGACCTAGACAACCTGCCTGACCCAGATATATTAGCCAATGAAATCATTGAGAATATTGAGGCCGGTTTGGAGAGTTTCAAAGAGGTGATGGAAACGATAAATGGAAAAGCTGATGAGTAAAGAGTTATTGAAGCATATCGGTGAAAGCACCGCATATTCTGCGAAAGGTCACTTTAAAACAGCTGACATCCGCAGAATCACCACCTACATTTACATAGTGGTGAATATCGTTTTTGCCGTAATGGCCATTTCAGGCCTTTTCACGCAATTGTGGATTCAACTTCTTTCAATTGCATCACTAATTGCTTCTATCTTGTTATTAATTTCTGAAACGCACGGAGGTCTCGGAATCTGTTCCAGACATACAAAGTTTGGAAACCTTTATTTAGAACTGCACAACGATACTTACTCGGAGTTTCTGAAAGAATCTCGAGATCAACAGAACGTTGAAAAGCTTCAAGAACGTCTAAACAAACTAAACAAAACGGAAAGGCCAAATATCAATCTAGGTGGTCGCCACTGGGCAAAATATGCAATTGAAAAATCAGGTGAAATGACAAAATGGTGGAAATAAATGGCTGCATCAATTGAATCATATCTAAGAACACTTTCTTACACGTATTACCTGAAGAAGGATTCGACCGAAATCGATAAAATAAATCGCTCGAAAGAAAATCTCTTGAAAAATCTAGATACTGAATTAGGAGTATTAATCAATAGAAGATTCGTATTTGGTTCATACGACAGAGACACAATACTTCCTAGAAGCATTGACAGTAAGTCAGACATTGATCTGATGGTAGTTTTTAATCATACTGAATATGAGAGAAATCCAGAAACATATCGTGGTTGGCTCAAAAACTTTGCTGATAAGTACTACAAAGACCGCTACGGTTCAGAAGTTGTAAAGTCATTTCCAACAGTTACAGTAAGGTTAAATAATATCAACTTTGATCTAGTCCCTGCTAAGGAAGAACAGAATTTCATTTTTGGAAGTACACTTTACATTCCCGATAAGACTTATGGTTGGCAGTCAACCAATCCAAATGACGTCAAACAGAGTTTGACGGATGCAAACACCAAGTATAACCAAGTTGTACGACCTATTATTCGCCTGTTAAAAGCATGGAACTGTTCAAATGGCTATCCTTTTGATTCCTATGCGTTCGAGCTAGAAATAACAGGAATGAATTTTTATGGTGACAATGTCCAGAGTGGATTCTTTTATGCAGTAGGACAGCTTTCTGCTAGTTGGACAGACCCACAGACCAAAAAAGATAAAATCTCGAGTTTAAAGTATAACATAGACAAAGTGAAGGAATGTTTGGAGGCCTATGACACGGACAGAGCTAAACATTGGCTTCATAGAGTTTTACCCTAACAATGAAATCAGCCGCACGCATCCATACACATTGGCAAGTCGCTCAAAGCAGCCGCACAAGCCAAAACTTGCCAAAGAGATGGCTACCCCAACGCTGACAGAAAAGAAAATGAAAAAAGCACGGGCATACAACAAAACCTATACGCAATGCCCTTCGGGACACTGCGCATAGCCAAACCGTTAGCGGCTATATTACGACCAACCGTGCTAAACAGAAAAATCGTATATTTGCCGACACGAAAATTTAAGTAAGACGAAATGTAAAAAATAATTTCTTTCAGACAAATCATAACAGCAACTGCAAAGTGGTTGTCGTATTGTTTCATTTTTAACGAAAGAAATTATGCTTATTCTACAAAACATTTCATATACACACCCAAACAAGGATTTACTGTTTAGCGACATCAATTTGACAGTAAACAATCACGAAAAGACAGCGTTAATCGGCAACAACGGAGCAGGAAAATCAACTTTGCTCAAAATTATCGCCAAAGAATTGCAACCATCCAACGGACAAATAAGCGTTGAAACTGAGCCGTATTTTGTTCCACAAATTTTCGGCCAGTTTAATCATCTGACCATTGCAGAAGCATTGAAGATTGACAAAAAATTAAACGCTCTAAAAGAAATTTTGAACGGAAATACAAGTGAAGAAAATTTCAATTTACTCAATGACGATTGGACAATTGAAGACCGTTGTAATGACGCTTTACAAGATTGGCAACTGACCGATTTAGACTTGTCGCAAAAAATGGAAGCGTTGAGTGGCGGGCAAAAAACAAAAGTTTTTTTGGCAGGAATTTCCATTCATCAACCCGAATTGATTTTATTGGACGAGCCAAGCAATCATTTGGACATCGCAAGCCGACAACTTTTGTATGACTTCATTCAAACCACAAAAAGCACTTTGGTTGTTGTAAGCCACGATAGAAAATTACTCAATCTGTTAGACACAGTTTGCGAATTGAGTAAACACGGAATTA
>Ga0265294_10011205_pt1 | contig 10100 bp, 8 predicted proteins | sample MunlanPumphouse3_FD_192504 | JGI IMG/M metagenome (GOLD analysis project Ga0265294, IMG submission 192504) | Groundwater microbial communities from a municipal landfill in Southern Ontario, Canada - Pumphouse #3 | ecosystem: Environmental > Aquatic > Deep subsurface > Groundwater | place...
CATCGAGGTGGTCAATAAAGGAGGGACGGTGGTTTTGGTCGGGAATATCAGCCAGAAGATTGAAATTCCTTTACAAAAGATAGTGACCAGACAAATCCGATTACAGGGAAGCTGTGCAATCAGCGGTGAATATCCTGCGGTAATCAAACTGATGGCCGATAAGAAACTCAATGTGGAAGACTTGATCAGCAAAACAGCTCCCTTGCAAGAGGGGCAGTATTGGTTTGACAAACTCTACAATAGGGAAGATGATCTTTTAAAGGTTGTTCTACTTCCCTGAAAAAGGAACATGACGATGGTACGATATGCACTGATTGGATATGGAAAGGTAGCACAGTTGCATGCGAAGGCTCTTTTTGAGGCTGAGGATAGTCAACTGGTGGCAGTCTGTGGGCGCAATGAAGAAAAGGCAAAGGTATTTGCAAAGCAATGGAATATCCTTCCGTTCAAGCATATCAAGGAGATGATCACAACAGAATCCATTGATGCCGTCATCATCACCACCCCACACCCCCTGCATAAGGAACACACCCTTGAGGCTTTAGAAGCTGGAGCCCATGTGCTGGTTGAAAAGCCCATGGCTCTTTCTGTTGAAGACGCCAAAACCATGATAGAAACGGCAAAACGACTAGGAAAGAAGTTGGGGGTCATCAGCCAAAGGCGATGGTACCCTGCATGTCAGCGAATTCATCAAGCCATTGGAGAGGGAAAACTCGGTATTCCCATGGTTGGACAGGTAACGATGCTGGGATGGAGAGATCAAGCCTACTATACCAGTGACCCTTGGAGAGGAAGCTGGGAACAAGAAGGTGGTGGGGTACTCATCAACCAAGCCCCCCATCAACTGGATCTGCTGCACTGGTTCCTCGGTCCCATCAAAGAGGTGTATGCCCAATGGGACAACATCAATCATCCGTATATCGAGGTGGAGGATACTGCAGTTGCAACGGTGAGGTTTGCAAGTGGGGCTATGGCCAGCATCTTGGTCTCGAACTCCCAGAAGCCCGGTATTTTTGCAAAAGTCCATATCCATGGATCGAGTGCTTTCAGTGCAGGGGTGCAAACCGATGGAGGAGCCATGTTCATCGCAGGAATGAGCGGTGTGCTTGAACCCCCGGTAAACGACCTATGGACGATTGAAGGAGAACAGCAGAATCTCCAGATCTGGAAAGAAGAGGATACACGATTCTTTAACTCCATCGATGCAACCTGGTATTTCTTCAAATTGCAAGAGGAAGATTTCACCCAAGCAATCCTACACGACAGGGATCCTCTCTGTAACGGAGAGGAGGGATTGGAAACGGTCAAGCTCATTGAAGGGATGTACATCTCAGGGAGAACAGGGAAACCTGTCCGTTATTAAAAAACTCCTAGAGGACAAGGTCAAAGCGTCTACTGATATAGTCCTTATCCCATTCTTTAAAATGACTCAATTCAAATAGAGTCATTTCATTCTCAAAAGAACAATCAATATTGATGATTTTTATTTGCCCAATAGAAAGAATTCGTCTCAATTCATCAATGATGGCATCTTTTACATAATCACAATCATCATACGTACATCCAACAAGAAGTACCTTAATCTGGAGTGTATAGTATTGATTGTCTTCAATTTCCGTAAATGGCGAGACTAAAAAAAAGAGTCTTTTTATTTCTCTATGCTCATCATTCAATTTCTTCAATTTTTTATCTAATTTTGGAACCGTAGATAACAAATTATTGAATCTATCTGGAAAAGCGGGTCTAGAATATTTCTTTGAGACCCATGTAAGAAGATTAGTCAGTTCATCATCTGGAAGACTCATAGGATTCTGAAGAGAAATATTTGCAAGAAATTCTCTTTTTATCCGAATCCGATGGTTGATGGAAAGACAAAGACATAATGACTTATTGATAGGAACATGAATCTTCCTTGGGTTTTTACCATATACCAACGAGGGGTCTGCTCTTTCGATTGCTAATGCACAGAAAAACTCAGCAAAGGGTTCATTTTCAAGATTTGAATTCAACAAATCACAATCTTGGCTGAATAAAACAAGAAATTCGGTATCCTTAATCCAATCATATGTCTCTTCCACTTCTGAAAGAATTATGTCTTTCTGTTCACTTTTGACAATAATTCCCTGTTTCCATTGGTTAGCGATAATACAATCTCTCAAGGAAGTTTCAGACATGGAAAACTACTCCTTCATTATAAGAGATTCTTTAAATTGTAATCTAAAGTGGCCTCTGTTGCTTGTGATGTCTTTTCCATATATTCAAATTCCTTGAACTTTTGCCGAGACTTTTTTAATAATGATGATAGAATTTCAGACAATTGAGGAATTTCACGTTTAAAGAAAATACCAGTTGTAAACAACTCAAGAAGCGAACAATTACAAGTGTTGATATGATGATTGAGATATCCAACAAAAAGTCTATCTCCTTCTTGTCTATTAGGAAGGGTATTGAGAAGGTTGTAAAGAACAGAAATCTTTCTCGCATTCTCACCGCTTGGTTTTAATCCATCTTTTAGCCAGCCATATATAGTAACTCTTGATACAGAAAAGATATCAGCCCATTCAGTTTTTTTAAACCCAAAGAACTTATTAATAATAACAAACTGTTCATTAGGGTTTTTCAAAGAAAAATCTCCAATGAATACTCCAAGATTCTGAGAATTTACAATCAAATTATCAAATAATAAAGTATTCTTGTCAGTAAAACTATAAGCAGATTCTGTATTCATCAGAATAGTATCCAATTTAGAACGAATAAAAAAAACCTTTGTACCCTGTTCAACCGATATTGATCCATCTTCTCTATAGGCATAGTATGAGAGTCCCGGTTCACTTGCTGAAATAGAACTAGAGGAGTCAATTGCCGGGTATTCAAATGTTACTGCCATAGTTTTTTTGCCTCATCAGTTATTAAAGATTCAAAAAAAACATCTTCGATTACAGAATGTAATTCTCTGAACACTTCAGAAAGCCGACTAAATACATTCTTCTTAGGTGCAGACGTAAAAAGTACATAATGATCAAGATCAAGGTAGGTAACCAATGATCGTGGATCAAAATATTCAGGTTCTCCTAACGGAATACGTTGAATATCCTCAGGGTATTTTCTTCCTAAGGAATTCTGCATCATCCTTAACCTAAAGTTACTGGAAATATTAAGATCCTTAAGCAATACTCCTTTTTGTGAGGAGAAGGAACAAAGCTCATTCTCCATCCAATTAACGTTCATTGGAAAAACTGGCCCTTGGAATTCTTTAGCAACTAAAATCCTCCAGGATGTATTCGGTGTTTCTAGAATCGAATTGATATAACGCAGACCTATTCGAGTAAAGATAGAAAGTTCCACTATCGCATCAAATTCTTTAACTATTGAAAGAAAACTCTGAAGAATTGTCTCATAAGTATAAGACTGGACATTAAAAACTTGAAATGTGATTCGATCACTGTCAATAATAACCGTCTGTTGAATGTCCTCAGATGAGAAAAACCATTGTGCCAGGACGAACTTTTCAGTCTCTCCATGCGGCTCGATTCTTACCATATCTCCTTTTATAGGAGTAAATAAGGGATACCCGTTTTTTCTTAGGTAATCTTGCATTGCAGGTATATACTTTTCAATCTGTACTATTGGAGAATATTGCACCTGCATTAATACAACGGAAAGAGGACCATTAGGAAGAGCCTGTTTTATTCCACTCATATTACCTCCATGTAGGTTAACATTACACGAAACTTTACAACTATTCAATAAAAAACCAATTTCCATTTATTTTTATTATACGAGCCGGTTTCATCTTTTTCTTCGTGCAATCACTCAGATATAGATTGATGATGCTCTGATAAGGAATTCCCTTTCTTTCAGCCATTTCCTTGAAATAGGTAATCGTTGCCGCTCAGGTCACTTGCTGCATTGCCAGCCTGAAAGTGTGCTTTTTTACCAAATTTCGGTATAAACGAGCGCCCTACTACATTGTTCGTAGTACCTTCACCCCCGATTCATACAATCATCCGATACAACATGACGAAAAAAACCTCTAGGTTTTACTCAGACAGGAACATGCATCTTTTCGTATGTTCCCAAGGAGTTTTTCAGTATGTATAAAATCATTCGCTTTCTCTCATTGGCAATCGGCATGCTGCTCGTAACTACAGCAGTCTCGGCAAACGAAACAACCATCACGTATAGGGAAACAGAAGTAATCCTGAACGGTGAAACACCAACTTTCTCTTTTATTTCGTATGTGTCTCTTGGTGGTGGAATTTCCTTTATAGACGATGAAAAATTGCCTTATGCAGAAGTTTCATCAGGATTTCAGTTGGCACCATGGATCGGGATTGGATTTTTCTGTGCAGGCAACCCCTTGTCAAATTTCGAACATGCAAACTTCGGCATACACCTTGCCGACAAACAAGCCTCCTATGCCTTGATGAGTGGTACCGAACTGTTGTTCACCCCGCAAGCAGAAAGAAAGATCCACCCACTACTTCGCTTAGCAGTTGGAGGAGTGAACGTAGGATATTTGGTGGACTTGGACGGAGAGGAAGGATATGAACAAGCCAAGGACAATCGCTATTTCTATGCAAGCATTTCTACCGGTGTAGAGATGAACCTTACAGAACATCTGAGGCTTTCACTTCGCACAGGTTGGCGTTTTGTGGGAAACGACTATACCCTTGGCTTGCAGGAAGGAGACCTGAGTGGCCCCGAATGCACCCTCTCAATTCGGACTCTATGGAAAACAGCCCTCGATTGAACGGCTTTGTATGGGAGGAGGCTAAAAGCGCCCCCTCCTTCATACATCACCAAAGAAGAGCAAAGAGAGCAGAGACTGAAGAGTTCTCTTTATCGAATCAAATCAGAAAGTTGCTCTGCCATCGCGCAAACATCCAGCCCCTTGGTGAACTGCAAACACGTACCTGAAGGATAGCGGACTTTCTCCACCCAGTGGGATGGAATGGAAGCAATGCCAAATTTTGCTCCCAGAATGGCTCCAGCTACCGCCCCGATTGTATCAGCATCCCGTGCAAAGTTGCCAGCGAGCACCAATCCACTTCTGAAATCCGCATGGCTGAGGGCAAGACATGCAAAGGCAGCAGGAATAGCCTCAGCAGTAGTGGCCCACGTACTCGCACGAAGCTGATCATGAAGCGGCATCCAACACTCAAGGATATTTCCCTTGGCAGCTTCAACGAGAGAAAAGGCCGTCTTCATGTTGTAGTACAACCAGCTGTCCTGAGGAATCGGGGCCATTGCTGCTGCAAATATTTCTTCGAACGAACCATCGACCATAGCAACCGCAACTGCTGCGGCCACTGCCTGAGCACCCCAGATCCCATCCTCTGAATGACTGATCGAAGCATCAATCTCAGCAAGTCTCACCGCACGATCCACATCACCGGCACAGATGATGCCTACAGGAGGAATCCTCATGGCAGTTCCATCACTCATGTGGAACGTATTGAATCTACCACTGAGGGGAGGACGCAAGCCCCTACGCAAATTGTTTGCCGCAGCAACCTCACTTGCTCCACCCCGTTTGAACTCATCTTGGACCACGACATCTTCAAACCAAGCCTTAACCACCTTCTCACTGGTAAGATCTCCCTTACAGGCTATCAACGTCTTGGCTGTCAACAAAGCAAACTCCGTATCATCGGTGCTCCAGGTTGCCCCAGCGTTGAAATCGGTGATGAAACCATAACTCTCCCGGTTGGCCTGCATCCTTGCTGCATCACCGAAAGAATCACCGATAGCCAAGCCGATGAGAGATCCCATGGCCCTATCCAACACCAAATCCCGATCCTTTACAAAGACTTCCCTACGTACCATATATACTCCTATTTTTCTTATTCTTCTTTCACTGAGAGCGAACCGAACCCAATGCGGCCACCCTCATACATTGCATAGCCAACCATTCCATACGCAAATGAGGAGTCTTCCACCCTATCCACTTCTTGGCCATCTATGTCCAAACACAATTGATTTCCCTTTGCCTCAAACCGAATGCAATAGGGCTTCTCCAATTCCACAACAAAAGGCCTTGAAACCAAAGAGCTGAACATTCCCATCTCATGCTTGAAAATACCGACCTCTCCCTTATGGAATCCTGCGTAATAGCCTCTTCTCGCCCCTTGGACTCTCAAGGAGGCCAAGGCAGAACTCCCACGATGCAATACAAAAGAACCTTGGACCTGCACATCTTTGGTAAAATAATTACCCGTACACGCCTCACCATGGTCGAGGGTCATGAGCTCCATCAAGACATCACCAGTCTCCTGTTTCACCAGTTCCCAGCTACCATGGTTGTGTGAAAAAGGAGTAATGGATGCAAATTCTTTTTTCTGCTTGCTCATATCGATGGAATACTCACCCTTACCCGACACGGTGAATCGCTCAACAACCAAACATCCGAAATCTCGGTTCTTTGCAGGTGAGTTCGCCTCAAACACCAACCCAACTTCATCAATCATGCAGCCGATAAGCTGAGGATCACTTCCGTCGATGAAGAAACTGACCGTTCGTGGATGTTCATCCCATATCACCATCGCATCATACAGCACCAAAGCACCTGTAGAACTATTGCGAACATACGGAGTAAGGGTAATGCTCTCACCACTGAACTTTTCAAATCCCAACTGCATCGTTACTGTCTGTCCAGGATAGATGGTTGGAGAGAATACCGGCATATAACGCTCGTCATCAAAATCAGCACGCCGATAAAAAGGCTTATAAAACAAACGACTTCCTTGAGGACGTACCATACGGTCATACAGCATCTCCAGCTTTCCCTCGGTATTCCTCAAACTGCAATCGTGAGTATTTGAAAGATTGAAACCATGGGTGGAACCTGGAAGCGAGAAATCAAAATCAATGCATCCTTCTTCCACGTTCAACTGTACAGGAATTTCTTTTTTCCTCGTCTGTAGACTCAGTTTACATACTTGCTTCACATAGCTGGGGATATCGAGAATATTCAAATACCCTGAGATGCCTGAGAGCACGATCATATCGTTGATCGGCTTTCGATAGTGTTCCGGCAAGCCTGCAAGTCCTTCTGCCACCCCAAGAATCGAACCCACATTTCCAGCATTGCAATCAGTATCCCAGCCTGCCATGGTGGCAATCTCAACCCCTTCGGCAAAATTCTTCCCGTAGAGCAATGCCATGATGCAAACACCTGCATTGGGTATGATATGGCAGACTCCAGGGTACCGGTCATATCCCCAGTACTTCTGCAAATATGCAAGACACTCCCTCCAGTTCTCACGATGCTGTGCATGGAATTCCATCACAGCTCGCACCACCTTGGCATAGGTGGAAGATTCATCTATATAAAGGAGAGCCTTCTCAAGGATATGGTGTACATCACTGCTTACAAACGCTTCGGCAATACACGCTGCAATGAATTCAGCTCCCCTCAGCCCATCACCATCATGGGAAACGCTTGCAGCGATCCTGGCATATTCTGATGCTTTCTTTGGATCTCCTGGGAACAAGAAACCCCAGGTATCGATGAAAATCTGCCCCCCGATCTGTTCTGCCAATATCTTTCCATTGGTTTGGATAGAACCAGAAAGCGGTGCAGGAATGCCCTGTTTCAAGTTCAGATAGGCAGTGTGTTCAGTACTGATTCCATACCCGCCCCACCAGAACATCCCCACACCCTCACGGGCGTAGTTGAGCCAGGCTTCTGCAACATCAGATACCGATAGGCTTCCCTGTTGTTTGGCGTCATTGAGAGATCTAAGAAAGTATACAGGACCATTTACATCGTCATCGGCAGCAAAAATCTTGAAATCCTTCACATAGGAGTGAATATCACCATAGAAACGTTCGATCCGCTCGCTCGTCCAGAGCGTAGGTTCCACCGGTGCACCCAAACGGATCCCGATGTTCATCCCTAAAAACCCTGCGTACACCTTTTCGACAAAAGTTGCTGTGGTCATATACCATCCTCACGAAAATACAAACTTTCAAGTATCCATGAGCAGTATATACCGAGTCCAACGGACCCGGTATACATGCTCATCTCACTTACAGAACCGTAGCGAAATATTCAGAGATCTTTGTGCCGCCGGCAGCATTCCATTTGGTGACGAACTCATCGAAATCAGAGATAGGCCTGAGCCCTCTGATGATATCAGTGGAGTACTCACGATAGAGCTTATCCATGGCATCCTTGAGAGGAAGCAAATCTTCAGGAAGCAAAACATTGGTGTCGGGAGCAAAGTACTTCGCAGCTGCATTCAACGAATCTATGGCAGCAGGAGAGAGGACATCCCCAACAACCTGGGTCAAATCCAAACCATTCATGGTCGGCCAGAACTTAGCCCACCAAGAAGGGAACTGTTCACTAAGCACATACTTGCCACCCTCTACGGTGTAGTGGATTCCTTCCAGACCAAGCTTGTCGAGCTTACGCCCTTCAGGACCAGCCATGAACTCGAGCAATGCCCAAGCAGCATCCTTCACCTTGGAATCAGCATTCATGGCAAAGCCTCTGCTCTCCTTGGTGACATCAATGCTCTGATACGCTTGAGAAACGCCCTTGGCAGGAGGAAGGACAACCAGTTCAACGCCCTGGGTCTCTTTCATCTTATTGTTGTAGACATTCACTACATCACCTGCAGTACCAGATACAAAACCGGCAGTCCCTTCATAGAAAGCCTGTTCCATGGTGTCCCAAGTCTTGGTTACATACTCATTGTCCAACAGACCATCCTTATACAGCTTTGCATAGAAAGCAAGCTTGGCCTTGGAAGCCTCGGTGGCATTGGAATAGACCCACTTGCCATTCTCTTTTACGATGGTAGCTGTAATGCCGAAAGCATGGTTGAATACTGAGTCAAGTTTGAGAATGCCACCATCGGTGGTGATGGGCCATTTGGCCAAACCACTGGTTTTCAGTTCTTTGAACAGTGCATAGTAGTTGTCTACTGTAGGATCGGACAACAAAGCCTTACCACTCTTCATTTGTGCAAACCAATCAGAACGCATGACAGGAATCTGAACACGGGCAGGAGCCAACCACATCAAATACGGATAATTTGCAAGGGCCGCTTTGGTTTGATCAGGCATGATGGCCTTGATGTTTTTCGATTTCTCCACATACGGGGTCAAGTCTTCCAATAAACCCTCTTGAGCCAAAGGTTGATCGTTACCTTGGAAATAGATCAAATCGGGATTGATCTGAGCAGTTCTGAAAGCAATGGGCACTACTGTGGCATAGGAACCGGTAGGAGAAGACTGGATGACCAAATCTACATAGTTGCCTTCTTTTGCCATCCCTTCTTCAATAGCTTTCTCGAGCATTCCAAGCTGTTGTCCATCGGTGATGGGATCAACATCCTTACACATATAGGTGACTACAACAGGCTTACCCGGAGCCCCTATACCCGCACTTGTGCTAACCTGCACTGCTTCCTTGGAGCCAGCAGCAAACAGGAAACCTGCGCACAACAGCAGCATCAGTACCACTGCAATCTGTTTCTTTTTCATGAAAAACCTCCTTGTTTCATGCAAATGACTATTCTTTGATTCCACCTGAAAAAACATCCTTGGCATAGAATTTCAAGACAAATGGATAGAGCACCAGAATTGGAAGGATGGCTACGATGATCGTCGCACCCTTCAATGCGTTGTAGTCGACCCTTGCAGCTACGTTGTAATCGAACACATTCTGCTGACCGATGATCGATACCGTATCTCCCAATACGACGAACTGACGGAGTATCACCTGCAATACCGTATCGGTGGATTTGCGGGTCAAATAGATACCGGACCTGAAATATTCGTTCCAACGCACCACTGCGTAGAACATCGTGATGGTGGCAACCCCGGCTTTACTCAAGGGGTAGAAAATCTTGGTGAGCATCTGGATATGATTTGCACCATCAATGGTGGCTGCTTCCACGATGGAAATGGGAACTTTCTCAAAGTACCGCATCATGATGACCAGGTAGTACACATTCACCGCGGTGACCAGGATGACCGACCATTTGCTTCCCATCAGCCCAAGTTTCTGCACCACCAGGTACTCAGGGACCAAGCCGGGATCAAACAGCATCATGATGATCAAGAAAACCATGATGGGACGCTTG
>Ga0265294_10011209_pt1 | contig 10097 bp, 6 predicted proteins | sample MunlanPumphouse3_FD_192504 | JGI IMG/M metagenome (GOLD analysis project Ga0265294, IMG submission 192504) | Groundwater microbial communities from a municipal landfill in Southern Ontario, Canada - Pumphouse #3 | ecosystem: Environmental > Aquatic > Deep subsurface > Groundwater | place...
ATCCAGCACCCTGGTTTTGGTTCCTTCCAAAGCTTTAACATATTGATTCGTACGCGTTGCTACTCCACTCATACGTTGCATGATATTAAGCATCAGCCGTTCTGTCTGAAGTAAGGATTGAATTTTACCTTCGACAACAAAGGCGATATCACCTACCTTTACCGGACTTCCATCCGGGATGAAAACCGTCATTTTTAACTCTGGATCAAAGGCATAAAAAATCCCGCGGGCAACTTCAACTCCTGCCAGAATTCCATCCTCTTTAATAATCAACTGAGATTTTCCTGTCGCTGTTTCCGGGATACAAGATAAAGTAGTATGATCTCCATCACCGATATCTTCTGCAAACCACAGCGATATTAATTGTTCAAATTCTTTAGTCATTGGATGATTCTATTCTTAATTGCTGTATTAACTGGCGTGTTGAGGTCTTCCTAACCAACACATACACCCGGTAAGAAGCACTCCCAACCTTCATTGTACAGATTGAAAATGCCGATGCATCTTTAGTGCCTTTGTGTAATACTTGAAATGAATTTACTTTGTTTCTGCGAAAAAAATCAGTAATGATTCCGGTTGCCTGCTGTTTACTGAAAACATCATTGGTTGAACCAATGACCAACTCCACATTATCGTTAAAATAGGAGGAAAGTGTAACAGCATCTCCTGCAGCAAGTGCATCAAGGATGCTTTCCGAGACGTCTTGCTGCGCATGAACCATGGAAACAGAACACATAAGCAATACAAAAGATATCAGGGTTTTCATTGTTTTATTGTTTAAAAGTTCACAAAAACATGCCTTTCAAGGCAAGATATCTCATTAAAAAGTGCCATATTTGCACCATGTTAAAGGTGAAGCTCACGGCAAAAATACATTAATTATTCAGTCGAAACAATACTTTTATTTTATTTTATGTATTTGTGGCTTTAATTATCAGGTACTCATTTACAAAAATATTATTGAACGTCTTCACAAATTACAGACCATGAATTGTTAAACGCAGAATATTTATATGAAATTTGTTCTTTTAATGATCGGAAAAACAAACCGGGAACCTCTTCAGAAACTTATCCAGGATTATCAAACAAGGATTCAGCATTATTTGAACTTTGAAGCCATTGTTATTCCTGAACTGAAAAATACCAAAAATTTATCCGTCCTGGAACAGAAAGAAAAAGAAGCAGACCTGATTATAAAACAAATTAATAATCAGGACGAAATTATCCTGCTGGACGAGAAAGGAAAGTCATTTACTTCCCTGGCTTTCTCGGAATACGTAGCAAAAAAACTGCTTTCTTCAGGAAAAAGAATGGTTTTTGTTGTAGGAGGTCCTTTCGGATTCTCACAAAGAATTTATGACCGGGCAAACGGGATGATTGCTATGTCGTCCATGACTTTTTCTCATCAAATGATAAGATTGATTTTTACAGAACAACTATACAGAGCCATGACTATCATCTGCGGAGAAAGTTATCACCACGAATAAGAACTAAATTATGACCTTGAAAGGAAAACATACACTGATACTGGCTGCATTCATTTTGTGTGTGCTGACAGGCTTCACAGTGGAATACCTGTATAAACATACCCGTATTCAACCTTTTTCCGCACAAAAGTTTACAAATATACTACACCAGACAATTTCAAAAACAGATGAAATCATCCGCCAGACAAATATATCCGGGAGCATTATCGATGAATCAGAATTAAAAAAACTTTTGTCAGTCAACAAGGATATCGCCTTTTATATTTTTCAGGGAGATGAGTTGTTGTTCTGGAATACCAACCAGTTTCAGGTTGATCCTGCTGAATTAACCAAAGACGGACAGTGGCATTTCATACAGCTTGCTAACGCATACGGAATTTACAACTGGTATAATCAGCAAAATGAAACCGGTATTTTGTCGGTTATTCCGATAAAATCGGATTTTCCTTACGAAAACGATTACCTGAAAAACGAGTTTCATAATCGCTTCAATATTGATAAAAACATTGCTGTTTCTGACACCAGAGATTCAGGTTCTCTTCTGATCTCAGCACCTGATGGGTCTTTTTTATTTAGCTTGATTCCTGACCCTGCAACAAATGAAAAGAGCGGTTTACGAACAATCGGATTCATTGCTTTTAGTATTTCATTTTTACTTTTTATTGTTCTGTATTTCAATATCAATTACTTTTTCAAAACAAAAAAAATCAGCAAAAGTCAGTTCCGAGCTGTTACCATCCTGATTGGGCTAATCATTTTGATCTGTTGCTACCTGGACTTTCCCGGATTGTTCTTTGCTAACCAACTCTTTTCTCCTCACCATTATGCGGCCAATCAGCTCGTTAGCACCTTTACGCACCTGACCGTTATCTGTTTCTATCTTGTATCAGCCATACTGGTTTTTTATCTGAAAGTAACCAAAACTGAGCTACATCCTGTGCTTCAAAAGACCCTTCTGTATCTGTACGTCTTTGTTTACTTTGAGATCCTTAAAAGCCTTGTTTTACACTCTAATATCAGTTTCAATATCGTTGTATTACGCGATATACACTTCATCAACGTCTGGGCTCAGTTTTTAATTTTTTTGCTGAGTACAGGTTTGTTCTTTTTACTGGTTATTGTAAACAGAAACAGCAAAAAATTGGAAAAATTTTCAAAAAAAATCATCACGGACTTGGTTTTTGCCGCCATAAGCATTTTGCTTTATAGCTTGGTTTCCAAAGATTTCATATTTCTATTTATTTTATTACTGGCATCAGTACTCCTTTTTGATTATATCAGGTATTACTTTTTCAGCGACAAATTCACATTTAACACCTTCGGAATTTTTCTTTTTATTTTAAGTCTCACCACCTTGTATAGTTCTTATCAGCTATCGACATATAAAAAACACATCAAATATAAAATACAAGCTGAAAATATTCTGGTAAATGGCAATTCTGAAAATGATCCGATTGCAGAACTTTTATTGGAAGAGTTAGATAAAAATCTCCGAAAAGATGAAACCTTGAGGCTGCTTATACAAAATCCGAACGCAACAGATGCAATCAACAAACACATCTATGAAAAGCATTTACATGGCTTCTGGAACAAATACAATGTGCAAATTTACCCTGTTCTCAAAAACTCTCCGGAAACGGCGTATTACATTCGTTTTCTTGAATTTACAGGGAAAAAGCTGAAAGAAACCGGATTTTACAGCCTACCCGCATCACTTTACGACATGAGTTTTATCGGGTTAATTGACCTTAATCAGGAGAGAACAAATGATGTTTTTTCCGAGCAAGAAGTTTTAGTCTTTGAATTTCAGCCAAAAAGAAATTTCAGAAGTTATAGCTTCCCGGATTTACTCATCAGCAAAGAAGCTGATATCCTTAAACAAACAAATATTTCAATTGCAAAGTACGAAAACGCTGTTTTAATATACAGTGACCTGAAATTCGACTGGTTTGATACAGATCTTATTTTTCACGGACTGGACGATGGTTTTGAAAAAATTCAACATCAAGATCGGGATTTTTATGTTTTTACTAAAGCTGACACACGAATTATCATCACGGAAATTATTCCGTTTTCATTCAGAAACCTTATTTTCTATTCTTTATTTATCATCCTGACCTATTTGCTCACTGCAAGAATCATCTTTTGGATATTTGAGATAAGACATAAAAAAAGACAATATGTACTTGGAATGACATCTAAATTTCAACTCGTTTTTATCTCTCTTTTATTTACAAGCTTTATCAGCATTTTAATATTCTCTGTGAATTACATCAGAAATAATTATCAACAGGAACAAATCTCAAATCTGGAAAAGAAAAAACAATATATACAAAAATCTCTTCAGGATTTATATTACTGGATAGAAGACATCAGTGGAGTCGATGAACAAAGTTTGAATAATAATTTACAGGAACTGGCGTACAGATACCAGACCGACATTAACATATATGACAATACAGGCAAACTGATAGGAAGTTCTCAATCGCTTATTTTTAGTAAAAATCTGATAAGTAACCGGATGTCGCCCGAGGTTTTCTTTACCAACCATACGATGGAAAACCAATATGAATATATTGGTGAGTTAGCGTACCTGGCAGCCTATACCGACTTAATTAATGGTGATTTCCTGCAAATCGGTTATATTTCTATTCCCCAGTATTTTAGTCAGACTGAAATTAGTGCGAAAATCGAACAGTTTTTGGGAGCAATCATACAGATATACCTTATTATCATCATTTTATCTATTATTTTGATTCTTATTACTGGAAGACAACTTGCAGAGCCTCTTCACCAGTTGGAAAGTAAAATGAAATCCATGCGTTTAGGAGGTAAGAATGAAAAAGTTGAATATAAATCAAAAGACGAAGTCGGTCAGTTAGTAGAACAGTACAACCGTACGGTAGATGAATTAGAAAAAAGCACACAACTCTTGCTTGCCTCCGAAAGAGAAACAGCCTGGAGGACGATGGCACGTCAGGTGGCCCATGAAATTAACAATCCGCTGACACCCATGAAACTCACAATACAACAGCTTCAACGAACAAAGAAAATAGATCCGGATCAATTTGATGGATATTTTGAGAAAGCAGCTCACACCCTGGTTGAGCAAATTGATAATCTTTCACGTATAGCCGGAACTTTTTCTCAGTTTGCACGCATGCCAGAAACTAAATTTACCGAAGTAGATGTTGCCAAAAAACTGGTTTCAGTGGTCAATTTGTTTAAACATAATTTCAAAAACATCCAATATACCGGTCATGAAAATAATGTCATTGTCTCTGGCGATGCCGAACAAATCATCCAGGTCTTTAACAACATCCTGAAAAATGCGACACAAGCGATTAAAAAAAGAGTTAATGCTAAAATTGACGTAGAATTGAAACAAGAAAATAATAATATTTTGATTACCTTTACCGATAACGGTTCCGGAATACCGGAAACAATCCGGGAAAATATTTTCAAACCGAACTTTACAACAAAAAGTACCGGTATGGGATTAGGATTAAGCATCTCAAAGAGTATCATTGAAAACATGGGAGGCCGGATTTCTTTCAGCACGAAAGAAGATGAGGGAACCAGATTTGAAATCAGTCTGAATAAAAAATAAAACACATAAAATTACTTAGTGGAATAGAAAGATGAAAAAAAGTATTCTTTTCATGCTGTTGATGATCACATTCACGGCAAATGCAAACAATTTATTATATGATATTACCGATGGTAAATTCAGACCGGATAAGAGTCAGATTCCGTCATCAATGATCGATGGGGAACATTATACGTTGATGGTTGACAGCCAAACCATTGTTAAATTCAGTTACAAAACAGGAGCTGCTATTGACACCTTACTTTCAATCAACAAAACTAAAAACCCACTTATCAGCTCATTTTCAGGTTACGTGATGAGTCCCCGCGAAACGAAAATACTGGTTTATACAAATAAACAAAAACGTTACCGACGATCATTCACCGCCGATTATTATATTTACGACATTAAATACAAGGAATTTGATCCGCTCTCATCAAAAAAACCTCAGGAGGCTCCTGTTTTTTCAGCCGACGACCGTTATATCGCGTTTGCTCACGGCAATAATCTTCACATGAAAAAAGTGGACTTTAAGACGGATATTCAAATTACAAAAGACGGAGAACCGGGCAAAATCAGCAATGGAATTTCGGACTGGTTGTATGAAGAAGAATTCGGACTTACTTACCATTACGGCTGGTGCCCAGACAGTAAACTTCTGGCATTCATTAAGTTTGATGAGCGCGATGTAAAAGAGTTCTCTTTCCAGACTTTTCTAGACAAAGATAAACGAGCGTTTTTACTTTATCCGGAAGCGGCAAAATTCAACTATCCGAAAGCAGGAGAAAAAAATCCCAGGGCAATTGTATGTATTTATGATGATTTCAATAAGACAACACGTACCATCAGCCTTAATCAAGATACGAATTGTTACATACCACGAATCAAGTGGACAAACAAAGCTGATCAGTTGGCTATATTTCAACTCAATAGAAACCAGAACAGGCTGGATATGTATCTGACAAATCCCAAAACAGGTATATCAAGGTTGATTATCAGAGAAGAAAATAAATATTATGTTGATTATGAAAACATTGACCACATTAAATTCAGGAAAGATAACACCGGTTTTTACAGCGTCAGCGATCGTGATGGTTACAAACACATCTACCAGCACCGGATGGATGGAACGGTTGCACGACAGGTAACCAAAGGCACCTGGGATATTACTGATTTTTACGGAGTAGATGAGCAAAAAAATATTGTATATTACCAAAGTGCTGAATTTTCTCCAATGGAACGAAACGTTTTCTCAATCGACGCAAAAGGTAAAAAAAATTGCCTGACAGATGCAAAAGGTAAAAATAATGCTTATTTCAGCTGCAACTTCAACTATTTTGCACACGAAACATCCAGTGTTAACGAACCAAACAGCTTGTGCCTGAGAAATGGCAAAGGGTCAAAAATAAGGGACTTAAAAAACAATACGGCCATTGCAACCTTATTTAAATCACTTCACCTCAACAACAAAGAATTCTTTAGTTTCACAACATCAGATAACATCCTGCTGAATGGTTGGATGCTTAAACCTTCAGGACTCGATTTCAAAAAGAAATATCCGGTGGTTATGATTCAATATTCAGGACCCGGATCTCAACTTGCTCTCAACGAATGGAATATCGGATGGGAATACTACCTTTCACAGAAAGGTTATCTGGTTGTTTGTGTTGACGGAAGGGGCACAGCTTCCCGGGGAGCCGATTTCATGAAATCTACCCACAAACAGTTAGGAGTACTGGAAGCCAGGGATCAGATTGAAACTGCAAAATACCTGGGCAAATTGGATTATGTTGACAAAAACCGCATTGGCATCTGGGGGTGGAGTTACGGAGGTTCAGTTGTATTATGGGCTATGAGTAGTGGAGAACAGGTTTTTAAAGCGGGAATAGCTGTTGCTCCGGTGACTGATTGGCGATTTTACAACACAGCCTACACGGAACGATTCATGCAAACGCCGGAAGAAAATTTTGCCGGCTATGAGCAAACCTCAGCTGTTTTAAAAGCAGAACAACTGAAAGGCAGATTGCTGATTATTCATGGCACAGCCGATGATAATGTCCATTACAATAACACATTGATATACACTGACAAGCTGGTTGAAGCAGGAAAACAATTTGAAATGCATATTTACACAGACAAAAATCATAGCATAACAGGAAAACAAACCCGGCGGCATCTTTATACGCGAATGAGTGAATTTCTTTTTCGGGAGCTATAAAAACATGTTTTATAACAGATTTTAAGTGCGTTTTTTTTGCGGCTAACCGACAGAAAAATAGTAATTTTGTGCGTTTATAAAGAAACAATCCATCAAAATAAAAATTAATTTACGAACAAAATGAGTACACAAAAAAAACAAGGCAGCAACATCATTGCCATTATTGTGATGATATTCCTTTTCGGGATGATATCATTTGTAACAAATCTTGCATCTCCCATGGGAGATATTTTGAAGTTTCAATTTAACGTTCCTAACTGGATGGGGACGCTTGGAGTCTTTGCTAACTTCATAGCTTATGCTGTGATGGGGTATCCTTCCGGTAATTTACTTCAAAAGCTCGGTTACAAGAAAACTGCGCTGATAGCTATTGCTATTGGGTTTACAGGAGTTGGTATCCAAACGCTTTCAGGAGCGTTGGGAAGTTTCGGTGTTTATTTACTGGGAGCTTTTGTCGCCGGTTTTTCCATGTGTTTGCTCAATACGGTGGTAAACCCGATGCTAAACTCGCTTGGAGGCGGTGGAAACAAAGGAAATCAACTCATACAAATTGGCGGCTCATTCAATTCACTTAGCGGTACGGCAGTTATTGTGCTGACAGGTATTTTAATCCCTGCGATTGCAGATGCTAAAATTAGCGACGTATTTCCGTTGATGTATGCAGCTTTGGCCATCTTCGCTTTTGCCTTTCTGGTGATCTCTCGTACGGCTATTCCTGAAAAAACAAAAGAACAAAAACAAGCTTCGACCGTTAAATCGCAACACAGTGCTTTGTCGTTCCGCCACTTTGTTTTAGGTGCTATTGGCGTTTTTGTTTATGTGGGTGTTGAAGTTGGTGTTCCAAATGTATTGAATAAATGGTTACAAAATCCAATAAGCGATGGTGGAGTCGGAATAGCTGAAGCCGTTGCCGGATCTGTTGCGGCGACTTACTGGTTATTGATGCTCGTCGGCCGTCTTTTAGGAGCTGCCATTGGTAGTAAAGTCTCCGCAAAAGCCATGTTAGGCGTGGCTTCTGTTGTTGGTTTGGTACTTACCTTAGCAGCTATGTTTGCCCCTACCGATATTTTAGTTAATTTACCGGTATTCAAAGGCGGCGCTGGATTGTTTGGTCTGGCTGAGGTGCCCGTTAATGCGGCATTATTGGTTTTAATAGGATTATGTACTTCTGTCATGTGGGGTGGTATTTTTAACCTTGCGGTGGAAGGATTAGGAAAATACACTGAAAAGGCTTCTGGTATTTTCATGGTGCTCGTTTGCGGTGGAGGAATATTGCCTTTACTACAAAATGCAATCGTTGATGGGACAAGCGATTACCTCGTAAGCTATTGGGTAATTGCCGCAGGTCTTATTTACTTATTGTTCTATGCTCTTGTCGGCAGCAAAAACGTGAATACAGACATCCCTGTTGAATAAAAAGTATCGTTAAATTATTAATCAGTTAATGATTATATCATAATCATTTTAAAAACAAACCATTATGGATAAACCTTATGTTATAGGCGTGGATATGGGAGGAACCAACACTGTTTTTGGTATTGTGGATGCCCGTGGAAATGTTTTATCAAAATCAGCCGTAAAAACAGGTACACATCAAGATATCAATCTTTATATTGAGGAAATTCACAAGGAACTCAGTAAATTAATTGATGATGCCGGCGGCATATCAAAAATTAAGGGTATTGGTGTAGGAGCTCCAAATGGAAATTATTATACCGGAAATATTGAGTTTGCACCTAATCTGAATTGGAAGGGAGTCATTTCTTTTTCTAAATTGATGATTGAAAAATTTGATTTACCGACTGTACTAACAAATGACGCCAATGCAGCTGCTATTGGAGAAATGACATATGGCGCAGCACGCGGCATGAAGAATTTTATCATGATTACACTCGGTACCGGTGTGGGTAGTGGTATTGTAATTGACGGGAAACTGGTTTACGGACACGATGGCTTTGCCGGAGAGTTGGGTCACACCTGCTCAGTTCGCAACAACGGACGCCAGTGTGCTTGTGGAAAAACTGGATGCCTGGAAACCTATGCTTCAGCAAACGGCGTTGCCCGTACAGCCCGTGAAATGCTGGAAACAAGGAAAGAAGAAAGTCTATTGCGTAATATCCCGATTGAATCCATCACTTCAAAAGATGTGCACGATGCGGCCCTTAGAGGCGACAAAATTGCCTTAGAGATTTTTGAATTTACAGGAAAAATCTTAGGAGAAGCATTATCTGATTTTGTTGCATTCAGCGCACCGGAAACCATCATTTTATTTGGAGGATTAACCAAAGCAGGAGATTATATTCTAAAACCAATTGTTGAACACATGGAAAAAAATCTCCTTGCTATCTGGAAAGGTAAAATCAAAGTATTATTCTCAAACCTGGATGAAGCAGATGCTGCCATATTGGGAGCAAGCGCCCTGGTCTGGGAATTATAATAAGAAAAACATCAGAAAAAACCGGAATCATTTTAAAAAAAAGTGATTCCGGTTTTTTGTATTTTCCTGTGTGTAAATCAAGAATTTTTATGTAAATTTGCACAGTTTTTTGGAAAGTTGCCAGAGTGGTCGAATGGGACGGTCTCGAAAACCGTTGTACGGGTAACTGTACCGAGGGTTCGAATCCCTCACTTTCCGCAAAAAAGATTTCAAAAATCAGTAAAAGCCCGTAAAATCAATGAATTTGATCTGCCCCCAAAAAGTTGGACGGATTAATAATTAAAATTTATGAGGACTGAGTTCGGAACATAACCGGACTTAGTCCTTTTAGTTTGTTTTTGATTCTGACGTTGTTATAATAATAAA
>Ga0265294_10011211_pt1 | contig 10096 bp, 6 predicted proteins | sample MunlanPumphouse3_FD_192504 | JGI IMG/M metagenome (GOLD analysis project Ga0265294, IMG submission 192504) | Groundwater microbial communities from a municipal landfill in Southern Ontario, Canada - Pumphouse #3 | ecosystem: Environmental > Aquatic > Deep subsurface > Groundwater | place...
GGTTCTTCGTGAAGTAGGTGGTCTCGCTGTGGGGTCCGACCTCGGCGGTGCAGTTCATCCTGTTGGCCGCGTCATAGACGTAGTCCGCCGTCCCGATGTTGCTGATCCAGAGAGCAACATTGGAGATCGTGATGGTGTCGTTCCGCTCGAGTTTCACGATCTGCGGAGCGGAGATGTCGGGCACGAAGTCGGGGAGGAGCGCGGTTGTCACGCCCATATAGCCATAGTCTTCCTGCACCCGCTCGCCGTCGTGGTAGCAGAGCACCATGTAGGGGAGATCCGACTCGTGAGCGAGGGCCTCCCGCAGGGCCTGCTGGCCGGCGTTCGGCGCGGTGAACGTCAGGGTAGCCTTACCGGAGGCGTCCGTGTAGCCGGTCGCAATCACCGTGTAGGGGTCGGGGGCCCAGTCGGCGAAGAGGATGTTCAGGTCTCTCGGGTCATCGTAACCCATGGGCCATTCCCGGTTGCCCGCCGCTCCCAGTCCAAGCACGACGCGTGCACCGGAGATCGGCGCTCCATCTTCGGTCGATGCGGTGAAGACGACCGGCACCGACGTCCCGCCAAGCACGGAGTCCGGCAGTTCGTAGGAGACGGACCTCTCCGGGTTGCGGAACGTGGTGTAGATGTACTTGCCGATGGTCTGGGTATTCGGGTTCAGGAGGCCGTACCTGGCCTCATAGTTCCCTTCCGCGGCCGGGGTTACGCGTTTGGTCCCCGTGCCGGTGAAGTCCACGACGGCAGCCGCTTCGGTTCCCGTATAGTACCAGATAGACGTCTCGGAGACTTTTTTGAAGACGAAGGCGCCCTTCTCGTGGATGGCTTCGTCGGCAGGCCCGTAGCTTGTCGCGATTACGTTGTAGGCATCGCCGTCCCGGGTAACACCGGCGCTGCGCGTCTCGGAGTCCGGGGAGAGCGTCCCGATATGCGCGGGTGCAACGAAAGTGTTCGTTACTATCCCCGGGCTGACGGGGGCATGCGAGATCGGGCTGAGCGGGGAATACCCTATCCACGTAGTCGTGTACCCGGAGACTCCCGGCGTGACGAGGAGGTAATCCAGCTGCGTTTTCCCGACCGTAGCGACGGTGAAGGTGCAGATTCCGTCCGCATCGGTCACGTTGGTCGCAACACCGTTCTCTGTGTAGAGGTAGACGGTCTGTCCGGGCATGAGACTCTCTACTCCCCGGACCGGGTCGTAGGTGGAGACGTATGCAGTGATGGTCGCCTCACCAGAGGGAACCGACGCATAGGCGGCCTGGTCCCAGGTCGCCGGCCAGTCATAACCACCGTAGATAGAGGTCAGGTCTCCGTCATAGAAGTCCTCGGATACCGTCGGAGTGCTCCGGTGCATGAACCAGGGCTCAAGCGTCCCGTAGACGAGAACCGGGGTCTCCTCCATGTAGTAATCATAGTCAGTAACGAACCGGACGATTGCAATGTAGCCGTCCTCCGGCATCGTGAAGTTGTAGGTCGCGATGCCGTTCGTGAGGCTGGCGGTACCCGAGTAGGTCTCCGGCTTCATCCCGTCGATCTCGGCGAAGAGCGCCTCCATGTCGCCCTCCTCAGGGACAGAGAGCGCGCGGGCGCCTGCCGACGAGAGCGAGAGGACCTCGGTCTCGGTCAACGTGGTTACATAGACGTCAAACTCCTGGCTTACGGTCTTCTGGCCGTGCATTGGCATGGCCATGATGCCGAGGTCGACACTCTCTCCCGGCGGGCAGATGGCGCGATCCGGAAGCGGAATGACCTCCTGGTAAGAGTACCCCTCCTCGCCGACGTCGATGGTTCCTGCATTTCTGCCGTTGATCCTCATGTAGTAATCAGTCGCATCGAGGGGCTGCCCGGCAAGGTCAAGCGAGCAGGATATGACACCGTCTACCGGGACAAGCGCCTCGTCGAGGATGCTTACTCCACTGGAGTTCCTGACCACGAATGCGACGCTCTCCTCATAGGCCGAGCCGTCGGCGGCGAGAAGCGGATACTGGATCTCGACGGTCGCGTTGTAATCCACCGAGTAGGACACCGACTCATAGATGGGGACGGTCGGATCTGGGGTCGGGGTCGGTGTGACCGCATTCTTGTACGCAGAGTCCTCTATCTGGAGGTTGCCATAGGTGAACCGGGCGTACATGTCCTCGTCGACGGGGACATCGGTTATGTCCACATTATAGCGGGCGTAGCCGTTCGCATCGGTTATGAGCGTCGTGTTCTCGATGTAGATGTACTGGTGCTGGTAGTCGGCATAGTAGTCGTACCATGTGCTGAGCTCAACCTCTGCTCCTGCAAGGGGTTCTCCCGCGGTCGTGTTCCAGAGGACCGCCATGACCGGAAGCTCATCGCCTGTCATGTAGTACGAAGTGAGCGTTCCGCCGATGAGCTCGTGCTTGATCCCGTCCCACGGCTCGACCCCGTCGAGGCCGCCGGTGGTGTTCACGGCTTCGTAGGCGTTGATCCTGCCTGCACCGTAGGCGTTGTTCTTCTGCATCACCGGCAGGATGGCCCCGTCTTCACCGATGTGGACCGCCGTCTCCATCAGGGCGGCCTTCACGTCGGCAGGCGTAAGCGTCTCGTTGCCCGAGAGCATCAGCGCCGCCGCTCCGGCAACGGCCGGGCAGGCCATGGACGTACCCTGCATGGAGGCATACTGTCCTCCGAGATTCGCCGGGTACGCCGATATGACGCCGACACCGGGTGCCATGACATCGGGCTTGATGTAAGGAGCGGTCCGGTTCACCGGCCCCATGCTGCTGAAGGATGCACGGTAGTCCATCAGGTAGTCGGTGGCGCCGACGGTGATGGCGTCTTCTGCGGTCCCCGGCACGCCGATGGTGGCAGTGCCAAAGTCGCCGTCGTTACCTGCGGAGATTACGACGACGGTGCCTCCAGCGACCATGTTGTTGATGGCAGTGTCAAGGGCGGTCTTCCCGCCGGACTGGTAGTACTCGGAAAGCCCGATCGAATCGACCTGGACCTCGGTCTCTCCAGTGTTCGTCACGTTGAGTTTCCAGACGCCGTTCCAGGCGGCGGTGTTCGAGGCATAGGGTGCCTTGAAGTAGTAGCTGTTCGTCCTCTGGTCGAAACCGAGCCAGTCGATCTCGGCGCCGCTGGCGATGTTGCCGTTAGCATCCGTGATGGTGATGGTGAGGTTCTCCAGGGGATCCGCGAAGTAAGCGTCGGCTGCATAGGCGTAGTAGTACGGCTCCTGGACCCTGACCGATCCGATCACGAACTGGGGCTCATAGAGGATATCGGAATCCTTGTACTTCTCCTCGGACATGAGCATCTCCGACGAGACAGCGAGCGTAACAAGTCGGCTCTCGTTCTCGATAAGCGTGAATGCACTATCGGAGCTCCCGCGGGAGGGGTAGCCACCAAGGCTCATCGAGACGACATCGGCCCCGCTATCGATCGCCCACTGGGCACCGCTGAGAATGGTGCTGAACTGGCCGGAACCTTCGTCGTTGAGGACTTTCGCCCCGATCAGGCTCGCGCCGGGCGCGACGCCCAGGGCCACTTCGTATTCGCCGTCATAGGAATCGACCGTGACCGTGCCGCCTGCTGCCGTACCGGCGCAGTGGGTGCCGTGACCGTAGTCGTCGTAGGCAGTGGAGTTGTCATCATTGACAAAGTCGGCGAATGCGACGATGCGGTCACCGAACGCGGGGTGCTCGCCGTCGATACCGGTGTCAACGATGGCTATCTTCACGCCTTCACCGGTTGTCCCGTTCTTCCAGACCGACGGGGCCTCGATATAGTCCACGCTCCAGACGGTGGCGTACCCGGTCTCCGGCTGCGATATGGAGTCGGGACTGATCGTCGATGAGACCTCCGCGACAGGGTCGCTTAGCGTGACGGTCAGGTCCGGCTCGATGTGGTCGACCCCGGGAATCGCGGCAAGCTGATCGAGGGTCGCCGGATCGGCCTCAAGCCAGACAGCGTTTGCTATCCAGTAGGACCGGGCGGTCTTCGCGGCCGCAGAGTCGACCGTTTCAACGGTCTGCAGCACCTGCGCCTGGCGGCTCAAAGCATTGGCCTTGAGCTCCCCAAACGATGTGAGGTGCTGTGGCTGTTCGTTAAAGACCAGGAACACCGGAACCCGTTCCCCCGCCTGGACGGAAGGAGGGTCCCGCACGATCCGGTCATCGCCCGGCAGGGCACTTACTGTGCCCGCCAGAAGCAGTACAAAAAGCAGGACTAGCAATCCTGCCTGTGATTTAGACAGTCTCATACTGATCACCCAAAATCTATTAATGAGGAGTTTAATCACTGATGCATCATATATTCGTTTTGTTTTTAATTCGTGAGGTGTGGTCAGATCAGGTAAAATATGCACAAATCAAGCTTCGATTCGGCATAGTCTCCCCGGAGGGGTCCACGCTTCATAGAAATAATTATATGTGGGATCACTTCACGCCGTGAGCCAGATCCCCGGAGGATCGACGAGAATAAGTCTTTTTAAACGATTTTAGGGGCGTATTTCAATAAAACGGGCCTCCGGGGTTTTCCGGCTTTCCAGAGGCCTCTCCTTACGCGGGTCCGGGAAAAAGGGTGAACCGGGGGATTCATCCCAACAGCGCAAACCACGGGTCCCGGAGACCGACGTTGTACTGGGCGATGAAGAGCGCGTCGCCGACCTCGATCGCGCCGTTTGCATGGACGTCGGTCTTTGTGAACCCATCGGTGCCGGCGAGAGGCTTCTCCCGGATCCCCACGACCTCCTGGAGCACGAGAAGGGTGTCGGCCTGATCGATCCGGTTGTCCTCGTTCGCGTCACCGAAGAGGACCGGGGTGACTTTGATGAACCCGGGTTTCGTACAGACCGCTCTACCCCCATCCACCGAGAGCGTGACGGTGTAGTTGCCGGGGGCAGTGTAGCTATGCGTTGGGTTCTGTGCTGCCGAGGTGCCGCCATCGTCGAACCTCCAATGCCACGACGCCGGGTGGCCGGTGCTCGCATCGGTGAACCGGACGGTGAGCGGCGCAAGGCCGGAGGTGACGTCTGCAGAGAAGGCCGCTCCGGACATGGCCGTGAGATCGAGGCGGGTGGAGACGCCGGGGGTGTAGACCGCTGTCCCGGCGGCGAGAGCCCCGTCGACGAAGAAGGCGATCGTCTTTTGGGCATCGCCGTCCTCCCCGCAGACGACCAGGCGCTCATCAAAGAGGGCATCCCCGCCGTAGACCCCGGCGGCGGCGAGCGTGAGCGACCCGCAGTCGCGGCCGTCGATCCGGGCGGTGACGACGGTCCCGGCCGGTGCCGGGCTCCCGTCGATCGTGACCGAGCCCGAGAACTCCATGGGAAGGAGAGGGACGGCGGATGCAGGGGCCGCAAGGGTGAGGAGGAGAACGAGAACGAGGATCCGTCTCACCCAGATCACGCTCCGATGGCACAGAGGGTGCCCGGCCCGGTCATGTAGAGCCAGTAGCCCCGGCCGGGGTAGACCAGCCTGCTGTCGGTGTTCGTGCCGCTCCCGCCGTTGACGATCCCCGCTTCAAAGGCCCGGGTTTGGGCGTCGAACCCGATCAGGGTCGTCCACTGTCCATTGACGGAGAGGAGGGTGTCCCGTGCCGCAGCCGGTGCAGCGGTCAGCGCAACCAGAATGGCCATGACGGCAACCAGCTGGAATGCAGTTCGCTCTGAAATCATGATAGTCTCCTCATTTCTCAATAGTGCGTTGCCGGAAAGGGCTGGATCGCGCAGGATACTTCCTCCGGGAGGTTAGAGTTCGCTAAAGCCATCTTCCCGTGTGCAGGCTTCAGTATTATGGGAGGGTACCATAAACATGCCGTTATTAACCGGCCCGGGCTGACGCAGTATCGGACTATTGCCGGCTCGTAAGGCACCCATCCCGCCGTGCAACCTCTGTCGGCACACCCCGCCCGGTTGGCGCCGCGTTCACCGGCCAGGACCAACCCCGGCGGATACGGATGGAGGAGGATCTGTCTGTCTGCATCCCCACTGCCCGGGGGATGCACTCCGGTTTGAGGCAGGATACATGGTCGATGGGGAACCGGCGAAGGCACTCTCCAGTCGTAACGGGCTCCCTTCCGGGTTCATAACAGGTCGCATCCGGGGGCGGAGCGAGAAGACCCCGGCCTAAGGGCCGGGGCGGTTCATTCCATCCATCCATAAGCCTTTTTTGTTCTCAAAAATTACCTATATCCTATCTATCAAAAGGAGATCTCCGTTTATGACGAAATTCGGCATATTTTTGCTTCTGTTACTGTTCCTGGTCCCGGCCGCAACGGCGGCGACGATCAGCATCAGCCCCGACGCGATCGAGTCCGGGGATACGGTCACCGTGAACATAGAAGACCTTCCCGACGGCGCTGCCTTCTCGCTCGGCATCCGTGGCGAGTTCGCCGCGACCCCCGGCGAGACGTTCGCTTTTTCGGCCCGGTCGATCACCTTCCCCTTCTCCCTCACCTCGGGAGAGGTGAACGCCTACACAAGGGGCACGAACTGGACCGAACTCGCGGCGGAGTTCCCGGACGGAGGCTCTGTCATCATACACCAAAACGCCACCGACGGTGAGGCGCGGATCAGCCAGCCGCGCAACGTCGGAAGCGGGACGCTTCCCCTTGCCACCCTCAGAGGGAAGGCCGCGACCACGAGCATCATCGCCGACCTGACGGTTCTCGGCACGAAGCAGGGGCCCAATGACGGCACGATCTCCTTTGCTATCGAGGGGGTCGACCAGGGCACCGCGACGGTCACCGTCTTCGTCGACGGGAGCCAGGCCCTCTCCCGTGCGATCGCCATCGGGTCCGCCTCCCCGACGCCGACGGCAACGGCGACCGCCACCACCCCCCCGGGCAGCAGCGGTAGCAGTGGCGGTAACGGCGGCTCGACCGAGCCCACCCCCGGCTCCGCGACGGTGACCTCGGCCGACGGGAAGGCCAGCCTCACCGGGACCGATACCGGGGGCGCCGGGCTCCTCGCCCTCTCCACCCAGGGCACTCTCCCCACCGGCTGGGCCACGGCCGGGCGCGCCTACGCCGTGACCCCTGTGGACCGGGAGTTCGACCCTGCCGCGACCCTCTCCTTCTCCCTCCCGGCGGCCGGTACTACCGCGACGATCGCCCGGTACGAGGACGGCGCCTGGACGGCGGTCCCGTCGAGGATCGAGGGCGACCGGATCACGACCACGGTCGCCCGGGGAGGGTCCTACGTCCTCCTCGTCGCCGCATCGGCGCCTGAGCAGACGGCTACGACCGTGACGACCTCCACGCCTGCCACGACTTCCACGACCACCTCCGTGACGACGACGCCTGCCGCCGCGCCGGTGGCCCCCCTCCTCCCGGTCATTGCTTTCGCAATCTTGATGCTTGAGTGGAAGAGAAGAGGTTGACACGATCAACCCATGACGACTGATGACCAGCAACCCCTGATCCTCGAGGCCGCCGGGGACGTTCCCGGCGACCTCATCGTGGTCGCCGCCGTCACGGCCGCGACCCTCTCCTGCGTCTACGTCCCGGTCTTGAACGAGAGTTTTCTCCGGATCCTCTTTGGGGTGGCGATGGTCCTCTTCATCCCCGGCTACGCCCTGATCGCCGCGCTCTTCCCGGCGCGGGAGGACCTTGATGGGATCGAGCGGGTCGCCCTCTCGTTTGGGCTCTCGATCGCCGTCGTCCCCCTCATCGGGCTTGCGCTGAACTACACCCCCTGGGGGATCCGGCTCGACCCGATTCTCGCGTCGCTCACCGTCTTCACCCTCGCGATGACGGCGGTCGCCTGGTACCGGCGCCTCCTCCTCCCGGCCGGCGACCGCTTCTCCGTCCCGGCCCGGGCGATGCTCGGTGCGGCCCGCCTGGAACTCTTCGACCCTGAAGCCTCCCGGTTCGACCGGGGGCTCTCCGTCGTTCTCGCCGTCTCGATCGTGGCTGCGCTCGCGACGACCGCCTACGTCATCGCGGTGCCAAAAGAGGGGGAGCACTTCACCGAGTTCTACATCCTCGGGCCGGGGGGGAAGGCCGCGGACTACCCGACCGATTTTTCGGCCGGGTCGACCCAGTCGCTGATGATCGGGGTCGGGAACCACGAGTACCGGGAGGTCCCCTACACGGTCGAGGCGCTCGCCCTCAACCAGACCTTCGATCCCGCGACGAATACATCCACCATCCATGCGGCCGAGACCCTCGACCGGTTCGTGGTGACGGTGCCGCACAACGAGACCCGGGAACTGGCCTGGGACTTCTCGGTCCCCTCGGCAGACTACAACAGGATAGAGTTTCTGCTCTTCAACGAGACGGTGCCGGACCCCGCGGTTGCGGGACAGGACCGGATCAACGCAAGTTACCGGGACCTGCACCTCTGGGTGCGGGCCCGGTGAGGATAACCCGGAGAACTCCTCTTTTTTCATCGACGCTGACGTGCTCGATCGTTGTGGGCACGTTCTTCCCGAGGGCAACGATCGCCGCGAGCAGGCTGCAGACCGGGCAGCCGACCATGGTGCAGCACTTCGGGGAGGCCGCCCGGACCGCCCGGCATCCCGGGAGGAGGCGGTAGCCGGTGAGGGTGACGACGATGTTCTCGCCGTCCCTGACAGCCTCGGTCTTTTGGGCGACCTCGAGGAGGTCGTCGCAGACTTCGACGATGCAGGCGAGGAGGCCCTCGTCCTCAGTCGGCACCTCGAGGGCGTGCTTTTCGCGGAGGCGGGTGAGGAGGGGGGTGCAGGCCGGGACGATCCGGACGGCGCACCCGCCCTCGCCGGTGATGTAGGAGTAGTCGTCGCCGGTTTTGCCGGGGAGGGTGCCGGCGACCGGGATCACCTCGACGACGGTCCCGTCATCCTGCGGGACAAACCAGGCGTTGCCCTGGACTCCGAGGTCAGCGCAGAGGGTGGCGATGGTGATCGTCCCCTGGGCGGGGAGGAGGGCGGCGATCTCCGGGTCGAGGGGCTCGCCCTTGTGCAGCGCGAGGAGGAAGACCCCGGCGATGAAGCACCCGGCCCCCGCGAGGACGAGGGTCGCGGTGGTGATGTCCCCCCGGCCGGTCGCGGCCGCGAGGGCGAGGAGGCCTGCCGCGGCGACGATGAGGAGGAAGGCTCCCCGGTAAGGGTTGTTTTCAGTCATCATACGTTCTCTCCTGCCCGGAGCGCAAGCCGGTAGTCCTGGAGGGTAAGGGCGACGTAGCCGCAGCCGAGGGCGGCGGCGAGGCCGAGGAGGGCGATGCTGCCGGCCGCGTAGATGACCGCGGCGAAGAGGACGGCGGCCGCCGCAAAGACGGCGTAACCCCGCCGGTGCTCGATGAACGCACCAAGGACGATCACCTGGAGGACGAGCGCGACCACGAGATCACCCGCGGCGACGACCAGGACCTCGCCCCCACAGAGGAGGAGGAACCGCCGGTCGGCCTCCATCAGAGCGCCTCCACGGCGTCGACCCCGGGAAGGACCCCGGCGCCGGCGGGGGACCGGAGGGTGACCCGCATCCCCCGGACCTTTGCCTCACGGGTCAGCTGGACGAGGTGGCTTCTGTCGCCCGCCGGGAGGAGGGAGTAGAGCCGGACCTCCGAGGCATCCGCCCGGCCGAGCGCCGCCCGCACCGCCGTCGCAAAGGGCGCGGGGCTCTCTGCCGCAAACGCAGAAAGGACGCTGCCGAGTTTTTCCCGGTACGCCCCCTCCCCGTGCCCGGCTGCCCGCGCCCGGGCCGCGAGGACGGCGGGTCCCGGCGCCCGGTAGAGGGAAGCGCGGGGTTCGATGGGGGCCAGCCCCCCGAGGGCCGCGAGGGCTTCGCGGATATCCTGGGTCCGGGGGAGGAACCGGACGATCTCGGGGCCGGCGACGACCAGGAGGGAGCAGCCGTCGCGGGAGTTGATCGCGCCTTCCACCGCGCCGCAGACGGCCATCGAGAACCGGGCGAAGACCGCCGGGTCGTCGCTCGCCCGGGGCGGGAGGTCGACGGCGATGAGGGGCGCCCCGCCCTCGAGCCCGGTCGGCTGCCGCACATAGTAGGCGTCGCGCCGGGCCGTGACCTTCCAGTCGATCTGCCCGGGGTCGTCGCCCGTCAGGAAGGGCCGGAACCCGCGGATGCCCTGGCCGGTGAGGGAGGCCCGCCGGTCCACCTCGGCGTCTCCGCTGCCGGCCCCTTTTCCCTGGCC
>Ga0265294_10011214_pt1 | contig 10092 bp, 7 predicted proteins | sample MunlanPumphouse3_FD_192504 | JGI IMG/M metagenome (GOLD analysis project Ga0265294, IMG submission 192504) | Groundwater microbial communities from a municipal landfill in Southern Ontario, Canada - Pumphouse #3 | ecosystem: Environmental > Aquatic > Deep subsurface > Groundwater | place...
AGTGCTCGCGCTCCTCCTCTTTCAAGTGTTTAGGCACGACGATGCGGACCCGCACCAGCATATCCCCGGGCTTCGTCTGCCACCGCACGCCCTCGCCCGGTATCTTCAGCCCGGTGTTGTACTGCACGCCGGCCGGGATATCGAGGATGACAGTGCGCCCGTCGATCGTCTTGACCTCGACCTCGGAGCCCAGCGTCGCCTGGGCAGGAGTGATATCGACGGTCGTCTCCAGGTCGTCGCCTCGCCGGGTGAACGTCCTGTGCGGTGTGACGGTGATCTCGATATAGAGATCCCCGCCCGGCGCACCGTACTCCCCGGCGTCGCCGTAGCCCTCCATCCGGAGGCGCATGCCCGTATCCACGCCCGGCGGGATCCGGACCTTCACGGTCTGCCGGCCACGCCGGTGCCCGCTGCCGCCGCAGGCCTTGCACCGGGACTCGGGTATCTTCCCCCGTCCGCCGCAGGCGGTGCAGGTGCTCATCCGGACGAAACTCCCGAAGATCGACTGGCTCATCTGCCGCATCTGGCCGCTGCCGCCGCAGGTCGTGCAGGTGGTGAACTTCTTCGTCTCGCTCCCCGAACCGTCGCATGCAGGACAGGGTTCGATATGGTCGAGGCCGACCTCTTTCTCGGTCCCGAACGCCGCCTCCTCAAGCGTCACCCGCATCTTCATCAGGAGGTCGGCTCCGGGGCGCGGACCGGAACTCTGCCTACCCCCGCCACCGAAGAAGGTGTCGAATATATCCCCGAACCCGGAGAAATCCGCGCTGAACCCGCCGGAGTATCCTCCGCCGCCGGAGTACGAACCCCGGGACGCATTACTGTAGGCGTCATGCCCCATCCGGTCGTACTGGGCGCGTTTCTCTGAGTCGGAGAGGACGCCGTAGGCCTCATTGATGCTCTTGAACCTCTCCTCGGCCCCCTCCTCCTTACAGACGTCGGGGTGGTATTTTCGTGCCAGGTCCCGGTAGGCTTTCCTGATCTCCTTGTCGTCGGCGTCACGCGAGACGCCGAGGGTATCATAGTAGCTGTCCGGACCCATTGACCTCACTCTTTGACTTCGTAATCAGCATCAACGACGGTATCATCCTTCTTTGCGGCACCTTCCGCCTGCTGCTGCTGGGCGGCCTGCGCCTGCTGGTACATCTTCGTCGTGACCGCATATACCGCTTCGGTCAGGGCGTCCATCTTCTGTTTGATAGCATCAAGATCGTCGCCTTCGAGCGCCTTCTTGAGGTCGGCGATCGCGCCCTCGATCTTCTCCCGCTCCGCGGCATCGATCGAGTCCTTTGCATCCTTGAGGGCCCGCTCGGCGGTGAAGACGGCGGTATCGGCGGTGTTCCGGAGGTCGATCTCCTCCCGCTTCTTCTGGTCCTCCGCCTCGAACTTCTTTGCGTCGTTCATCATCCGCTGGATCTCGGCCTCCGAGGGGCGGGAGTCCTGCGGCTTGATGGTGATCGACTGTTCGTTCCCCGTGCCGAGGTCCTTCGCCGAGACGTGGACGATACCGTTTGCATCGATATCGAAGGTGACCTCGATCTGCGGGATCCCGCGGGGTGCGGGCGGTATCCCGGTGAGCTGGAACCGGCCCAGGGTGAAGTTGTCCTTGGCGAGCGCCCGCTCGCCCTGCATCACGTGGATCTCGACCGATGTCTGGCCGTCGGCGGCGGTCGAGAAGATCTGGCTCTTCCGCGTCGGGATGGTAGTGTTGCGCTCGATCAGCTTCGTCGCGATACCCCCGAGCGTCTCGATGCCGAGCGAGAGCGGGGTCACGTCCAGGAGCAGAACGTCTTTCGTCTCGCCCGTGAGCACGCCGGCCTGGATGGCTGCGCCGAGGGCGACGCACTCGTCGGGGTTGATGCCCTTGTCGGGCTCCTTCTTGAGGACCTTCTTCACGGTCTCCTGCACGAGCGGCACCCGGGTCGACCCACCGACGAGGAGGACGTGGTCGATATCATCGGCGCCCAGTTTGGCGTCAGCGAGCGCCTGCTTCACCGGCCCGAGGGTCGAGTCGACGAGGTCGGCAATGAGCTGCTCGAACTTCGCACGGGTGAGGTCGAAGTCCAGGAACTTGGGGCCGCTCTCCGTCGTGGTTATGTAGGGGAGGTTGATGTTGGTCTTCTGGACGGTGGAGAGCTCGATCTTTGCGTTCTCGGCCGCATCCCGCAGCCGCTGCATGGCAACCGGGTCCTTCCTGAGATCAGCACCCTCCTTCTTCCGGAACTCATCGATCAGGTAATCGACGACCAGTTTGTCGAAGTCGTCGCCGCCAAGGCGGTTGTTGCCGGCTGTCGACTTGACCTCAAAGACGCCGTCGCCGAGCTGGAGGATGGAGACATCGAACGTGCCGCCGCCGAGGTCGTAGACGAGTACCGTGGCCTCGCCTTCCCTGTCGATGCCGTAGGCGAGCGCGCTCGCGGTCGGTTCGTTGATGATCCGGAGTACCTCGAGGCCGGCGACGGCCCCGGCGTCCTTCGTCGCCTGCCTTTGAGCGTCGTTGAAATAGGCGGGCACCGTGATGACGGCTTTTGCGATCTTCTCGCCCAGGTACTCCTCCGCGTCCAGTTTCATCTTCTGGAGGATCATCGCAGAGATCTCCTGCGGCGTGTAATTCTTGCCTTCGATGGTGATCTTCTCGCTCGTGCCCATCTTCCGCTTGATCGACTGGATGGTGCGGTTCGGGTTCGTGACCGCCTGCCGTTTCGCGACGGTGCCGACCAGCCGCTCGCCTTCTTTGGTGAACGCTACGACGGACGGGGTGGTCCTGCCGCCTTCGGCGTTGGCGATGACCGTCGCCCGCCCGCCTTCCATGATTGCCATGCACGAGTTGGTCGTTCCAAGATCGATACCAAGAACTTTTTCTGAAACCATTGCTTTATTCCTCCTTTCCTTTAGATACCACAACTTTTGAGCATCTGATGACTTTATCCTGCATACAGTATCCGCGAATGACCTCGTCGATCACGGTGCCCTCCTCAGCGGCCGAAGGAACGCAGGCGATCGCCTCGTGCCGTTCGGGATCGAAAGGAAGGTTCCGGCATTCGATGGGTCGGATGCCGTGCCGCTCAAGGATGGCCGCAAAGAGTTTCCTGATCTGCTCCATCCCTTCCCTGAGGCCTGCACCGTCGGCTTTTTCCGCCCGCTCGAAGTTATCCACGACGTCGAGCAACTCCACCGCGAAATCCTCGATGGCGAATGTTGTACGGGTATCGAGTTCCCGGGCCATCCTTCTGCGGTAGTTGTCGAAATCCGCTGCAAGACGGAGATAACGACGGTTAAGGTCGTCATATGCCATCTGCAGATCTTCAAGCGCCGGGGATGCTGCATCCGCCTCTTTCGCGAGATTCGGGGACTTCTCGTTTGGTTCGGATGTATCCTCCTTCATACGCCTACCTGCTTCAAAATGATGTTACCATACTGGTTTGATTATTTATTGTAATGGGGTTCTATATATCTTTAACTGATGCTGCAGGCATTCGGCCCCTATAGCGAGTCATTTTCTTAATTGGAGACTCATTCACCAATATTCTTCCCCCGATATGTGGATCCGCGGGAGAAACTCCGCCTTTTTCGCCGGGGGTGCCGGTGATATCCGCAACACCCGGACACCTGTTTCCCGGGGCCTGGCGGGATGAACTATGGCCGGTTTCGCGGGCAGCGCCAAATATATATCTCTCTATCTCGCTCACATGTATCCATGAAGTGGGCACTGCTGTCTGTCTGGGATAAAGCAGGCATCGTCGATCTTGCAAAGGTGCTTGTCGAGCACGATTACCGGCTCCTGAGCTCCGGCGGCACGGGGGCTCTGCTGCAGCAGGCGGGAGTTCCGTATACCGATGTTGCCACCTACACCGGCTTTCCCGAGATGATGCACGGGCGGGTAAAGACCCTCCACCCGAAGGTGCACGGGGGCATCCTCGGGCGCCGCGGCATCGACGATGCCGTGATGCAGGAGCACGGCATCGAGCCGATCGACCTTGTGGTGGTGAACCTCTACCCCTTCGAGGCGATGAGCGACGCGGGGCTCTCCCTCGATGAGATCATTGAGTATATCGATATCGGCGGCCCGGCGATGGTGCGGGCGGCGGCAAAGAACCACAAGTTCGTTGCGGTCGTGGTGGAGAGCGCCGACTACGGGATGGTGGCGGATGCGGTTCGGCGGGGCGGGTTCTCGCCCGAAGAGCGGCTGAACCTCGCCGCAAAAGCGTTCGCCCGGACGGCGGCCTATGACGGCGCGATCACGAACTACTTAACCGGCATCGACCGGCCGTTCCCGGAAGTCCTCAACGTCCAGTTCCGGAACGGGAGGGCGCTCCGGTACGGTGAGAACCCGCACCAGGCGGCGGCGGTCTACGGGGATTCCGGCATCGCCGGAGAGCAGCCGCTCCAGGGCAAGCAGATGTCCTACAACAACTACCTCGACGTCCACGCCGCGGTCGGCCTGCTCCGGGAGTTTGACGACTGTGCCGTGGTCATCGTCAAGCATAACAACCCCTGCGGCGTGGCGACGGGGGACGGGCTCCTTGAGACCTACATCGCCGCCCGGGAGGTCGACCCGGTCTCGGCCTACGGCTCGATCGTCGCGATGAACCGCGAGGTGACGGCGGATGTCGCCCGGGAACTCGCCGGGACGTTTGTGGAAGTTGTAGTCGCGCCGTCTTACGCCCCGGAGGCGCTCGAGATCATGAAGGTCAAGGAGAACATGCGGGTGCTCCGGCTCCCGGAGCCGGTCGTGCAGGACGAGATCCGGAGCATCGACGGCGGCGTCCTGGTCCAGCGGGCTGCACCTTACCGCGAGGACTGGAAGGTCGTGAGCGAGCGGGAGCCCGACGCCCACGAGATGCGGGCGATGAAACTCGCCTTGAAGGTCTGCCGGCACACGAAGAGCAACGCCATCATATTTGCCGACGAGAAAGCGGTCATCGGTATCGGCGCCGGGCAGATGAACCGGGTCGAGTCCGCGGAGATCGCGGTCAAAAAGGCTCGAAAACCTCTTGCCGGTTCGGCGGTCGCCTCGGACGCTTTCCTGCCGTTCCCCGACACCCTTGAGGTCGCGGCGGCGGCAGGCGCGACGGCGCTCGTCCAGCCGGGCGGCTCCATCCGGGACCAGGAGGTCATCGACGCGGCGAACCGGCTCAATATCGCGATGATTTTTACGGGCGTCCGGCACTTCCGGCATTAAATCACCACAGCCCACTTTTTTCCCGGGTGCCCAAACGGTTATATGCGTCATCTTCTCTCCACGACTGAAGGTGGTACACTTTATGGACTACGGCAGTCTCATATCCGGGTCGGTTGAATACGCGAAAGAGGCCCTCTGGGGCAAATGGGGCCGGTGGGTCCTCCTGGTCGTTCTCTCGCTCATCCAGGTCTTCACTCTCTTCCTGATCCCACTCTACAATGGTTACATCGTCCGGGTGCTCTCCGGCCGGAGGCCCGCCCCCAATGTGGAGGGGTGGGGAAGGCTCTTCGTCGACGGGTGGAAGTGGAACATCATCACCCTGATCTACGCGATCCCGGTCATCCTGATCCTGGCCTATTTCGGGGGGATTGCAGTTATCTCCGCCATAGCGGCACGAGGGTTGGACAACCCGGACGTATGGGCCCCGGCCGTTGCCGCCGCTCTCTCCGGTATCCTGCTTGCGGCGCTCGTTGCGATCATCATATCGTTCGTCTCCCTCTTCGCAGTCGTCCGGTTCGCCCATACGGGGAGGTTCGGTGAGGCATTCAACTTCGGGGCAATCTTCTCCCACATCGGGAGGATTGGGTGGGGCTCCTGGATCATCGCGGTCATCGTCCTCGCCCTCATCGGCCTCGTCTATGCGGTCGTGACCGGGCTCATCATGTCGATACCCATCCTCGGCTGGATCATCAACCTCTTCCTCGGGGTGGCGTTCGGCATCTTCCACGCCCGCTACCTCGCCGCGGCCTATGAGAGCGCCCCCGCGCCGGGGTAATAACTTCCGGCGGCCCGGACCACCCCTCGATGCAGGAAACCCTGTTCCTCCGCCTGCATCACCACTGGGGGAGGTCCCGGATACCCCGGGCACGGCGCGCACGTCGCCGTTGCCGGGACCCTGAAATTGCATACCACGGCGCTCCGGATCCTGCCGGATAGTTCTGTGCACGAATTGGCTGGATTTTACGCAAATAATCACTTTATTTCTGGAAAGGTGTATGGTATGCGCTGGAATGCGACCAATACGTTTATAACCCGGTTTCTCACATTTACTCGTAGGTGATACACCTTATGGACTACGGTACTGTTATCTCCAGGGCATTTGAGTATACGAAAGATGCTCTGGTAGGAAAGTGGATGCAGTGGATCATCCTGGCTGTCCTGTCACTCGTGCAGGCGCTCACGCTCTCCCTGGTCCCGCTCCTCAGCGGCTATGCCGTGCGGGTGCTCGGCGGGAAGACGCCGGCCCCCGAGATCGATCAGTGGGGCAAGCTCTTCATCGACGGATGGAAGATGAACATCATCATGCTGATCTACATGCTCCCGGCGATCATCGTCTTCCTGGTACTCGGCGGAATCGGTGCAATCGGCCTCTTCGCAAGCGAAGCGGCCGGCGGCGACCCGGCAGCAGCAGGTGTTGCAGCACTGAGCCTCCTTGGTGGCTTCCTTCTTGCAGGACTCATCGCGATCATCATGGCGTTCATCGCCCTGTTTGCCGTGCTGCGCTTCGCCCACACGGACAGCCTCGGTGAGGCCTTCTACTTCGGCGCGATCCTCGGACACATCGGCAAACTCGGATGGGGGACCTGGATCATCGCGGTCATCGTCCTCCTTGTCGTTGCGTTCATCTACAGCTTCGTGGTCGGCCTTCTCGTCTCGATACCCTTCCTGGGCTGGATCATCGTCCTCTTCCTCAACGCAGCGTTCGTCGTCTTCTACTCCCGGTACCTTGCCCAGGTCTACGAAGACACACCCGCTCCTGCATAAGGCCGGGAGAACCCTTCTCTTTTTCGCCGTCGCGGCATCGCGCGACACCCGGCAGGCTCCTCCCCTTTCCGCAAACAAAACAGCGCGCTTATCTCCACAAACGATTGATTCTTATCCGAACTTACGGTGGTATCTATGGATTACATCCGGTTACTCAGCGACTCCTTCGACTACACGAAGGAAGCCCTCTGGGGCAGGTGGGTCCGCTGGCTCCTCCTGCTCATCAGCGTGGTCATATTCCCGTTCATCTACGGCTACAGCGTGCGGGTCATGAGCGGCACGAAGCCCGCCCCCGAGGCTGAAGGCTGGATCGGGCTTTTTGTCGACGGCATCAAACTGCTCATCATCACGGTCGTCTACACCATCCCGATCTGGATCTTCGCGGCTGTAGGCTTTGCGGCGTACTTCATCCCGGTCTCGATGACAACAACCCCCGGGACCGGGACCAGCTCCGGCCTCGGCCCGGAGACGGGCATCTTCGTGCTCCTCGCTCTCCTCATCATCTTCATCGTCCTCGCCATCGTCATCGGGATCCTCTCGACCTTTGCGATGGTCCGGTTCTCCCGGACAGGGAGGATGGGCGAAGCCTTCAGGTTCCGCACCCTCCTTGCCCATATCGGGAGTATTGGGTGGCTGGACGTCTTCATAGCCCTCGTCGTGCTGACCGTCGTGCTCGCGGTTGTGGAGTTGGTCCTCATTCTGGTGCCGATCCTCGGCGTTATCCTTCTGCTCCTCCTGATGCCGGCGTTCATCATCTTCACCTACCGCTACATCGCCCTCATCTACGAGAGCGCCCCGGCGCCGGCGTAAACCCCCTCTCTTTTTTAGCTTCCGTAACCATCCGCCCCAAATCCTCAACATTTAAGTAGAGGTGCCGCCAACTATCTCGCGGTGAATTACACTATGAGTGATCGTTTTATTCGGTGAATCGATTCGCTTTTTTGACACAACCCTACGGGACGGCGAACAGACACCGGGTGTCTGCCTGACGCCGGCACAGAAACTTGAGATCGCAACGCACCTGTCAGACGTCGGCGTCCACGTCATCGAAGCTGGCTCTGCGGCCGCTTCCGCCGGAGAACGCGAGTCCATCCGCTCAATCGCCGATGCCGGGCTTGCTGCCGAGACTTGCACCTATGTCCGGGCTCTTGCCGGGGATATCGACCTTGCCGCCGACGCCGGCGCCGACTCCGTCCACCTCGTTGTTCCGGTCAGCGACCTGCACATCGAGAAAAAACTCCGCAAAACCCGCGGGCAGGTCTGCGATATGGCCTGGAGTGCTATCGAGTACGCGAAGAGCCGCGGGCTCATCGTCGAACTCTCCGGGGAGGACGCATCCCGCGCCGACCAGGCGTTCCTTGCGGAGGTCTTCCGGGAAGGGGTCGAACGGGGCGCTGACCGGCTCTGCTTCTGCGACACCGTCGGGCTCCTCACGCCCGAGCGGGCGGCCGCGATCATACCGCCGCTCCTGTTTGCCCCGCTCTCCATCCACTGCCACGACGACCTCGGCTTTGGGCTCGCAAACACCGTCGCCGCCCTCCGTGCCGGGGCATCCTGTGCCCACGTCACCGTCAACGGCCTCGGTGAGCGGGCGGGGAACACGGGGCTTGAGGAACTGGTGATGGCGCTCGAGGTGCTCTACGGGGTCGATACCGGGATCGCGACCGAAGAACTCTATCCCCTCTCGACCCACGTCGCCCGGCTCACCGGGGTGCCGCTTGCGACCAACAAACCCATCGTCGGCGAGATGGCCTTCACCCACGAGAGCGGCATCCACGCCCACGGGGTGATGCGGGACGCAAGCACCTACGAGCCGCTCCGGCCGGAGCGGGTGGGGAGGAAACGCCGGATCGTCCTTGGCAAACACTCCGGGTCGGCGGCGGTCGAGGCCGCTCTCCACGACATGGGGTATGCCCCGGACAGCCCCCAACTCGCCGATATCGTCGCCCGGATCAAGCAGGTCGGGGACGCCGGGATGCGGGTGACGGACGCCGACATCATGACGATCGCCGACACCGTCATGGCAATCGAGTTTACGCCCTGCCTTGAACTCCGCCAGTTCACCATCGTCTCGGGAAGTAACGCGATGCCGACCGCTTCGGTGACGATGCTCGTCAACGGCGACGAGGTCACCGGTGCCGCAGTCGGGACCGGGCCAGTGGACGCGGCGATCCGCGCGCTCCAGAAATCGGTCGCGGACGTCGGCAGCGTGCGGCTCGATGAATATCGCGTGGATGCGATAACCGGCGGCACCGACGCCCTCGTTGACGTAGCGGTAAAACTCAGTAAGGACGGGAAGACCGTGACATCGCGGGGCGCAAGGACCGACATCATCATGGCGAGTGTCGAAGCAGTTATCGCCGGGATGAACAGATTACTCAGGGAAGAGCATGAAGACCGGAGCCAGGACTCTAATTGAAGCGCTACAGCGCGAAGGGGTGGACACCATATTCGGCTACCCCGGTGGCTCAGTGTTGCCGATCTACGATGAACTCTACAGTTCGTCGGTCCGGCACATACTGGTAAGGCATGAACAGGCAGCGGCGCACGCGGCCGACGGCTACGCGCGCGCGAGCGGCCGCGTAGGGGTATGCCTTGCCACATCCGGCCCCGGTGCATGCAACCTGGTCACGGGGATCGCGACGGCGTATATGGACTCCATTCCGATCGTGGCGCTCACCGGCCAGGTGCCGACCGGCCTCCTTGGGAACGACGCGTTCCAGGAATCGGATATCACCGGCATCACGATGCCGGTCACCAAACACAACTACCTGGTGAAAGATGCCGCCGATATCGACCGCGTCGTCCAGGAGGCGTTCTACATAGCGCGGACCGGCCGTCCCGGCCCGGTGCTGATCGATCTCCCGAAGAACGTCACCACGGGCGAGGTGAAGAGCGGGGGGACCGTCCCCGGGAAGGCCTCGCTCCGGGGCTACCAGCCCACCTACCAGGGGCACGTCCGCCAGATCGATAAGGCGCTCGACCTGATCGCCAGAGCTGAGCGCCCGCTGATCTATGCAGGCGGGGGGGTGGTCCTCTCGGGGGCATCGGCAGAACTCCTGGAGTTTGCCGAGACCACCGCCATCCCGGTGACGACGACCTTGATGGGCCTTGGTGCCGTCCCCGGCGACCACCCGCTCTGCCTC
>Ga0265294_10011215_pt1 | contig 10092 bp, 8 predicted proteins | sample MunlanPumphouse3_FD_192504 | JGI IMG/M metagenome (GOLD analysis project Ga0265294, IMG submission 192504) | Groundwater microbial communities from a municipal landfill in Southern Ontario, Canada - Pumphouse #3 | ecosystem: Environmental > Aquatic > Deep subsurface > Groundwater | place...
TGAGGCAGATATGAGATACAACCAGCTGAAATGGTTGAGAATCACCGAATAAATAACGGTCGAGGCTGCCTCAAGCAGGTCCGCTCTGAAAATACCTACGATAATGAAGAAGAGAATGATTGCAAACGAAACAAGGAATACGGTCTCCTTTTTCAGATAATCGCGTAGCATGTCAGTTCTCCATTACGGCACCAGAAAGATCGATGCTTTTGACTCATTCACAATACGTTCTGCTGTACCCCCCATGGGATCGGAGAAAAAGGTCGGTTTTTTTCTCCCGATAACAACAACATCCGCCTTTAGCCATTCAGAGGCATTCAGCACCTGAGTGGAGGGGTCTCCAATTCTGTCTTCACAAGTGACCTGTTTAAAATAGGGAGTGAGCTCCTCTTCCATGGTGTGCAGAGCTTTTGCGACCGAATCCCTTCGTCTCTGTTCTGTTGAAGGGTCAGCCATTCTGTCCCTGACGTGGAGGATGTGGCATCGGGCACCATGAAATTCCTTAATATACGGAATGGGGCGGGACGATGTCTCATCAAGATTGGTTGCATACAGCACGTTCAGGTCTTTGTGCCTGAGTCCCTCACCACCATCGGGAAGGCGTGGCCGAATTTTATGGACAAATACCGGCACATCGGAGAGACGGAGCAGATCCCGTGAAACACTTCCGAGGAACATCGTTCTCAGATGCCAGCGACGTTTAGCCTTGAGGTAAATCTCATCAGCCCCCTGAAACAGTGCGGCCTCTGCGATAGATGAGGCAATATGGCCGTTTCCCTGTTTCACCTCAACAGAGAGGTCGTCATCTTCCATTGCCTTCTGCATGACCATGAGCCACGAGAGATCAGATCCCCGGAAGAATGAACCGGATTCATTCACATGATAGAGGCAGATAGAACGAGCCCCAAAATTCTTCAGGGTCACTGCAACCTTTCTCAGTTCCTCTGGTCGTTCTCCATAAGCAACCGGAATCAGGGTATTCTCAAACATCTTTTATGGTTCCACAGGATACCGCCAAGGCCGAACACACGCACATCCCGAATACGATATCTCGAATGTGTTGGCCTTTTAATGTATCGGTACTGTTCATGCCGCCAGACTGTCCTCCCTTTCTAAAAACGGTTAAACACTGTCTGAACAGCAAATCAACACCTATACATTCCCATTGCACCCTCATACCAGTATTCATCTCAATTGGCCAGACAGTGCGATATCCGTTGTATTTTACTATGGCGTATCACCAACAGATATACAGGAGCCGAGCGTTTGCGTATGTCAGAGAAAACCGATCCACCTTTCCGGGAATGTTCAGCAACCGCACCCCTTACAAAATCAGCATGTCCATCAAACAGTCCGGTCATCCTTATCTTTGTCTGTGGGGAAGGACTGGGCCACACCTCACGCTGCCTGAAGGCAGCAGAGTACTGTGAGACACAGGGTTCTGTCTGCCATCTCGCCGCCTACGGTCAATCTCATGCCTTCCTAACCAAAGTCGGGTGGCCCCGTTTGCACACCACGCCCCGGGAAGTAACTCTCGCAGGAGATATGGGACTTTTTTCCCTCAGAAAAACTCTCTGGAACTCGAAAGGTGTGCCTTGTGACCTCGTTCGATCATACCGGCAGGCACGGGCCCTCATCAAAGAGATACAGCCCGATATCGTCATTTGTGACACGATGTATGCGCCGGTTGAAGCCGCCCGTCGTGACAATGTGCCTGTCCTTTTTATCACCAACCAGAATTCGTTCTCGACCCTTGCAGGCGGCGGAGAGGGCGGGTGGGCCTTTCTCAGCCGTTTAGTCTCATGGTACCTCACTCTGGCAGACCGGGTCATCATTCCCGACTTTGCTTCTCCGGCGACAGTGAGCAGATATAATTTGGTAATACCCTCCGAACGTGAGAGCCAGTACCGGTTCATTGGCCCTTTAATGGACATCTCCCGGGAACAGTACCCGTGCACAAACAAGACCATCTTTGCGTCATTTGGTGGTGAACCATTCAAAATTCCTCTTTACCAGAATTTGGCAGAGATTGCCGAACGGCGCATGGACCTCTCTTTTAAAGTTTTTGCCCAGCTGCCGGGACTGCCGGAATCGACCGAGAACTTCCATACCCATGGATTTGTGCCGGATCTCTTCACTCACCTCTCTTGTGCAGAAGTTGCCATCCTCCATGGGGGGCTCACCACTCTGCACGAGGCACTCTTTTTCCAAAAACCCGTGGTGATGGTGATTGACCCTCATCATCCCGAGCAGGGCAACAATGCCCGGGCAATTGTTGAGATGGGGGCAGGGGTGATGATCCGGGGAGATGAGGCAGATACCGACCGTCTGGAGGCGGCCATCGAAGAGGCACGCCGGCTTACCGTACCTGACCTCTCTGCACACTTTATCCGCGAGAACGGAAGGGTGCAACTGTGGAAAGAAATTCAGGAAACCTTACGGTATAAACGGTGAAAAAAACAAACAGGATATATCATGGATAACGGATGGAAGAATCTCATTGGAATTATTATTGTGTTCTTTATAGTCGTTAATGCCCTGATCATCGTCGTCGGGATGGACTATCCCGATGGATTTGCCTTAACCGGCATTGAGATCACGGGCGAATATCGGTATGATGTGACCCTCTCCGGAACCGGAACGGCAACAAATGTCACTCTCATGATCCCTCTGCCGTGTGTTGGGGGGAACTCTCCTGTGGGAGATGCCATAGTACGCGGGAATGCAGAGGGTATCGGGGCCCGATGGGCCGTATCAGAGGTGGGAACAGATGATTTCGTTATGCTGAAGATCACTGCACCCTCTCTGTCTTTTGTAGATGGGCCGATTACATTCGGGACGACTGTCTCGGCTCCCGATCTCATCGATACTGCTGAACCCGGCGACGAGACCTATCTGTTGCGCCTGAAAAAAGACCCGATAGACAAGAATGGGGTGACCCATTATACCTCATCTCTCTACGCGGTCTATGATATGTCGGAAGATGAGGGCATGGATATCTCCATCTGCCTTGAGGGCGTCAACACGTGGAGATATCCGGTTCTCTCCGAAAACCACTTCCGAGACACCCTCACCTTTGCAGGTGGTGCCCATAGTGGCGGATGGCAGACTGCAGACGGCATTCTCACCGCTGGCATCGGAAAATATTCTGTTATCTGAAATATCCGGTTATCACCATAACCATTTTTTCCTGCGCTAACCAACGCAGGTGTATGTACGGCATGGGTATTCTTGGTGGTGAGGCAGGGGGTATTTTTTGCATCTTTCCTCCCGTCTGTGGATACACCGATGCCTTCCCCATCGTGAGGAATACCCGATGAAGCCCGGCCAACTCTGTTCAGAGTGCAAGGGAAAAGGGATGTGTGGCCTGCCCCGCTGTCCTGTGATGGAACGGTTTCATGCCTCTGTCCGGGTGAAACCCTCAGACTCCTATATGGGTGGGGCGCCCTCGGTCTTTGTCGGGACACATGGATATCCAAAGATGACCGGCGGCCCGCTTCTCATCGGTGAGAGTGATAACCCGGAGGTCTGGGTAGAAAAGGCATACACCATAGATGATATCGTCAGCGTCCGTTCACGAACCATTCGGGGAAATACTGCTGCCGCATCCCGTGGGGCGGATGCGATGCAGGAGATTGCTCTCTCCGCAGTGCCGCTCGATGTGGAAGTTGCCTTTACCCGGCCCGTTGCATTTGATCTGCGGTTTGACGGGACAATTACCCCGGTTGGACTCTCAGGGGATATGAGAAAAATCGATGTACTGGACAATGCCAAAACGCCCCGTCCCGTTGAACGTGCAGTGGGTGATACTGATCTAAAGGCATCTGATGCCGTATGGAGCCTTTATCAGGACGGGATTGGGGTGCATCAGGTTTCGCAGCTCTTAAGTGCCGGTCTTCTCGGACAGCAGCGGAAAATGGTTCCGACGCGGTGGAGCATCACGGCAGTTGATGATATGCTGGGAAAGGCGGGCAGGGCCGCGGTATCGCGCAATACTGCACTTGACGAGGTGCTCGTCTTTACCGCCACGTTGCACGGCAACACGATCGTCTGCATTCTCACGCCGGGAGATTTCCGCTTTGAGATGATAGAACACTGGCAGGCAGAAAGCATGTGGGGCGGTGCTGATGGTGCTATCATGACTGACGGAGAGGGCCGCAAGAGAAAATCGGGATATTCTCCTATTGCAGGGGCCTACTACTCAGCACGCCTCGCTGTCCTCGACTATCTCCAAACCCGGGGCCGGTCCGCACGGGCCATTGTTATCCGGAGCGTCGCCAATTCATACTGGGCACCCCTTGGTACCTGGGTCATTCGTGAAGCAGCACGACAGGCAATGGCACAATCGCCGGTCTCTTTTGAGGACCTCGCCGGGGCACAGACATATGCCACCGCACTTCTGGGCACTGACGTATGGGTTCGTCACAGTTCCCTCATCCGGGAGATCTCAACACAAAAAAGTATCTTAGATTTCTTTTAGAAAAACACGATCATTAAATACCTCTAGCCTTAAGCATAGATTATATGAAATTCAGGCTGGCTGCACCACTATGTTCAGGTCTACTGGCAGCGCTGGCTCTGCCCGTCCAGGCTGCAGATATACAAAATGTCTATGAGAGCCTCGGCGCAAACCAGTATATGCAGATCATGATTGCAACGATCATCATGGTGGCAGTCTTCATTGGCATCTTCTTCTTTATCGGCAAGAGGCATTCACTGCGGACAAACGTGAACCCGGTCACTAAACTTCTGGGTATGGCCTTTGCCATCCTTTGCATTATTTTCGGGACAATACTTTTGATAATCGATTTCATTGTGCTTATTAAGCCATTTGCGGCGGCGCATGCTTTCGACTATATTGTTCAGTTATTCTATCATTACTTCCCTGAACAGCTGGTTCTTGGTATCATCATGATCGGCTCAACAGGCCTTTTGCTGTATCTGGTCGGTTTCTACATCATGATTGTTTTGCAGGGATCGAAAGCATTGGTGAAAGACACTGAGACCTATCGTATTCAGACTGCCTCACAATTAGACATGAATGTGAGCAAAGGGAATGTGGAATACTCAAAAATTGCATATCGTGTCACTTCGTGGGAGACAGGGGAGCCAATTCGAGACGAAAAAATCCGTTTGGAAACAAAAGATGGCACGCTGATGATGATTAAATACACCGATTCTGCGGGAGAGGTGGACTTTGGCAAACTCCGTGGCAAGGAAGGGGACTACTTTGCCTATGCCGAAGGCGACCGGGAGCGGCAGGAATACCGTTTCGTTTCCCTCACCTAACCGACTGAGCAAAAAACCGTTCCTGAATCATCCGGAGGGATTCAATCTCTTCCGGACTTTTGTCATCCCGCAGGCGGATAAAACGGGGGAACCGCAGGGCAAACCCGCCGCTATAATTCGGGCTTTGCTGGATTTCTGCATACCCCACTTCTACCACAATCTTTGGTTCAACGTAAACTATCTTGCCATCCTCTGATACGATGATCCCCGAGAGGGCCTCATACATCTCCTGGAGAGCTTCATCTGAAAATCCGGTTGCCACCTTGGAGAGCGGGATAAATGACCCGTCTTCGCCCAGACAGGAGAGAAGGAATGACCCAAATACATGGGCCCGTTTTCCTTCGCCCCACTCTGCGGCGGTGATCACGAGATCGATGGTGTCCACCGCGGGTTTGATCTTTACCCAGAATTTGCCACGCACGCCCGGTGTATAGGGGGAGTGGATGTCTTTTACCATGATGCCCTCATGTCCGTCATCGAGGGCGGTGCGGTAGAGGAGGTCAATTTCCTCTTCATCCCCGCTCATTAGTTGAGGTGCCACATATTCTCCCGAAACTGCAGTCTCGAGCCGCTTTCTCCGCTCTGATAAGGGAAGATCAATGAGCGTTTCACCGTCTATCCAGACAATATCAAAGATATTCGGGACAAGAGCAATCTGTTCAATGTGAGAGGCGATGTCATGTTTGCGTCGAAACCGTTTGAGCACATGCTGGAAGGGCAAGGGACGACCGTCACGAACGGCGATCACCTCACCGTCAAGGATGATGTCATGTGAGGTGGCCGCGTCAAGCATCGCAACCACATCGGGGATGGCATGGGTGACCTCCTCGAGTTTTCGGGAGTACATCCGACAGACGCCGCCGGACTTATGAAACTGAAACCGCGTCCCATCGTATTTGTATTCTGCTGCAAGCACACCTGACTCAATGAGCATGTCTGTTACCGTGCCCTGTTTTGCAAGCATCATCTTGACCGGCCGGAACGGTTCAATATGGACCGCATAGAGTGCATCCTCGCCTTTGTGTGCGATAAGAGCCACCTCACCGAGATCATTTGATGCCTGATAGGCATGCTCTACGGCAGCGGGGCTGACGGAAAAAGCGCCTGCAATGGCATCCCGCATGGTGCCTTCGCCGATACCAATTCTGAGTTCCCCAAGGAGCAGGCGGGCCAGGTACCGGCCTTCGAGGGGTGATGTATTGCCAAAGAAGCGGCGTAGGACCCGGTCCTTCTCCTTTTGTGACTTAGTTCCGCTTGTTGTGGCAAGAATCATGAAATCTTTGGCGATATCCGCGAGTGTCAGGGACTCGGAAAAAAAGGACATCTGTTCTTTATTCGCAAGCAGGGATTCAACTGCCCTGCCGGGGTCTCCGCTCTGGTTCACGGTGCTGACGACCGCTCCCCGATCCTTTCCGGTCACATACGCCACCGCGTCATAGACACTGTTTGGGCCGATACCGATCTTGTCCTGACTCCAGTCAGGGAACGGTCGCCCCATCAGGTAGCGAATGAAAAGGGGAAGGTCTCCCTCATCCAGAGATGAAAGGGCATCCTGTACGATGGCGGTCATATCGAGTCGGCCGGGAGTATGTTCGAGCGTCTCACATATACGGGAAAATTCAAGAAAATCCATTCTCATATCACACCTCAATGGTCCGGGTTAGTGCATGCTGGAGGCCGACTTCCAGTTCTACATCATTAGAGAAGAGTCCGATTGTCTCCCGGGCGGTTGTAAGTGCCTTTTCAGGAGTATTGTTCTCTTCTGACAGGTGGGCAAGCACGGCGACAGAGAGGTCAGAACAGAGATCACTCAACACATTGGAAGCGGCCCGGTTCGAGAGATGCCCCCGGTTTTTATCCGCAATACGCTGTTTTAAAAAGGCAGGATATGGTCCGTTTTCAAGCATTTGTGAGCAATGGTTGCTCTCAAGGACGAGTATATCACACCGGGAAAGAAATTCCATCATCGCGGAGGTCACCATTCCGGTATCGGTGCAGACACCCACGCACACCTCGCCGTCTGATATACAAAATCCGGTTGGGTCTGATGCATCATGGAAGGTGGAGAACGGGGTGACCTGAAATGTACCCGTATTAACCGTCTCTTTCGGAACAACCCGGCGCAGATTTGCCTCTCCTGAACATTTTAGCGTCTCCTTTATCCCGGCAAGTGTACCCCCCGTGCCGAATACGGGCATTGGACACTGGCGTGTCAAGACGTCAATGCCTCTGATGTGGTCCGAGTGCTCATGAGTGATGCAAAGTCCTTCTATCCGGGAGATGTCGCCCCCGCAGGTTTCCACAGATGAGCGGATGCGGCTACTGCTGATACCGGCATCCACCAGAATGGCGCCTCCGTTTCCTTCGATATAGATACAGTTTCCTTTGCTGCCACTCGCAAGGACGGTTACCTTCATTGACATTATGTTGTCCTTCGCAGATGGTAAAAGTCACCTCTCTGTCCCATGCTGGGAGGTCGATGGGCCAGACCGATTGATCTTTAGTTCAGGTGCAGAAATGGAGCCTCCAAAAGACGTACCCTTATGCCATTTTGAAACGAACCCATCTCATCATGTTGAAACCGTTGCAGGTCGAGAGCTGGGTGCAGTCCCGCCGGTCGGACCTTGATGATGTACGCGAGCCTGTTGAGGCAATCATACGACAGGTTCGGGAAGGAAAGGACAGCGCTCTGCGTGAACTGACGGCCCGGTTTGATGGCATTGAAATAGATGAGTTCCGTGTCACCGAAGAAGAGATAGAGGCGGCATATGACGATGTATCTCCCGAAATCGTTGCACGACTCATCGAGGCAGAGGCACGGATCACGCAGTTTCATGAACTCCAGAAACGCACCGGCATGTGGCTGCAGGAGATGGAGCCCGGCATCACCCTCGGAGTAAAGACGACTTCACTCGCCCGAATCGGCGCCTACGTGCCCGGCGGACGGGCCGCATATCCCTCCACCGCTCTGATGACCGCGGTGCCCGCACGGGTGGCAGGTGTCAAAGAGATCTGTTGCTGCACGCCGCCTCCTATTCATCCCCTGACGCTTGTAGCCCTTGATATCGCCGGTGTTACTGAGATATACCGTCTCGGCGGGGCACAGGCAATCGCTGCAATGGCCCTTGGAACCGAGAGCGTGCGACCGGTTCAGAAGATTGTCGGGCCGGGGAATATCTATGTGACCGCGGCAAAGATGCTTTTACGCGACTTTGCAGAGATTGACTTTCCGGCAGGCCCCTCTGAGATCGGCATCATTGCAGACAGGACAGCAGTCCCTGAGTATATCGCCGCAGACATCATGGCACAGGCAGAGCATGACCCGAAAGCCGCCTGTGTCCTTGTGACAACCGACCGTGCCATTGCAGAGGCGACATCCCGAGAAGTCGCCCGGATGTTTAAAGAGAGTCCACGAAAAGAGATCATCGAAAAGGCACTGGCAAACTCCGGCTACATCATCGCAGAGACACTGAGCGAGGCAGTCTGCCTGATGAATGAGATTGCACCCGAACACCTCTCTATTCAGGTGGCAGATACCTTTGCTGTTCTCTCAAAAATTGAGAATGCAGGCTCCATCTTTGCCGGCCCCTTTACCGCGGTTGCCTGTGGAGATTATGCCTCCGGCACGAACCATGTTCTCCCGACGGCAGGATATGCCCGGATGTATTCGGGACTTAATGTGGATCACTTCTGCAAAACCTCGACCATTCAGATTATCGATCGTGAGGGGCTTGAGGCAATTGGGGATATTGTTGAGACCCTTGCGGATGCGGAAGGGTTGCACGCCCATGCAGAGTCGGTGCGAATCCGACGAAAATAAGATATTCTTCTCTTTTTTTGTTTAGCTATCTCACGGCAGATACCAATCCACCAACGCCAGAAATTCTTCAATCTTCTTTTGAGAGTATGGCCCCTCTTCATACGCCGTGATAATCGTCATCGAATCACGGAACGTGGAAAGAGCCATAAGAAACCCGAACGGCCAGCAGACACAGGGAAGGATGCATACATCTTCAAGAATAAGAGGGCGGCCGTTTATTCCTGTTAAGGGGAGAAAGTCTTCTTCCCGAAGTATTCCGATATTGGAGAAAACCGGATTTTTCTGGCCGTTTGTCTCATACCTCTGTATCATTCCATCAAAAAATTGTTGAATGGCAGGCATCCCGGTTGCACATATCTCTTCATAAAACAGGGCACAACCAAGGCCGAGCGCAAGGCCTTCTGCCTTCCGCTGTTTTGTAATCGTAGTTACCTGTCCGATGATATCGTCCAGATTAGCCTTATCCCCAACGGTGAGGGTGACTTCGTATGAGATGGAGAGGTTCATGGGCTGGTATTCTCCGGTTGCGTCGGTGGCGTATGTACTGGTACCGGCTGAACCGTCCGCATCACCTGACTGAACAAGCGGGCGCCTGAGATCAGCAGAGGTCAGAATCGCACGGGGTTCCCCGATATCTGCGGGATCATTCCGGATTTTTTGGAAGGCAAGGAAGAAAGCTGCAATCATGATGTCATTTATGGTGGCGTCATGTTCTCTGCCGAATGCTTTTGCCTGCTGGAGCCGCTCAGGGGAAAAGGTGCGTGAGGCGATTCTGGGCGTTCCCCTCCCCCTTTGTTCGGCGGGAAATCGCCATCTATCTACGAAAGGCCCCTCTTTCTTTTGGGCCACTCTCATGTCCTCATCGGTAAAAAGGGCGAGGTACGGAGCGGTGCTGCGGTCGTACCATCCGGTAGGGGTTGGTTGAAAGTCGGGATTCTTTAGTAATTCCTGATAGGTTGCAAAGAGGGTTCGTGCCAGATCCC
>Ga0265294_10011216_pt1 | contig 10091 bp, 9 predicted proteins | sample MunlanPumphouse3_FD_192504 | JGI IMG/M metagenome (GOLD analysis project Ga0265294, IMG submission 192504) | Groundwater microbial communities from a municipal landfill in Southern Ontario, Canada - Pumphouse #3 | ecosystem: Environmental > Aquatic > Deep subsurface > Groundwater | place...
TGAGTGGGGAAAACGTACGGCACAACAACGACCCGGCAAGTGACCCGGAAACACCCCCACGTGAGTGGGGAAAACGCTTGGCCTTTGATACGACACCAATCTGTACTGGAAACACCCCCACGTGAGTGGGGAAAACCGTCTCACCTGTCCAACCGGTACCCTTGACAGGGAAACACCCCCACGTGAGTGGGGAAAACTATATGGGGGCTGTGCAAGCCCCCAAACCCCTGGAAACACCCCCACGTGAGTGGGGAAAACCAGCTTGTACTTGCGTAGCGGTCAGCCCAGAAGGAAACACCCCCACGTGAGTGGGGAAAACTATGACCGTCCTGCCTAGATTCTACTACAAAGAGAAACACCCCCACGTGAGTGGGGAAAACAATCACCTATAACTTGGAGCATCAACTTTGGTAGAAACACCCCCACGTGAGTGGGGAAAACTATTCCATAAACCAGAGCATAGCGATTGAGTTGGAAACACCCCCACGTGAGTGGGGAAAACAAGGCTTCACCAAAGAGGACTTTTTCACTGTCAGAAACACCCCCACGTGAGTGGGGAAAACCAGACACAAGCATATATAGATGCCGGCGTATCTGAAACACCCCCACGTGAGTGGGGAAAACCTACACCTTCATATGTTTTAGGTAGATAGAAAGAAACACCCCCACGTGAGTGGGGAAAACAGTACATATGGTACAATAAAAACACCACATACGCAAGTAATGGTGTTTAATCTTACTATTCCTTCGCTATTTTTTCAAAAATCAATTGTAATCCTTCAAATGAAGCAATTTTGTTCCTGGAATCTCCAAAGCCTCTGATTCTATAAAAAGGGGGTTCGTTAGTCCTTTGAAACACAAGAAGACCTGAATTTGAAGGGCAATGTGAGAAAAGATATTCAACAACGCTATCTGCTACCGAATCTTTAATTCCAGAAACAAAAACATTTGGCCTTGGTTCAACAAACCAAAGTTTCATTCTTCCCCTAACAGCTGGCGGAATGAAATCTGATAGCACGACAACCATGGCTTATTCTTCCTCACCTAATGCGGAAATTATGTCCTTTCCTATCCTTGAAAGTACATCTTCCTTAATAATTCTTTTTCTGAATTCTTCAATAACCCTTGACCGGTCATATTCTCCACAAAGTTCTTTAGTAAGGTAAAAGGCCATATCTATGCAAACTGATTCTTTGTACAAATCAGCCAAATCATATACAAACGGCAAAGGACTACCTGAATGGATAAAGCCAATATGTGGAGAATACCCCATGGAATAAACAGCGGAAGAAATGATTCCATACAAAGCTGCATTTGCTGCCGTTAGAACTTTGTTTGTGAAATCACTCATCATGAATTTCCCGGGAATATAATTTCTTCCGGCCCACCCAACACCATATTTTTCAGCTTTAGCTTCATATAGTTGCTTAACCCTTTTCCCTTCAATGCCCATGAGCTCACTTAATGTTGATTTACTTAGGTCAAGTTCAGGAAAACGAAAAGCATAAAGCTTTCTTGCCACTTCAAGGCTTTTTGAAGGATTGCAAGACAGCTTCATTTGCCTGCGTAAATTGCGTGTATTTGAAGTAGGGGATTCCCCCACAGCATAGAACAGCATGCTGTCTTCTCCAACCCAGCAAATAGTGCAATTCGCAGCAGCTATTACCTTTACGGCTTCATGAGTGATTGAAGTGCCGGGACCTAATAGAAGAGTGCTGATAGTGGCGATAGGAATCTTTACTACATTACAATCACAGTCTATCCATTTTACGCTGCTGTCATCGATCTCAAGTCTACCCCTCTCTAAATATAGAAAGGGGTAGCGATCTTTCACTTGAGGCAGGTTATTCTTGTTTATCTTGATTAATAAGCGTGAATTCGCCATTTTGCCTCTTGATGTACACTCTTCTGTCTCTGTACTGCTTGTTTTCACCAAACGAAACTGGAACATCGTTTAGAATCAGGCTTTCTGGGCTATGTTCAGTTTCAGAAACAATGAAATCAAGTTGGATCTTCTTTTCTTCGGTAGCAATTGACATAGCTTTGATATACGCTGAATCAAAGTCCTCAAACACTCCTCGGAAAATTAAATCTGAAGGTACACAATTTTTCCTGCCGAAATAAAGATCAAAGACTGGATTCTGAAGAGCCATCGAAATTGAACTGCATAGGTCATCGTCCATTTCCTGAATCACGGCGAATTTGCCATTCTGTATGTAATAACGGTAAGTCATCTTTGTTCCACCGTAACCCGCTGAAGCTACTGCAAGCCCGCCATCAGCTTTTCTTGGAATATTCAAGCTTTCCCATTTGTCAGAAGTGTCGTAACCGCTTCCGACCATTTGAAAGTCTTTCATTATTGGAGAACTGTTCTTGAATCCAAGAACAGTCTGAGGCAGGTCTGCTATTCGTTCAAGCAGTTTAGTCTGCGCTCCCTGATAACCAAGAGCGCAGAGAAACAAACCATAGATTCCTGATTTTGTCGGAAATTCACAAGTATCTCTGGGACCGAATTTTGAATGGCATCCCCATGATTGAAGAGGTGCCTCAATCCAAAGAAGAAGGTATTTTTTGCCCATCTTTAGTCCTCGTGAATTGAGTTGTTGATATCACTAATCAAATTGTCAATTGAATAGTGTTCATCCAACCCCCACTCGAATTCAGCAACTTTTCCAAATAGCGAACCGAATTGTTTTTCTTTCGTATCCAAACCGGTACGTAGTGCCTCTATGCTTGGCTTGGAAAAACCTTCACCATGTGCATAAACTGGGTTGTCGAATGAGGCTTGAAGACGCTGTCCCCTTCTAACATATATTCTAGCAAAATCCCAAGGGGTATCACCTGCCATCGTTGTCTGACGAGCATACGGTAAGGCAATGAACAAAGCCTTAGTAAATGCATCAACAGCTGTCTCCAGATTCTCGTCTCCACCCAGAGTTTCGACAAGCTGACCAAGATCAAGTGATACGTAACGATAGTATGTGGCTGAATTAAACTCATTGCTTCCGAGATGGGCAGATCGTGCATCATCGTTTTCTTCAGATGGAATATCATCTAGGGCTGTGAAAAAATCAATTTCAGATGAAGCTTTGTGAGTAGAAATCGCATGTGCAAACGAAGCTGCTGCTTCGATGGAAACTGATGCAGAATTTGCAACCATCCTACCAAATAAAGCTATATCCAGACCATCCAGATCTTTGAATCCTTTCTGAGATCCGGTTTTCTGAGCATTGAAAACTTTTGTTGCAAAAGCTTTTTCTTTTAATTCCTTATCCTTTATTTCTTCTAAGTAGTTGTTCTCTATTATAAAATCTGCAAGCGCTTTCGCCTCTGAATCCGAAAAGAAATAGAGAGTATCTGTTGCTAGTATTCCAGCAATTTTTGAAGCAGCTTCTTTTGCCTTTTCGCTATTGCCATCAGAACAGAAAGATGCGATCTTGTCAGCAATATTTTTTGTTCTGCAAGCGATATGAATACCCATTTCATGAAGCTGCATTCTTACTTGGCGTTTCCAAGCCTGGCTGCTTACTCTGGCACGAGGTACTCCTCCAATCATTGCTGCCTTTGGTGAACCTACGTCATCTCTGTTCAGACATGATACAGGGAAACTCTGGATGATGTGATACTCGATTTTTTTACCTTTATAATTGTTTGTCATTTGTAACTCCTTGACTAATTTGTTTTAATTAATTGCAACAACCCGAATCCGAAAGCTTTTCCTCTTCCGATTCCTTGTTCAAAAGACTGCTTGAACACAGACCTATCAGTAACTCTCAATACTCCTCTGAAGCTTGCCTTTGACTGAGTAATCTTCGTTTCTCCTTTTTCAAAGATCTGCACTCCAGTCTCAAATACCTCAAACGAATCTTGTATTACTTCGAATCCCCAGCTATTCTGCTTGCTTAAAAACCAAGCTGCCGCTTCTTCTTTCCCAATAATTGGCACCAGTTTCCCTTCTGAGTTGCGTTTCACTGCATTTAGCATTATCTGAAATGCATATGAACTATTCTCAAGAAAAGAATCTGGAATAACCTTGCTTTGAAGAATCCCTACTGGTGGCAGCAACGGCTGCATTTCTGAGAGAATCAGTATTTCCTTTCCAAACCGGCATTCAGGCCTGTCGTAAAATAGAAAACTGCGCTTCTCTCCTGGAAATAAGCTGTAGATCAATTTATGTATTCCATAAACTCCTTTTATGGATAGAGATTTCAAGCTTTTCCAATCCAATAACAGTTTAGATAAAATCACTTTTCTTCTTCACTCCTTCTTCCGAAAAAATCCTGTGCCCAATTGATACAGGTCTTCTCTCTTGAAATATCACTATCAAAGAAAAGAATTTCATTCAGCAGTCTTGAATAGCATATTGTAATATCCCTTGATTCAAGAAGGCGAATGATAGGTTTGACTGTATTGGCAAGTTCAATCCCACTCTTGCAGGAGATCAGTCTTCGCAATCTTGAAGCTTCTGAAGATTTAGCAAGCTCATCTGCAGAAGTAATGTCTTTTGCTGATAGTCTGAGCCCTTTTCCTAGACTGATTGTTCCATCTTGCTTTAATGCTTGATGGGCAATGCTTGCTCCAATTATTCCGAAAGCTTTCCGTTGCGTTTCAGAGTCAAGATCAGCCCAATGAGTGAGTATCTCCCAGCTTTGATATTCGGTTGATTCACTTTCTGCTCTTTTTAGCTTTGCAGCAAACGATTTACCATCAGAATCATTGATTCTTTTGATAACGTAGCTGACAAAAGCTTCCCCTCGGTTATTATGCATCTATAGTTTCCTCCTCTTCCAATGCTAGATATTTTGAAAATGATGGTCGTGATTCTGCCCATTGGAGAATCTGCTTTGCAGTATCTTTTGGACAGAAATTATTGTAGACTGCGAAAGCAATATCTGAAAACTGCTTTCGCTGCAATCTAAGCTTTTCATCGTTTTGAACTTTTTCAAAAAGACATTGCTTGATGCTGTTGCAGGAATCCCAGAAGGCCTCTGATCCGTTTGCGGCAATAGCCTTAGAGCTGCCCGATTTCAATCCTGCCCAGTATTTGTTGATGCTTGAGTACAATATCTTGGATAGCTCTTCCAATCCATTCATTTCTTGTTTCAGTTTGCTGAACCATTCTTCGTTTAGAATCGATGTGGTAAGGAATGTTGAATCATCAACAAAATCATCAGTTTGCTTCACAGACTGGTCACCAGAATTAGCTCTTACTTTCAACCCTCCAGAAAAGATCCCAATTTCATTGATTGCTTTACAGTTTCTTCTGAACAACATAGAAATCTGAGGACAATTAATGTCTTTACAAGTATTAGTCAAGGAAAGTTCAAGCAATGCAGAGAGGTTTCTCCATGGACGCTTGCTCGTGTCAACCCAAGCTACCTTAGGCGGCTCATCATTTGAAAAAGCCATGAAAGGCTCTCTCCAGCCATCTTTATGCGAGGGATATTGAATACCATCTGTGTAGATTATCCCATCGCCATCAAGGTACACAAAACGACACATCCCGCATAATGTTCCCATCAGCCCGGATTTGAGCTGTCTTGCAGTTTTGTCATCTTCGCCTGATGGCATTTTTTCCCACGGAGGAACAATTGGCATATCACATGTTTGTGGGAAAAAGCTGTTAATGTTTTCTCTGCTGAGAAGATTTAGCCATACCGTTTCCAAGATTGATTTTCCTTGAAAACAGGTTTGAAGATAACCATTGTAATTTCCTAGGCTTGGTCCTGGTTTTGCCGAACCTTTCTTTGTTGCAAATCCTGGAGTGAAGATAGGTGAATTCTTATCCGTTCGCTTTCCGCCAAGGCTGTAGTTCATGATTGAAACAATGAAAACTGCTTTGTCGGAATCAGAAAGAGGATGGCTTGTTTGAAAACTGTTGATGATAGTATTATTGTCTGAAGGCAAGTCTGGAAGATAATTCGTTCCGATATCTCTTTCTTGAAGCGAATGCTTCTCTTTGTTCTTTTTTAATGAAGGAAATTGGAGAAAAGGCTTCTCTCCATAAAGGAAAAAGAGATTTCGGTGTTCTTCAAGATAATGAATGCATTTCTTTCCAAGGCCTTGGGCCCCCATCTGTTTCCAATCATCATTATCTTCTGGTGTAGCTGCTGTCTGCCCTATGGCAAGAAGCAATTTGAGAATTGCAAGTTTCTGAATTGCAGTCCCACCTATGCTTTCAAGTGTTTCATCAGTGAAAACTTGCCTTAATGATGCTTTCCCTTTTAGTGGAATTGGAATCCATTGTTCATCAAATAGATTGAATCTGTCCTCCATCAACTCCTCCTTTTTGTCTGGTAACCTATCAGATTGTTGTATTTTAATTCATATTTTTCATTTTCAATGCCATTGGGACTGGATATACAGCCGCTTTCATCGACAATCCCAATCCTCAATTGCTCATTCTGATTTGCAGAGATGAAGATGAATTTACCAACAAGGTCAAGCAAATCGCATTTGCAATTTGCAGGTGCCTTTGATGATGCGCATTGGATAATGTTATTATCAAGAATCCTTACTGCATTTTTCTTTTTTTCTGTTGTTGTCAATTGATCAGAAAGAATGATTTTTGTGTTATCCAGAAGTGTGATTGCTCCAGTTTGATTGCAGGAAATCTTTTTTAGAAGAAGAACGGGGCAGGTCGGAATGTCGTTGTACCTTGTGCTGCACGTATCATTGTTTGGATTTCCGATTTCCGCCATTGAATTGTATGCTAGCTTAGCAAGTTTCCCTTTTTCCGCTTCAAGATTCCTCTTGGATGCCAATATTATTTCTGATTGTTCAATGTTATCAGAATAGGTGGATTCTATTATTGATCGAAGGTCAGCTGGGATTGATATTCTGATTGTCTGTCTCCAGATAGCTGAAGTCCGGAATAGGACATATGGCGAATAAACCATTCCCGATTCACCGAATGCAGTTTCGGGATTGTCTAATACCTTGCTTTGCTGAGGAGCAAGCACCATAAGAACTGGTTTTGCAGAATTTGGTCTGGAACTTTTATCAAGGATGCGATGCCGCCAAAGTCTTCCTGCCCGTTGAAGAAGCATGTCTGATGGAGCAATTCTGGTTACCATGAAATCTGCATCCAGATCCAGAGACTGCTCAATTACCTGTGTCCCAATGAGGATTCTACCTGTGTTGTACCGAATGTTCTTTCCTTCTTTTCCATAAATGGAAACCCATTTGTCTTCGATTTTTGAACGATCATTTGGAGTGAACCTAGAGTGAAGAAGGGCAATTTCAACTCGATTTTCCTTGCACCAGGAAGCAAGCGTCTTGAAAACTTCCTGTGCTTGGTCAACAGTGTTCTCAATCCATATTATCTGTTCACCATCGAGGGATTTCTCCCTCACAGCCTTGAATGCAGCCTCATCGTTGTCTTCCTCATAGTCCACTTCAATTGTTCTTTCTTGATAATTAGAAGGTGCAATGAACGAATTGCTGATTCCGTTAGATTTACTTATAAGCGGGTATAATCCTTTTTCAGCCTCGCTTTCTGAATCTCCAAGCAAAGCCTTCTTTTGCAATGCTGATAGAGTTGCACTTAGAATGATTACAGTGCAATTCAGTTTTCTGAGACAATCAATCAGGCCATGAAGAATTGTTCCGGTATATGAATCATAGGTATGAACCTCATCGAAAATAACTACTTTGTTTGCAAGTCCGAAAAGGCGGACAAATGAATGTCTTACATGCATATCTCCAAGCAGAGCTTGGTCAATTGTTCCTACTCCGAATGGTGCCAGCAAACTACGCTTTCTGGAGTCAAACCAGGAATAACCGGGTCTGCATTCTTCGCCAATATCTGTATAATACATCCAGGATTTTCCATGGATCAGCAATGCCCGATTCTTGTCATGAGGGTCGAGAATCTTGTCAACAAAAGGCGTAAACCTTTCATAAATCTTATTTGAAGTCAACTGCGTTGGCATTGCAAAATAGATTCCTGATGCTTCGCCCTTTGACAGTATCTTATATGCTGCATAAAGAGCTGCTTCTGTTTTTCCTTCACCCATCTGAGCTTCCAGAATATAGATGCCTGGTTCAGTAACTATTTTGTCCATGCATACCTGCATGTCGTTTGGATGATAGCCAGAGAAAACTTCTTCAAAGCTTAGACCCTTCCTGATGATTGGACGTACGAATCCAGCTTTTTCAATTGCCAAATCAATGGTCTGCTGGCTGATGTTTTTTATTTCCGTATCAGAATAAGGGTCAAATACAGAACCTGATGCAATCCAATCTGAAACCGTTGTCAGTCCTGCAACTATGGCAAGGCTATCCTTTGATAAGGATGGAGGCAATTGCTTTCCAAGTGCTTCCTCTATCTTCTTTATCGTTTCTTCACGAAGGGCTTCCCATTCCGGTCCGCCAATTGAATTTGCGCTTGAATCTGTGGCTTCAGGAAGCTGAAGTGAGCCATGATGACAGCCAATTGCTTTTGCAATGTTCTCTGAATAATCCTCAAGAGTAAGATAGCTGAATGCTCCATGATAACCGACTTGTGCTTCTCTTTGCGGTTGTGATTTCTCAAGCCCAGGGTAGCTATTATGTTCATAATGGTGAGGTAATGTGATGTCTCGTCTTATCTTTTCTTGAAAGAACGGGTTGAGCTTTCCTATATCATGAATTGCAGCAATTACTTCTGAGTTTGCTGGAAAGAGTTTGGATTTTGATGGTGGCATCTGGGATAATAGCGCTCTTGCCACAAGACCTGTAAGAAAGCAATGAGAAAAAACCGAAATTCCAGCTTCAAAATCTTTCCCAGACTGATGAAGCTTTGCAAGAGAAGAGAAATCTGATAATCTATTCTTCGTTGTTTCCATTTTTGTTCTCCGACAATTCTACCACGCTTTTGCTATTTCGTGTTTATTAATTCATGATAGCATACAGGTGTGACGTATATTGTCATGCTAATTATATTTTTCTCTTTTTTTTGTAGATTTCGGAAATTACAATCTGGAATGCCTTTTATTGACATGTCGCCTTCAAGTCCTCCTTGAGAGTAACATTTCTAAGGCCTTCTAACCTGGAATGAATCTGTTTCCTTCTTAACTAATGCATCTAGGTTCATAGGCCTTGAGGAAGATGGGTTTGGCCAAGCCTGGAAACCTGAAAGAAGGCAACGCACCTCCAGGATATTGCCATGATTGCCAGAGCAGACAGCATGAGGGGATGACCTGTTAGGGAAGATTTTCAAGGAAACAGGGGTGGGCGGGTTGCCAGAACGATGCTAATTGATGTAAGAATATATTGATAGGCAATCTCGCCTAGCCAGTAATTGTTATTGAATTGTATTATTTAGGAGGGTAAAATGATTTACTCAACGGAAGTGCAGCACATGTGCCCGATAGCCAAGGGTGCAGACCATGGACCAGCTCCTATCCCGGAAGAAGGGAAGTGGGTTCAGTCCAAGGAAATCACAGACATTAGCGGTCTTACACATGGAGTAGGCTGGTGCGCTCCTCAGCAGGGTGCCTGCAAGCTCACGCTCAATGTGAAGAACGGAATCATCGAAGAAGCTCTTGTGGAGACCCTTGGATGCAGCGGCATGACCCATTCGGCTGCCATGGCATCAGAGATCCTGCCTGGCAAGACTATTCTTGAAGCTCTGAACACAGACCTCGTGTGCGATGCAATAAACGTTGCTATGCGCCAGCTCTTCCTTCAGATCGCCTATGGAAGAACCCAGACTGCATTCTCCGAAGGCGGACTCCCGATCGGAGCAAGCCTTGAGGACCTTGGAAAGGGAATGAGAAGCCAGATCGGCACCACATTCGGAACCAAGGCCAAGGGCTGCAGATACCTCGAGCTCACCGAAGGCTACATCAACAGGCTCGCCATCGATGAAGAGAATCAGGTTATCGGATATGAGTTCATCAGCCTTGGAAAGATGATGGACTTCATCAAGAAGGGCATCGATGCCAACGAGGCTCTCAAGAAGGCCACATCAACTTACGGACGCTTCGCCGAAGCTGCGAAGTACATCGACCCGAGGGAGGAGTAAGACCATGATTGCTTTTGAAAACAGAGAAAGAAGAATCGAGAAGATCACCAAAGTCCTCGCCGAGTATGGCATTTCCTCAGTC
>Ga0265294_10011217_pt1 | contig 10090 bp, 2 predicted proteins | sample MunlanPumphouse3_FD_192504 | JGI IMG/M metagenome (GOLD analysis project Ga0265294, IMG submission 192504) | Groundwater microbial communities from a municipal landfill in Southern Ontario, Canada - Pumphouse #3 | ecosystem: Environmental > Aquatic > Deep subsurface > Groundwater | place...
ATCCCACATTCCGCAGGTCCTCCGTCATAAATAGTATTTTCCATATTCCTTCCCCAGCAGCCCTAAAATCTTCCACAACTCCTCATTCAGGTTCGCCACCCGTTTCCCCCTCTTCCCCTCCACGACCACCACGAACTCCCGCACCCTCCGGAACCGGAAGAACACCCACTTCATCGTGGGCCGCTGTGTCTGTTTCTTCGTCTGGTTGGTCACCGTCTCCCCGGTTCGCACCAATTCCTGCCGCAACCGGAACTCCGTAAGCGCATAGATGAACAAGCAGAGTACCATGACCATCGCCAGCGCCTGGATCCGGGATGTCTTCTTCAGAAAGATCTCTGCCACTCGAAACGACGTATCCTTCAAGAACCGAAACCCGCGTTCCACTGCTCCCTGCCCTTTGTAGTTGGCGAGCAATTCGTCGGCCGACAGCGCTGGATCATTCGTTGCCAGAACAAATCTTCCAAGGATCCGCCGTTCCTCGGCAAGAACCTCCGGGTTATCCTCGATCTCCGCTATGACCTTGTATGATACCAGAACCGGCTCCCCGTTCTTCGGCCGCCCTCGTTTCTTCTCCTGCTTTCGGGTGATCGGGGTGACGGCAAGATCACAGAACCGGTATCGCGGATGCCTGCTGAGCCAGAGCTCGGCCGCCCTACAAGCATCTGGCTCACAGGCAAACTCCCGAGCACAGAGTTTCCGCAGGGATTTCTTCGCCCGATCCAGATTCTTCGTCAGGTTCTTCTCGAACGTCTTTTCCTCTCGCTCATACATCGGAACCGACCGATACAGAACCCACTTCTGCCGGATCCCGGCATATTCGCTGAAATGCTCCTGGTAGGTATAACGGTCGTCAGTGCAGGGCAGGAAGGGATCGTCGGTTCGAACCAGACTCTGCACCTCGCTGATCGTAGCGGGAACTCGACTGATCCAGAACGTATGTTGCCCCAGGGTTTGCAGGTTCTTAGCCGTGTAAAAGGCCGAATCCGCCACATGGTAGACTTTTTCATCCGATTTCAGGTTCTCGGTGAGGTGTTGGATGATGGTCAGGATCGTCTCTTTATCCGATTCGTTGCCCGAAAACGTCTGGAGGAAGAGCGGGACCCCATATTGGTTTGCAGCCATCCCGAGAACAAATCGTTTGAGATCCCACCGGCCATCCTTCGGATGGCCGTAGGTGATTGTAATCTCGCCCAGATCGCAATCAGGCTCATACGCCCCGGTGACGCTGAAGTTGGTGGTATCGATATGGATGCAGTGAGAACCGAAGTCGGTGGGAAGAAGGCATTCTGCCACGATCTCGTTGAATAACTCAGTTGGGCCGTACGCGGCGATCGCATCCAGGGTTCGGCCGAGCACATCGTCGTTGAGGTGGTCCCGGGTGATGCCCTCGCCAAGGAGACGTTCAACGGCAATGTCATCGAAGAAGTCAGGAAATAAGTAGAGCCGGCGTTCGATGAACCCAAGACCGTTGAGAACCATGGCCTTGAGCACCTGAGCATGGGTGAGGTTGTGGTGACGAGTTTTGGGGAGGGCGGTATCAATCACGCCGGCGATCTGCAGGGAGTCGTAGGCACCGGCGACGATGCCGAGATGACCGATGGAAAGAACCGAAGAGTCATCGAAACCATCAACGAGAGGCATATGAAAGGTTGTTTGCTGAAAGTACAAAGATCTTGCGGTTTTGGATATTCTGAAAAGTGGATTTTTTACTGCGGATGATCGGTTGTACCATGTGCTAATCGGAAAACCTGAGTTATGCGTAATTCGGGCTCTGTTGGACCCTATTCCGGTCTTCACCCGTTACCCTGATGAGGCTGGTGCCGGACCTGGCCTGTCCCTGGCATCAGCCTTTTTCGTCGAGCCTGTTCCCCTGCAGTGAACCGTTGGTGGCTATCGCCATGGGGGTGGGGCTCCTCTCCCCGGTCTCGCGCGAAGATCCCCACCCCCCATCGACCCCACCCGAAGACCTACGGTCTTCTCAAACTCCGGACGTCCTGTCAGTCGCACCCCGCCGGCTTCCGGCCTCCTCCTCCGCACCTTCACTGCTCATGCTCCGGCCCTATGGCCCATCGCACCCTGCCCCTGGGGCGGGGGCAGTCATGGCGATATGCGACTGGCCGAAGGGCAAGAGCAGGAGAAGACCGAAGGTCTTGGACTGGTGACGTTCCGACAGGAACGGAGCTCGAGCACCGCCAGGTGCACAGCCCGGTGGAAAGCCGTGCCCCGGAGTGCCTCTGGAGTGCGACCATCTGGAGCAAGCAGGTGGGGGTTCAACAAAGCCCTAATTCATTAAATGAGCATGAAATGATTGGGGAGAAGTTCATACACCTCTTACCCGATCATCCCGTACAGGACTACAACATCATTGAACCCGACAAACCCGCTGCCATCATAGTCGAAGGCAGTGAGGGGCTGGCTTGACTCGATGAACCCAAGATTCTGGTAGTAGACGACCACGTCGTTGAACCCGACGAAGCCGTTGCCGTCGAGGTCTTCATAGGTCCCATCACTGTTCAGGTCAGTGGGCGGTGGGAACGTGCCGCCGGCAGGATTCGGGAACGGCAGGATATCATGCACGGTCAGGGTCGCGTTGATGACAGCCGGTGTGTATCGGCCACTGACATCGTCGTCGACCGTTGCCGCGGTGATCGTCAGGTTCGTGACACCCCCGGCGTCGCCGCAGATGAATACCGTGCAGAGCGTCACGTTCGTGGCACCGGCCTCGACCGACCCGGCAAGGTCAACTGCCTGCGCGTAGACCACGTCTGCCGGAAGGCTGCTATTTACCGGTATGTTCGCCCAGCTTGGGTAGGAGACGCCGACGATCTCGCCGACGGAGGTATTGGTGAGGGCAATGGTAATGTTGGAGCCGGCAAGACCACTGTGGGCGTTATCGAAGACGATCTTAAAACCGATTGCCTCTCCCATCTGGACTGCCGATGTGGCGGGGTCAAACGAGAGGGCGGTCTTCACGGGCGGTTCAATGACGCGGATATAGTTGGTTTTGCTGATGCTCGTGCTTCCGTAGTCGTTCGATGCCGTCAGGTTGACAGTGTAGTTCCCGGGGGTCGTGTAGGTGTAGACCGGGTTCTGCTCCATTGAGGTGTTGCCGTCGCCGAAGGACCATAACCAGTCTGCAGGCCCGTACTGCGAGGTATCGATGAAGTTGACGGTCAGCGGAGCGTCACCGTCGATCGGCGTTGCTGTAAAGTTAGCATAGGGGCGCAGGGTATCTACGTGAATATACTCTTCTCGTATCAGGGAGTCGGATCCCCACGCATTCTCGACGGTGAGCGTGACGTTGTAGTAGCCCGGGGCACTATACGTGTGGCCCGGGTTTCTCACGGTGGACGTGACACCGTCGCCGAAGTCCCATAGCCATGATGTGGGGCTGCCGGCCGAAGTATCGGTGAACTGAACGGTCAATTCATCTCTCCCTTCCGTCGTATCTGCGACGAATCCCGCGGAAGGAGGCAGGAATTGGGTTTTCCCGGTGTAATATTGCCAGTAGTTAACGAGAGGATACTGATCCACGGTCTGATTGATTGCATGAACGGTATCCCCAATGCCGTCACCGTCTGCATCGATGCCGCTGTATCCTCTCCAGGAATTGCCGAGGTAATTTGTTCTTGTGACGCCGTTAAAAGTATACTGAATCGGGTTCTGCGAGTACCACCGGGTATTCTTCGCATCCTCGAGACGGGTATTATTCGTGTTGATGAAGTTTGAGAGCCAGACCGATGTATTATCGGTGGTGTACATCTCAAGCCCGGACCTGGTATTGTGGTAGTTGTCCATCATCTGAATTGTCGTATCATTCGAGTATGATATGATAACCCCAATATGGTTCTCAAATACGGAGACATTTGAGAACGTATTCTGGTTTGAACTCTGGAGGCTGATCCCATTCGTAAAGTTTGAGATTACACCGTTATGGAAGGAATTCCTGGGAGAATTGTATAACTGAATTCCCTCTGCATAGTGCCATTCTTCACCTGAAGCATAACCAGACCGGGCGTTTTCACACCTGAAGTCCGAAATTGAATTGTTTCCGGATTCGTACATTTCGATGCATGCCATCGAAGTGATGCCGCCGATCATTGAGATATCTGAGAAGACAAGATCCCTGCAATTCCAGAGTGACAATCCGCCGGAAGTATTTATCATGGAGATGTTGGTGAGTGTTGCGGGACCTGAATGGTGGTCACTTATGTAAATTCCGCCTGAATTTTTCAGGATAATGTTGGTGAGTGTTTCAGATGAACTGCTGGTATCATAACTGTACTTCTTCCCTAGACTAATTCCAGTACTACAGTTCTCAATTGTTACATCTTTTATCACGGCATACTGCGAGTTAAAGAAATCAATTCCTTTCCCACAGTCCTCAATACATACGTTTTGTACCGTACCTTGTTCCCCCCCAATAGAGAGGCCGATTGCCTGATATTCCCCATCGCTCTGGATTTTTCCATCAAACAGTGTGTTTCTTGAGCCGCCAAATGAGACACCTGAAACTTCATTATTTGTTGCAGTATCAAATAGAACATTAAATGATTTTATTTCGTTCCGACTTCCTTCGATAGATAAACCCGAAGTCTGTAGATTATCAATAAGGTTTGCATTTCCACTTATATGGGACCACTCTGCATCAGATATGCCTGATGCAGCATTTTGATTCCCAAAAATGGTCAGGTCTCCGGAGACTGAATTTATCTCATTAAAGTTCCCATTACAACTTACAGATCCTTTGATATTTTGTATGGTATTGTATAGCCCGTCCACTTCTAGATTTCCGCTGATATTTGCTATTTTATTGTATTGGCTGTTATCACTGACCTCTATTGGGCCGGTTATGTTGGATAAATGGTTGTGACTTCCAATAATTATTCTAAATGAGTCTTCTTCTTGATTTACTGCAGTTATATCTTCTAGAGAATTATTGTTTCCAACTGTAATCCGTGTGTCCTGATTGTAATAGGTACCGCTATTTCCGTTTTCGTTTGCATTAATGTTGACCAACGTATTTCCGTCTGAGAGGGAAATCCCCTTGTATCTGTTATTTATTACGCATAGATTGTGGAGAGTATTGTTGGAGCCTCCGGATAATCCATGACTATTGTCCCTTACTTCAGAGTTGACTATGGTATTGTTCGAATCGAATCTGATTCCAGTGTCGTAGTTACTTGTTGTTACATTTTGCAAGAGGCTATTCGAACCTAACCATATTCCATACGAGCCATATTGAGAAGAACAATCAATAATGACGTCTCTTATCGTCAGGTTATTCGACTCCGCGAAAATACCCCCGTATGAGTTGTACTTAAGCACTGTTGAATAAATAGAAGCGCCATCGCAATTCGAAGATATATGTATTCCATAACTGTTATCACTAAGCGCACAGTTTTCAATATTCACATTGTGGGATTGTATGCTGACTCCCGCATTGTTATAGTTGTTCCCCGAATTCGAATTGATGACCTCAAAGTTAGAAACAGTAACATTATCTGCAGTAATTTTTACAACCGTATCGAACCATTGACCATCGATGGTCGGCCTTCCTCCGCCAGTATTCCTGCCCTGGATAAAGAGACTCTTATTCACAATGATGTTTTCATAATATGTCCCGGACATTACTTCGATCCGGTCCCAGTCCTCAGCAGCATATGCTGCGTCCTGGATGTTAGTAAAGTCGCAACCCGAAGGTCCGACTGTGTACGTCTTGCCGGAAGGACTGATCAACGGCAGTGAGACAGATACAACGCTGGTTTGATCGGCAGTTACGGTTACGGATTGGGTCTGTTCCTGGTATCCGGACTTCGTGACCCTTATCGAATGAGTACCGGCGGCGACATTGTTGATAGTGACCGGAGAACTGCCCTGATAGACATTATCAAGGTATACTGATGCACTGGTGGGGTTCGTGTTTACCTCTACAGAACCAACAGATGGACTGCCTGATGATGTGGTAAAGGTCAGTGCATTCGACCATCCGGACGATCCACCCCTACTGTCGGTAGCCTTCGCCTTCACAAGGTATGACCCCGAATTGCTCCAGCTGTGTGAAGCAAGTGCAGTGCTGCCCGAACTGACGAAGTTCGTCTCCGACGTTTGACCGTCGCCCCAGTCAAAGGTATACTTGACCCGGTCGCCATCCGGGTCGGTTGCTGACGTTGAATAGGTATAGAATACACCAGTTATACCTGAGGTCGGTCCAGACGGGGTTGACGGCATGTTTGGCGGATAGTTTGGTGTAGGAGTCGGGGTGACATCTCCTTCACCGGTAACCACGACGCACTCCTGTTTTATGAGCGTGTCCTCTCCGCCGGCATTCCCCACTGTTAGAGTTACTGAATAGGTTTTTGCATATGTGTAGGTATGAATCGGGTTCGGGCCCGATGCACTCTGACCGTCGCCAAAGTCCCATAGCCACGATGTGGGATCGCCTGTTGAAGTGTCGGTGAACTCAACGGTAAGGGGTGCTGTACCGGATATCGGGAACGCCGAGAAAGAAGCTTTGGGTGGGGTCGTCGGCGATTCTTCTTTTGCCTCACCTTTTCCGGGGAAAAGGTTGTTGATATCGTCAGTTTCAGGTATTGAGTTGTCACAATCTACCCAGATAATAACCGGGTGCATCTCGTAATCATTTGGCCAGGTGGTTTTCCACCCACTGACTGTCATAGTGGATTTTGGTGGGAGGTACGAGATCTCCTTCTTCCCGAGCAATTGGATCTGGTTTTGATCGTTGCTGACCCAAACACTGACATTAAATGGCCCACAGCCGATATCACCGTCATTGATGATTTCGGCGTTGATCTGAACCTCCTCTCCAGGTTGAATTGCATTCGATGTCCAGGCTCTTGAAATAAGTAGATCGGTTTGATCTGGAGACGGCGTTTCGGGAGTGAGGTCGATACTAACCGAACTTTGATCTCCGAGTGTAATGGTTTGTATTTTTGACTGATAGCCGTATTTTGTAAATTTGATATCGATCTGCTCTGCCTGATCTGACACCGATTCGGAAAAAGCCTGATGGTCTTGAATACTTTCGGTAGACGGTGGTGATATTGTTAAATCTGACAACGGGATGTAAGCAGGAGTTCGGTACCGATAAACATAACTGTCAGTTCCGTATTTCGTTTCGATACATACGTTTGGAGGATCTGAGGTGAAATAGATCATGGGGTTTGTGGAGGTCTGAGCCATCAAGAAGTCAAGGGGGTTGCGTAAACCTGCGTTAACCATCTTTTGAGCATCTATGTAATATCCATTGAACCCCCCGCTCGAAAATTTTGCCCAATTCGAATCAGGATCGACTAGTGACCAATCATTACTTGGATCCTGTTTCGGGTGGCGGATTTCAAAATGAAGGTGCGCGCCAAGCTTTGCTTTACTAACATCAGCGATTTTTGCGATCTGTTGACCTGCAACAACCTTGTCGCCCTCTTTACAGTATGTAGTGTTGTTAACGTGAACGTATACTGAGTAAATCGATGTTACGCATTCTCTCGGATACTCGTATACCTGTCCGTTCGGTCCATTGGTGGTCTCTTTTCGTCCAGGAATAACAAACAAGCCAGTATGGTTTACTGCAATAACCTTCCCAAGATTTCCTTTATCGGATATTTTCTCAACGACTCCATCAGCGATGGAATAAACTGGATCACCAATGCCAGCTGCTAAGTCTTCACCGCTATGGAATCCGTTGTACGTTTTACCATTATATGTGCCAAGATAATTTGCGAATTTTTGATTAAAGACGTTGTTTGGATAATTCTTTACTGGCCCAACAAGTTTCCCGAAATAGACACACTCGGTAGTGAAACTACTGGGTAAGTTGGCATCAATTGAATTAGGGGGGGCAGAATCTTCTGAATCCCGATGTACAGCCCGATAATAGTATTCATGTCCAGGTACAAGTCCTGTAAGAAGATACTCATAATGTGGGTTCTCAGCAGATACCATTGTGAAACCAACTTTAGTTTTGTCGCTCCCTCCCCCCTCATACCTGAAACAAACCTCGTATGTTTCACCTGCCTTGCCATTTGCAAGATGCCCGTGCAGGATCGCGCTTGTTAATGTTATTGCAGTGGCATCATCTGTATACAATTTTGGTTGGTTATCCCCTGGGGGTGGAGACTCTATCTGCAGGAACCCGTCCATTGTGACGGATGTGGTAATGGTGTCCGACCAAGACTTGAACTTATACTCACTTTTGGAGGCGGTGAACTGCCACGAACCCGGAGTGCCGCTGATGGTGACATATCCCGCCGAGTTTGTGGTTGCCGCGAAGGAGTTCCCGGCACCGTCGGTACCAGTTACCAGAACGCCTGACAGCAGTGGACCGGTCGAAGAGGCCTCGTGCATGTACAGGGTCAGAACAACTTGAGAGGGAGTGTCTATTTGCAGAAACCCGTTCCTCGTGGTGGACGCGGTGATGGTGTCCGACCAGGCTTCTGACTTATACCCACTCTTTGAGGCGGAGAGCTGCCACGAACCCGGAGTACCGCTGATGGTGACGTATCCCGCCGAGTTTGTGGTTGCTGAGAACGATTTTCCAGCTCCGTCCGTCCCGGTTACCAGGACTCCTGCCAGAACCGGCCCGGTCTGGGATCCTTCGTGCATGTACAAGGTCAGAACAACTTGAACTGGAGAATCCACCTGCAAAAACCCATACCTGGGGGTGGATGTGGTGATGGTGTCCGACCAGGTCTCTGACTTATACCCACTCTTCGAGGCGGTGAACTGCCAAGAACCCGGAGTGCCGCTGATGGTGACGTATCCCGCCGAGTTTGTGGTTGCCGAGAAGGAGTTCCCGGCTCCGTCCGTCCCGGTTACCAGGACTCCTGCCATAACGGGACCTGTTTCGGATCCTTCGTGCATATACAGGGTCAGAATAACTTGAGCTGGAGAGTTTACCTGCAAAAACCCGTGCTTTGTGGTGGATGTGGTGATGGTGTCCGACCAGGCTTCTGACTTATACCCACTCTTCGAGGCGGTGAGCTGCCACGAACCCGGGGTGCCGCTGATGGTGACGTATCCCGCCGAGTTTGTGGTTGCCGAGAAAGATCTCCCTGCTCCGTCCGTCCCGGTTACCAGAACGCCTGGCAGAACAGGACCTGTTTTGGACCCTTCGTGCATATAGAGGGTCAGGGTCACGTCTTGGACTGAAGGTGCTAGGCAGGCATGCCTTTCGCAGTTGGTGGTGATACTCTGGCTCCATGAATTGGCATTATATCCACTCTTCGAGGCGGTGAATGACCAGGTTCCAGGTGTCCCTGTGATCGTCACATACCCTCCTGAACTGGTGGTCTTGGAAAATGAGTTCCCGGCACCGTCGTAACCGGTCACCTGAACATTTGACAGCAGCGAACCACTCGTACTGCCATCATGCACATAAAGGGTGAGAGTTACATACGTTGACTGAATTTGTGAGGCCTCAACAGACGTAACTGTGGGATTAACAAGAGAGAATCCTGTAGTTTCGTCACTCATACCGATGTCCATCGCTGCTACGGGCAGCACCAACGCTACCAGTGCAAAAAGCATCACAAGAAAGACAACCTGTTTCATCACCATCACGCATCCTTGATTGCCGACCCGTTCTGGAGCCCCTGCTTGCCGGAGAGGAGAGAGTGTGGATCTTAACGCAGGCGGTGCTAGAAACCCCGATCGGTTCCGGGATAGTGCTGGTGCATCGATGATGCCGGTGAACGCTTCTCGTTCGGATAAGTCAATCTCTCAGGATGCGCCGGATCGGCTATCTGACTATGCACGATACTGATCTTCAGGCAGGGAAAAACATTTCTCTTTTATTGTCGAGGTGACAAATTCGTTTCCCCTGAAATCGCCCTCATGAAATGATTTCTCTCTCAAAGGAAGGTACCGGGGAGCCCCGCCTAACCGCCGGGCAGGCTCCATTCCCCTGCCCACACCTGCGCGCGCTACCTGCAGGACAGCCTGCCAGGGAACGCACCGCTTCCCGGCACTACTCGAAAAATGAAAAGAGGCTTTACCCGGGCAGTCACCCGGCGGAGCGCCCTACTCCTCCACGCTCCCCCCGTACACCACCTGTCCAAAACTGATGCACCCA
>Ga0265294_10011218_pt1 | contig 10090 bp, 8 predicted proteins | sample MunlanPumphouse3_FD_192504 | JGI IMG/M metagenome (GOLD analysis project Ga0265294, IMG submission 192504) | Groundwater microbial communities from a municipal landfill in Southern Ontario, Canada - Pumphouse #3 | ecosystem: Environmental > Aquatic > Deep subsurface > Groundwater | place...
GATTTATGAGATGGGGTTACCAAAAGAGATGGCAGTTGAACTATTCAAGCCATTTATAATTGAAAGATTAGAGAAAATGGGTACAGCTGAAAAGACTAAGACTGCTAAGAAGATGGTTGAAAAGAAGCAGCCTGAAATCTGGAAAATCTTAGAAGAAGTTGTTAAAGATTATCCTGTAATGCTAAATAGAGCTCCTACTCTTCATAGATTAGGTATTCAAGCTTTTATGCCGGTACTTACAGAAGGTAAATCTCTGCAACTACACCCTATGGTATGTACTCCTTTCAATGCTGACTTTGATGGTGACCAAATGGGTGTTTATATCCCCTTGTCCCAGGAAGCCAGAATGGAAGCGCGTATTTTAATGTTATCCTCAAGAAACCTTCTTTTGCCGGCAAGTGGTCGCTTAGCGATGGCTCCGTCTCAAGATATTGTGTTGGGTAGTTTCTACCTAACCATGGAAGGTTCTCCGGAACCTAAATGGGAAGAGAACAAAGCTAATTTCAATGCGAAGTATAATGAGTTATTTGCTAAAACAGAGAAAACAGATCTGGAAAATGCTGAACTTGCTGAACTTAAAAAACAGCTTGATTTAATCAGAAATAGAACTTTCAGAACTTCTGAGCAGATGATAAATTATTATGAACTCGAAGAGATGGCTTTTGAACAAAAAAGAGGTTTTGTAGAGAGAAGACAAGAAGATTTAGAAGGAAGAATCCTTAATATCCACACTTGGGTTAAAATCAAAGTGGGAGATAAATGGGTCATCACAACAGCGGGCAGAGTTATTTTTAACTCCATCTTACCTGATGTGATTCCTTTCCAAAATAAAGTATTTGATAAAGGTTCTCTCAATGACTTAGCAATGGATTGTTTTCATGGTGTGGGTCAATGGGAAACTGCCATCTTCTTAGATAAACTAAAAGAACTTGGCTTTAAATTTGCTACTCGTGCAGGTATCACTTTTAGTTTTGGTGATATTATTGTGCCTAAGTCGAAGAATGAAATTATCAGTAGAACCCAGAAGATAGTTGATGAAATTACTGACACTTACAACATGGGTGTAATCACTGATAGTGAGCGTTCATCTCGTGTTGTGGATAGTTGGAAAATGGCTACTGAAGAAGTAACCGACTCTTTAATGGAAGAAATGGAATCTAGTGAAAACGGATTCAACTCTATCTATATGATGTACTTATCAGGTGCTAGAGGTAGTAAAACTCAGATTAAACAGTTGGGTGGTATGCGTGGACTAATGGACAAACCTTCTGCTAAAGGTGGTGGAGCTGAAGTTATTGAAACACCGATTAAATCTAACTTTAAAGAAGGTTTAAGTGTGTTGGAATTCTTTATTTCTACTCACGGTTCCAGAAAAGGTCTTGCTGATACTGCTTTGAAAACAGCAGGTGCAGGTTACCTCACAAGAAGATTAGTTGACGTTGCTCAGAATGCTATGATTGTTGAAGATGATTGTGGTACTATTGATGGTATTGTAATGTCTGCTCTTAAAGAAGGTAACGAGGTTATCGAATCTTTAAAAGACAGAATTGCAGGTAGAACTGCTGTTGATGATGTTGAAGATCCACGCACCGGACAGATTATTGTTAATGGTGGAGAAGAGATATCAAACAAAATGGCTACCATCATTCAGAAGCATGGTGTTTTAAGTGTAAGAGTTAGATCAGTGTTGACTTGTCAGTCTGAAAAAGGTATTTGCTCCAAATGTTATGGCAGAAACCTTTCCACTCACAAGCCTGTACGCTCCGGTGAACCGGTGGGTATCATCGCTGCTCAATCTATCGGTGAACCCGGTACTCAGCTTACTCTAAGAACTTTCCACATTGGTGGTACTGCTTCAACTGATGTCGATTCTGCTTCTGTAGATGCTAAAAACGATGGATTTATCAGATTTGAGAATGTGCAATTTGTTGTTAATAACCAAGGTCAAATGATCTCTTCATCACATCTTGGTAAACTATTTGTCCATCCTACTCCTGATTCTCCACTTGTCTTAGAAGAGTATAAAGTAGAATATGCAGCCCTTATCGAAGTCAAAGACGGACAGAAAGTTGTTGCTAACTCCAGATTATTTAGCTGGGATCAATATAATAACCCTCTTATTTCCACAGTTAAAGGTGTTCTCTATTATGATAACTTCGTTAAGAATGTTACTTATAAAGAAGAATTCAATGATTTAACCGGTTCTAAAGAGCTTACTATTATTGAATCTAAAGATAGAATTCAACCTCAATTTAAAATCGAGACTGATGATGAACAAACTATATTAGTTCCTCTTCAAACAGGTTTAAATGTGTTGGTTGAGAACGAACAAACAGTTCAGATAGGTCAGAAAATCGGGCAAACTTCTCGTGTTACCATCAAACAAGGTGATATTACAGGTGGTTTACCTAGAGTTGAAGACCTCTTTGAAGCTCGTATTCCTAAGGAAAAAGCTGTTATTTCCGAAATTGAAGGAAGAATTTCCATTGGAAATCTCAAGAGAAACGGTCGTGATATCTTTATCACCCCGCCTACCGGTATTTTTGCCCTCGAAGATGGCGTCATACAGGTACTTGATGATTTACCACAAATTTCTTCCAGCAATGTGATTAAATCAGGAAATGAAACTTTAGCCCCAATCACAGGAACAGTTACCTCACTCGAATCTGATGGAAAACTTGCAAAAGTTACTATCAAGGATGATGAGGGAAATATGCAAAGTGTGGAATGCGAAGATGGTACAGAAATTGGTGTGTTAGTCTTTGTTGGTCAAAGAGTTCATGCTAATGATGCTGTGGCAGGTACAAAGAACTTATTACCAACAATTAGGTTGGTTCCTGCAGCCGGAGTAAAAGCTTCGAGTGCCGGAAAAGTTTCTAAAATTGAAATATTCCAAGATGGTTATCAGGTTACTGTTACCCCTAAATCTGTTCGTAAGAGCGGAGATGAAGTTTACTTCATTGGCGGAGAACACAAGCCATTTAACTTAATTGGAACCAATATCAAGAAAGGCGAAGTTCTGGGCGGTTATATTCATTATTTAGCCTCAGGACAAGAAGCCATCTTGCCAACAGCTACAAAAGTTTCTACTGGGCTCGCTTTAGCCGGTAGAAAGCATATCATACCTTTAGGTAAGAGAATCATTATTCACGAAGGTGATAATGTTAATTCAGGTACTGCTTTGTGTGATGGTCCTATCGATCCTCATGATATTCTTAGAATTCGCGGTATTAAAGAAGCTCAAAAACTTATCTTGGATGAAATTCAAGAAGTTTACCGTAAACAAGGTGTGAAAATCGATGACAAACATATTGGTGTTATTGTAAGACAGATGTTCAAGAAGGTTAAAATTCTTGACCCAGGAGACACTTATTTCCTTGAAGGAGATACAGTTGAAAAGCTTAGTGCGACTAAAGAAAATGAGAAGCAAGAGAGTTTAGGTGGCAAAGGTGCTACATTCGAACAGCTACTTCTCGGAATTACTAAAACTTCTTTATTGACAGAATCATGGCTATCTGCAGCTTCGTTCCAAGAGACTACTAAAGTTCTCACTCAAGCTGCTGTCGAAGGCAAAGTCGATAACTTAGAAGGTCTGAAAGAAAGCATTATTCTTGGTCATAAAATACCTGTTGGTACCGGTTCTAAATTCTATACCGGTCAGATCAAAGAATTAGAAAAGAGCGGCAAAACGGTTGCCGAAATGGTTGAGCTTTTAGCTCACGAAACAAATGACGAGTCCGTAGATGACTTGTTGGATTTTTAATAAAGATGGAGGTAGATTGTGCCAACAATTAACCAGTTAATTAGAAAAGGTAGAAAATCGGTTGCGAAAAGTAAACACAACCGTGCATTAGAAGGTTGCCCACAAAGAAGGGGTGTGTGTACAAGAGTTTACACTACAACACCTAATAAACCTAACTCAGCGTTGCGTAAGGTTGCTCGTGTTCGTTTATCTAACGGTATTGAAGTTACTGCTTATATACCGGGTGAAGGACATAACTTACAAGAGCACTCTCTTGTCTTAGTTCGTGGTGGTCGTGTGAAGGACCTTCCCGGTGTGAGATATCACATCGTTCGTGGTTCTTTAGACTGTTCAGGTGTTGAAAACAGAACAACCTCTCGTTCTAAATATGGAACAAGACGACCAAAGAAAAAATAGGAGTAAGACATGGCTAGAAAACGCAAATCTGTAGAAAGAGGTATCTTACCAGATCCGAAATATAATGATGCAGTGCTTAGCAAATTCATCAATTGTGTTATGGAAGACGGTAAAAAATCTGTTGCAGAACAGATTGTCTATGGTGCTTTTGAAATTATTGAAGCTAAACTTAAAAAAGACCCACTTGAAGTCTTTAGAGAAGCTTTAATCAATGCAAGACCACTTGTTAAAGTAACATCTCGCCGTGTTGGTGGTGCTAACTACCAAGTACCGGAAGAAGTTAATGAAAAAGCAGGTAGAGCTATCTCTTTCAGATGGATTATCTCAGTTGCTCGTGCTAGAAATGAAAAGAATATGCGCGATAAATTAGCTGCGGAATTCATTGCTATCTATAAAAAAGAGGGATCTACTATCAAAAAAAGAGAAGATACTCACAAAATGGCTGAAGCTAATAAAGCTTTTGCACATTTGAGATTCTAATTTAATTAGAACATAAATTAAAAGCGGTGTGAATTTATTCACACCGCTTTTCTTGTTTATAAAACAAATTAAATCCTATCACACAAATTAATACGAATTATAGATTGTTGAATCGTAGAATTGTTGATATGTTGAATCGTTAATTTGCTGATATTTTTATTTGTAGAATTGTTGATATGTTGAATCGTTTAATCGTTGATACACAAGCTCTTCACTGGGAGCGCACTCATCCTACTTCGCTAAAAGCTTCGTACGATGTATCCCTGAGTGCATTCATTCGAAAAGCAATGACCAAATAAGAAGGCAGGCAGAGTGCAACCTGGTGGAAGCAAGGGTGCTCATTCCTTAATTTGAAACTACCCGCAATCCCAGTAATAGCAGAGCCATAAGGGCATTCTCATAGCTATCACAATGGAATTTCGCATCCAAAACGGATAACCTAAAAGAGTGCCACTGGAGATGTAGGGACATGCTGATTACAGCCGATTTCGCAACCCCTTAAAATCCCTTAATCTTTGCCTGTAGAGACGTAACATTTTGCGTCTAAATCATCGATAGGATGCCGAATTTCAGTTGGGTGAGGTCTTGTTCTTATTCAAAAGTTTCAGTTTTCATAAGTGCCCCGAAAATATAATGTTCTATCTGCTTAATTCTCCCATCTTCGTAATACATTGTAGCATCTCCGTTTATTCGATTGTGTTCATAGACAGCTTTTAAAGAAATATTACCATTTGGGTAGTATTCAATAAAATCTCCATGTAGTTCGCCATTTTCGGAAGTCATAATCCTTTCAGGTTGTCCATCTTCATAATAATCTTGTGTCTTTCCATGCACTTTACCATCTATGTAATGGGAAGCTCCGGCAATTTTACCATTTTCATGATATCGTATTAAATCTCCATGAACTACACCATCTTTTAAATTCATACTTATTAAGATTTGTCCACTTTCATAAAAAGCTTTAGATTCACCATGTCGAAGACCTTCACGATATGGAAGCACACCTTGAATTTTCCCGTTTTCATGGTATTTTGTTATTGTTCCGGTATATGGTTTTTGTGTTTTTGTAGAAATCATTATATTATCATCATTAAGGATGGCATCTTCATTAAGCATTACACCATCCTTAGGTGTATTATTACAAGCGATTAAGAAAAGTGCTAACAACAGCACAATAATAGACTTTTTCATTACTGCTCCTAAATGTTTATTAAAAACCTGGATTTAAGTTTTATCAAGATATACGTTTAATGATTTATTTGTCAATTAATATTAATTTAATGTAAAAAGGGTACCCCAAAACGGATACCCTATATTCGTTTATATATTATATTAGTTATTTCATCACAATAGCATCTTTAGGGCATTTTTTAACACATATCTCACACCCGACGCATTTATCTTTATCAATATGATGAACCTCTTTCAGGTTGCCTGTAATTGCTCCGGCTGGGCAATTCTTAGCACAAATAGTACAGCCAATGCACTTCTCTTCAATAATCTCAGCTTTCTTACGCATTCCGGCAAGAGCATCTTCAATCGCCTTAGTAGGGCATTTAGTAGCACAGATACCGCAATTAATACATTTAGTATAATCGATAACGGCAAGTTGATCTACCATTGTGATAGCATCAACAGGGCAATTCTTAGCACAGATTCCGCAACCAATACAGGGGTGTCCGGCACCACAAACTTGTTTAGGAACAGCACCAAAATCATGCGAAGAACACTTAATTCTCACAATCTTACTTACCGGAATAAGCTCTATCAAATGGCGTGGACAAGCTTTTACACAAGCCCCGCAAGCAGTACATTTATCTTCATCTATGATTCTTTGATTATTTTCATCAATGGTAATAGCATCAAATTTACAGGCGACAAAACAGTCATTAAGTCCGACACAACCATAAGTACAGAGGTTTGGACCTTGCGAAACATTGACAGCAGCTTTACAGGTAGAAATACCTTGATATTCATACTTGAACTTAGTGGTATTTGTTCCACCACTGGCACAATGGTAATAGGCAACTTTTCTTTCGCCTACAGTAGCTGTTTGTCCCATGATACCGGCAATAAGAGCTACAGCGTTAGCTCCACCTGGAGCACACAGGTTAATCGCGGATCCACCTGAAACAATAGCTTCAGCATAACCGGCACAACCGGCTTTTCCACAAGCACCACAGTTGGCTCCGGGCAAGACTGAAAGAACCTGTTCAACACGAGCGTCGATTTCCACATGAAACTTCTTAGAGGCTATGGCAAGTCCAAGTCCGTAAAGAAGTCCTAATCCACCGACCACCCCAATTGGGATTAATATAGTTTCTAACATCATCACTCCTTAAAACTTTAAGCCGGAGAAACCAAGAAACGCTAATGCCATAGAGCCTGCAATAATCAAGGCAATAGGCATTCCTTTCATGGAGTCCGGAAGTTCTGCATATTCAAGTTTCTCTCTAATTCCTGCCATCAAAATCAATGCTACTGTAAATCCTATTCCTGAGAATAATCCATTAAGAATAGAGAAGCCAAAGTTGTAGGATAAACCGTTGTCTGCGGTAAGGTTAAGAATAGCCACACCGAGAACAGCACAGTTTGTAGAGATTAGCGGTAAGAAAACACCCAGTGATTTATAGAGAGCAGGAGCATTCTTTTGAATTACCATTTCCACAAATTGCACTAGAGAAGCAATAGTGAGAATGAAAGCAATAGTTTGCAGATACTCTATTCCAAAAGGTACTAACAGATAAGTTTGAATTAACCAGGTAAAGGCTGATGCCATCGTCATTACGAACGTAACAGCTAAACCCATACCTAAGGCAGAATCGAGCTTTTTGGAAACACCAAGATATGGGCAAATTCCCAGAATCTTGGCAAACACAAAGTTATTTATAAATATAGCACCAACTGCCATGATCATTATTTGACCGAATAGTTCCATTATCTACCTCTCTTCTTAAGTAAATTAATTACGGCAAGAATGAAGCCCAAAGTAATAAAAGCTCCCGGAGCTAAAATAGCTACCAACATGGGGCTATCCTGATATGCTTGAGGAAGGATAGGAAAATCCAAAATCCTACCTGTTCCCAGTAATTCTCTGATTGTACCAAGAACCACTAAGGCAAAAGTGAAGCCTAATCCCATTCCCAAGCCATCCATAATAGACTTTAAAACACTGTTCTTAGAAGCAAAAGCTTCAGCTCTTCCCAGAATAATACAGTTCACAACAATTAAGGGAATAAAGAGTCCTAATGATTTGTGAAGCGGAGGCAGGAAGGCAGCCATGGTCAAATCTACAATCGTAACAAAGGTTGCAATAACCACAATAAACATGGGGATTCTGATTTTGGGAGGAACAATTCCTTTAATCATAGAAATCAGCATATTGGAAAAGAACAGGACAAAAGTAACGGATAATCCCATTCCCAAAGCATTCTCTACTGAGGAAGTAACAGCGAGAGTTGGACACATTCCGAGAACCAAGACAAACACCGGATTCTCTTTCAGAAACCCTTTAGTGAACTCTTTCATAGCACTCATTAGTTACTCTCCTTTGCTGATAATAGCTCTAAACTTGCCTTAATTGAACTGCTGATTGTGCGACTAGTAACAGTTGCTCCGGTGATAGATTTAATTGTTCCACCATCTTTATCAACCTTGAGTTGAGCAATGTTTAATCCGGTAAAATGAGCAGCAAAATCAGGATTCACACACTTTGCCCCCAGTCCGGGAGTTTCAGCTTGATCAATTACTTTAATCTTCTTTATGGTCATCTCATTATCGAGTCCGACAACAGTTTTGACATCACTGCTATAACCAAATTGGGAAGCAGTTAGGACATAGCCAACTTTCTCAGCATCTTGATTAAAGGCAATATAATAGAAAACAGAATCGCCTTTGATATCATATTCTAAAAATCGTGGTTCAAAAGTGTAAATATTTGTATCATTTTCATCATTTTTCATAACTTCTAATTGTGCGTCCTGGGCTTCTTTATCCTTCACTTGCTTGATCATTGGAGCAGTTACGCCATTCAAATAAGCTAAGATACCGGCAGCAATAGCACAAGTTACCAAGAGGATTACACCTAATTTTAGATAGTACTTCATTATTTCACCTCTCCAAATGGTCTTGGCATTGTCCATTTATCAATCAGTGGGGTAGCAAGGTTCATTAACAGAATAGAGTAAGAGACTCCTTCTGGATGACCACCTACTAATCTGATAGTAATAGTCAGAACACCACAACCGATTCCGAAGATAACCCTTCCTCTTTTAGTAACAGGGGTTGTAACATAATCAGTTGCCATAAAGAAGGCACCGAGTAGCAATCCACCAGAGAGAATATGAAATAGAGGGAGCTGAATTCCTGCACTGAAAAGTCCGTTTACACCACCAAACATCCAGGATAAGAGAAAGACTGTTCCAATGTAGGTAGCCGGGATTTTCCAATCTATAACATGAGTAATTATTAAGAAGAGTCCGCCAATTAATAAGGCAATAGCAGAGACTTCACCAATACAACCACCAATATTTCCGAAGAAGAGGTTGCTCAGTGAATGCCTATCTAAGAGACCGTTAAAAATAGTGTTTTGGACTAAACCAGGATCTACTGCATCAGAAAACATCTCTAAATCTCTGATTGAATCTATAACATTTAGAGGTGTGGCTGAAGTTATTTTAGTATAAGCAATGTTAGACATATTTTGCACATTGGCAATTGTACCTTCTGCTAAACCACTGATAGAGTTATTAACAGTGTGTTTCCAGCCATCACGCATCAGTGTAGGCCAGGAAGCTAACATAAAGGCTCTTCCAAGCAGGGCTGGATTGAGAGGATTATTCCCCAGTCCACCAAAGACCTGTTTACCAACCGCGATAGCAAAAACAGCACCAACTACGGGCAACCAAAACGGTGCGTTGGCATGAATATTAAACGCGACCAAGACTCCTGTTACGAAGGCAGAACCATCAGAGACAGAGATTGGTACTTTTCTCAACTTCTGGATTAAAGCCTCGCAAATTACAGCAGCTATTCCACCTGTGAGAGTTAGCAATAACGCTTTTATTCCAAAGAAGTAAGTTCCCGCACCCAGAGCAGGAAGTAAAGCAATAATCACCATCCACATTATACGCTGGGTAGATTTGCGTCCATGTATATGAGGAGCTGGTGAGACTTTATATATATTGTTATTAGACATTTTGATACTCCTATTTTGCCTGTTTGCGTCGTTCAAAGATTTTGGCTTTGGCAATATCTATATATTGAAGAATATTAATGTGAGCAGGACAAACGAAAGCGCAAGAACCACACCTGATGCAATCCATTGCCCCTGCCTTCTCTGCCAAATCCCAATCTTCATATTTGGTTCCCCTAACTATCTGAGTAGGAATTAAATTCATGGGGCAAACATCAACACAACCGGCACAGCTAATGCAGTTCATCTCTATCTTG
>Ga0265294_10011224_pt1 | contig 10084 bp, 9 predicted proteins | sample MunlanPumphouse3_FD_192504 | JGI IMG/M metagenome (GOLD analysis project Ga0265294, IMG submission 192504) | Groundwater microbial communities from a municipal landfill in Southern Ontario, Canada - Pumphouse #3 | ecosystem: Environmental > Aquatic > Deep subsurface > Groundwater | place...
CGATACTTGCCATAGCTTTTATTCCTATTGTTAATTTATTAAGCAGCAGCGCTACTACTACTGTTAAAGTCGGTAACTATGCCAAAGCTTCAGATTTGCTTGCCAAATTCATGGAAGAAGTAAAGCATGTGCCCATGAAAATATATGAAGAGAAAATTCCGCAGCTATTGGCCGGCGAAGAAAGTAAAATTCCCGAGGAATTTTATCCCGATACTCTTAAAAGTTTTGCGGAACTAAAAAAAGAAGATAAAGAATTTTGGCTTGATAATACTATAAAAGCAGAAGTTAATAAGTATAAACAGATTGTTGAATTGGGTATCTCCGCTCAAATAACCTGGAAGGAAAAAGGTAATAAAGACGCGACATCGCAGCCCGACAGGTCACTGAGAGATTACGCGCTTATTTTTAATTCAGAGGCAAAGCAAGACTAACGGAGCAAGAGGGGATGTTATGAAGCACAAAAGAATCGGTTTTACTCTTGTAGAAATGATGATTGGAGTTTTGTTGGGCTCAACAATTCTTGGAGTTGCCTTCGGCATCTGGTCTCACTCGGTTAAGCAAGTCGCCAGGTACAGTTTGCGGCAAAGGCTTCAACAAGATGCCGACAGAATCGCAGACAAGCTCTCTGCCGACATTAAAGCGGCAAAAGCAGAGACATTTAAGGTCATTTCTGAAAAACCTCTAAAACTTGAGTTTACGAGATACGCGGATGAAGATGAAGCAGGAAAAGTTCTGTCTAAAGACAAGTTTTATAAAGTTACCTACACCCTCACAGGGAACATGTTAACAAGGGGAGCTGTATCAGGGAACATGCCGCTGTCAACGGCTGTTGATTCCATAGTGCTTAACAGAGATACGGTATCTGAAAAAGAGCAGTCTTACAAAGAGGCAAAGGTCGACATTGAGCTTGTTTTGAAAGCGAAAACGCCGGGTTCCGGCCTTGAAGAAACTCTTGTGAGGCATACCTCTGTAGTAATCAGGGAAGACTATTACAACAAACTATCCACTAATCGGGGCGATATTTTTGCAATGTCCTCTGAAGATTTAGCAAAAATGGAGGTTAAAGACTCTGACAGCGCCTATATAAACGATGGAGCACTTTCGCTGGACAGCCTTAAAAATTTGGATGATGATCAATTAGCCGGTTTACTGGAAGAGCAAAAAGAAATTATAGATCTTTCGAATGATAAGTTGAAACATATAAATGATCAGATTAAGAAGGTCGACTCAAGTACTTATTTTTTCGGGTGGTTTGGCTCGGATGACGCTAAAGACCTAGACAAGACAAGAGATGAATTAAAAAAATTGGAATGCCCTGACGATCCTTCGAAGTTGCCTGATGTTTCAAGTAAAGAGAGACCTTCTGACCAAGCGGGTAAGTATGTTGAGAAACTTGAAGATCAAATTAAAGACAGCCAAGATGAATTTGCTGAAAACAGCTTTGGAAGCGATGGCAAAGATTTAAGCGAAAAGCTTAAAAGCGATGATCCCGAAACTAAAAGCAAAGCGGAGCTGCTTAAACGTGTATTAGAGATGAAAACAACTGACAGATCTATGAAGGATCAGGTTGAAAAGTTTGAAAAAGAGGAAAAAAAGAAAAAAGAAAAAGCGGAAAAAAAAGGCGAAACATACACTGAACCCGACTCAAAAGATAAGATCAGCTACGCAATAGATATGTTTAAAGAAGAATCTTCAGATTCGAATATAGAGGCAGAAGTTAAGGCTCAATACCCAAATGCTTCATCTGAAGAATTGGCGGGGTACATTTCTGAGCGTAAAACAGAACGCGATGAGTTTATTAAGTTGTATGAAAGCTGCAATCTAGGTTGGATGGATGACAGTAAGAATGAAGATAAGGTAAAAGACTATAATGCTCGTGTACAGCTTAAAAATCTGGCAGAAAATAAAAGAGATTTGTTTTTAATAAAAGAGATGGCAATGGATAACAGCAAGCTGATTAATCAGGCAATGAATTCAAATGATGACCTTTCAAGTGATTGATTTTAAGTCTGCTTAAATACCCGAAAGCCGGTTATTTACCGGCTTTTTTATTTGCGTAAATTCTGCAGAAACTACACGTAAACTTGCCTAAAATAAAAACACCGTCGAGTTAACGACGGTGTTTTATTAACTAAGAATTAGTAGCGAGGTCTGCGAGCCGGGCGATCTTCGCGGGGCTTTGCTTCATTAACTTTGAGAGCGCGGCCGTTGATTTCTTTGTTGTTAAGTTCGTTGATTGCTTTTTCGGCGTCTGATTTGCCGGGCATTTCAACAAAGCCAAAACCTTTTGATCTGTTAGTTTCGCGTTCGATAATTACGTTAGCGCTGGTAACTTCACCGTAGGGTGAGAAAAGGTTTTCGAGTTCTGCATCGCGAACACTGTAAGGAAGGTTTCCAACATAAATTTTCATGAATAAATTCTCCTATGATATTTCACACTTACTCGCACCAGCCCGGAGAATTCTCCATTCAACCGTCCCGATCGTTCATAACTGCGTATGAATATATACTACCAGATTTGATGTAAATTTGCAAGCAAATTGTTAAAAGTAATTTATTATTTTTTAAAAAAAATTATTTGCCCGATTGTTGTTGTTTAAGCTGTTCATACAAGTCTTTGGCATTTTTGAATCTTGTGACTGCTTCATATACTTCTTTGGGATCAGAATTGGGGTTTTGCGATACGGCAACATAGGCTTTATAGGCTTTGGCATATTCATCGGCGGCTTTCAATAAAGTCACTCCGGAGTTTATGTCGCTTATGGTCGTATCAATGCGCTGTTCAGATGCTTTGGTGTCAGAAGAAGAAGCGTTGGTCGGGGAAGAGGCAACCGAGGCTTGGTTCTGTGGCTTTATAAAATTGCTCGGCTTTTGGGGCCAAATTGTTAAATTCGGTCACTAAAGTTGTTACGGCTGCCGCAATATTCAGTATCTGTAAAAAGTTTTTGCTGTCATTTTTATCGAGAGAATTATATTCCTTTGCTAAAATATCGGCGCTTTGGGCAAATTTCATGGTTTCTCCGATAAAATTCAACTCTTATCTTTTAAGTATAGATAAAATAACTCTTAACCGTCAAGAGCTGCAGATTCAAAATAGGGTACAGGCGAATTTGTGAAAAAAAAGAGAGCGGTTTATAGCCGCCCTCTTTTGCTGTTGCGATAATTTACAAAAGAATCAGAAGCGTTCCCACAATGAAGCTGCGAGTTCTCTTGATTTAGCCATCATTTCTTCTTCTTCGCCTTCGCCTAAGAAGGTTAGTTTGCCGTCATCCATGATGGTTTTGCCTTGGCAAATTGTGCTGTTGACTCTTGCAAAAGGCAAGCCAAAAGTTAGATGTCCGAGTGTGTTGTCCGCTGTCACCGGTGTCGGAGGAATGTAGTCCCAGATTACCAAATCAGATACTGCGCCTTCTTCAATGGCTCCGATTCTCTTTTTAAACATTTTTGTGGCAAGTTTTGGCCCGTTAACTGTAAACATTTTCCAAATTTCGCCGTAAGCTTTGCGAGGATCGCGTGCTTGGTGTTTGTGCAATATGTTCGCAGTCCAAAGATCTACGAGAGGTGAAGCGGACATGCCGTCTGTTCCGAAGCTGACAGATATTTTTTCAGCCATCATTTTTTCGAGTTTTGCGCAGCCAACTGCGTTATTCATATTTGAGCGGGGATTATGAACAACGTTTGTGTTTGTCAAAGCTAAGGTGGAAATATCATGTTCGTCGCAATTTACGCAGTGTACGAAAATGTTTTCGGAGCCGGTGAGATTAAACTTATGAAGTCTGTCTACAACTGAGCGATAACCTCGGTTAATGGCATCAACGTTATCGGCCTGATCTTCTGCGACATGAATATGTACACCTGTTTTAAGTTCTTTGCTAAGATCTGAGGCTCTTTTTAATGATTCTTCGCTTAAGGTCATGCTTGCGTGCAGGCCTATCATAGCGGCCATGTCATGCTCATCGGACTTTAAACTTTTGATAAATGCGGCGTTTTCTTCAAAACCTTCATTGCATTTTTCCTGACCGTCTCTGTCTGAAATTTCATAGCACAAACTGCCTCTGACACCGCATTTTCTGTATGCATCTTTTAGTATCGAGAGAGAGCCTTTGATATAATTCGGGCTTGCGTGATGGTCGATTAAAGTTGTTACACCGTTTCTGACGCCTTCGATTAAGGGTATCATGGCGGTCAAATAAAGGTCTTCTTTGGTTAAAGCTTTGTCAAGACGCCACCACAAGCGTTCAAGAATTTGAGTGAAATTTTCGGGCGGAGCATCTTTTAAGCTTATGCCGCGCGAGAATGTCGAATAAAGATGCATATGAGTGTTAACAATCCCGGGGGTGACGAGTTTGCCGTTCAAGTTTTTCGCTTTTGCTTTAGGGAACCTGGCTTTTAATTCTTCGGTGGTGCCTATGGCATGAATTTTATCTTCGTCGTATGCTATAGCGCCGTCATTGATAACTCTGTGGTTGTCGCCAAAAGTGACAACTGTTGCATGTGTAATTAATTTCATTGCAAACCTCTTTCTGATTAGTTTCTAAAATCTATCATTACAACATCAAAAAAACAAGACTAAATAATGAACTCGATTCCGGAAATTTTTACCTGCGATTGAGCACCTATTCTTCGTATTATATTTGCGGCCAAAAAATTACCTATTTTTAGGCAGGTTTCTAAATCAAGTCCTTTGTGGAGGCCATAGAAAAAACCGGCTTGAAAATTGTCGCCTGCGCCGTTAGTGTCTTTTACATCTTCGACTTTATATGAAGAAACACGGGTTGTGCCTTCTGAATTTATGGCTAACGAACCTTTGCTTCCCAGCTTTACAACAACAAGTTTCGCGTAATCAAGCATCATTTTGTAGTTTTCGCCGCCGCACATGGCTTTTGCCTCGTCTTCGTTGGCAAATAAAACGTCGATGGGCTCGGCAAAAAGCTCTTCAATCTTTTCTCTTGAACTGCCAACCACCAAGCTGTCAGCCAGATCGAACGAGATTTTTGTGCCTGAACGGCGTGCTATTTCGGCTGCGTGGCGCGTTGCTATGTTTATAGGATTGTCGCCTCTGAACTCATAAGCTGAAAAGTGTAAAAATTCCGAATCTTTAACAAGGCTGTGCAGAATCTCGTAAGGATACAGTTGCTTTGCGACACCAAAGTCTAAGCCAAAGGTGCGTTGTCCGTCGGGGCTGATAAGCGTGTAGCAGAGGCCCGAATTACCTTGCTTTATCGAAACATATGTGTCTATGTCGTTTTCTCGCAAATTATTGATGTAGTCATAACCAAAGTCGTCAGAGCCTACGCAGCCGATAAAAGCGCAGCGCATTCCTAAATTGCTGGCGCCGTAGATAGTGTTGGTGGGCGACCCGCCGGGGCTGATGCGCGTTTTGCACGAATTAACGATTTCCGAAAGTTTTTTGAGGTTTTCTTCGTTTAGCGCAATACTGTTGCCTTTTGGCAGGCCTAACTTTTCGAGCAAATCATCGTTAACCTGCGCTATGATGTCAGTTAAGGCATCTGATATGGCTGTAATTTGGTATTTTTTTCCGGAGCAATTCATTTAAAATCCGTTCCGCTACATCGCCGAGAGTATGTCAGGCCATTTTGAGTTTTGACAAAACTTATGTGAAAAGTAGCTATGGTAAATTGGGTTGTTGCCGATGTAATCACTCTTATACACAGATTTTTGAGGGAAAGTGACAAATAAGCCTGTTGCGTCTCTGAAGCCATGTTCGTAAAACGTTTCTATCAGGTTAGAATATATGGTTTGGGCGGCGTCACAGAATTCCCATGAAAAAGCCATCTGGGGGTTATCTTCTGTGTCGTGGATTAAAGACATTAAGTGCCCTATGTCTCGGTAGTCGATGTTCTCAAAAGCCTGCAGAACATAGCGTTTCACCGAGGAATCTTCGTTCAACTCGGCGACATTGTCAGCTAATTCCCCAAAGGCTTGGGTGTAGTATTCATCGTTTATCAAAAAAGAATATAAAATCCGATCGAATGCCTGAACGAAAGCAGGCAGTTCATTGTTGTTTATCATGGTAATGGTCGCTGCCACGCGCTTATCGATGTAAGCGGATTTATAAGCGGCGCAAATTGCTGAGCCGATCGCTTTTGGGGTTTTATCTGTGGGGGCGCATGTGAGCCAGGTGTTAATGGGAATGCCGTTTGCGGGCACTTTTGCCTGAGAAAAGATAGTGCGCTCGGCGCAGTCTTTCAGCTCGTAAGCGGCTTCAATACAGGCCATGTTGCAGGCGTCGAGTATAAGAAGGCCAAAAGGGCGCCTTGTTGATGCGAAAGTTTCGACAGAACCTTCTATTGCCCGCGCTATGTCTGTTAAACTGCCTTTTGCGCCGTATGGGGCGGATGCATCGTCGTCAGATAACAGCCAAGACCTGAGATTGTTGGCCGGGCGCCAGGCATCGGCATGGGAGCCGATATATAGGGTGTAGTGGGTGGCCGGGTAGGCGCGGCGGGAAATTTCGATAAAAGATTTTAATCTTGCAGAGTCAGTAGAGTCTATCTTGCCGATTTTATCGAGTTCAATAAGGGTGTTCGCGCTGAGTTTTGAAACGGAAGCGCCGGTTTCGTATAAATCTGAAAAGATCAAAACAGCAGTTTGGGGCTGTTCTCCGGCTTTCGCCAAGGCTTCGCACTGGGCGCGCATTTTTGAGTGTAAGTTGTTGTCGCCGGCCATGTAAGCGAGTAAAACGTGCTTGTACAAGGTTTGCCCGCGACCTGCATTGTAGATTTTATCAGCTGCTTCAATAAAAGTGCTTTTTACTTCGTCGATCTGATCAAGTCTTTGAGATGCCAGCTTTTCGGGCCTTTGTTCTAAAACAAAAGCGATTGCTTCGGCTGTATTTAATAACTCTGAATCGCTGATTTCGGCGGGGTTTAAGACTTTGCCGTAATGATCGCGTAAATATCTGTAAATTAAAGATCGCGCGGTAGAATTTAAACTAATTTCTACGCTTTTATTGCTTAACAATTCTTCGCCGTTGTATAAAGCGGCTTCTAAAGTTAAGTTCGGTTGGTTTGTTTTTTTTGCAAAAATTACCGTTTGAGTGCGCGCAGAAATGGGGGAGAATGTGAAAGCGCCGTTAACATCCGGGACGACCGATTCGGTATTTTCGTCTTCAATAGTTATAGAAAACGCTGATTTTGAGATGCTGTTAGTGTTGTGTTCGGCAAGAGTGTAATGAAAGCCAATGTTCGAAAAAGAAAGAACCCCGCTGAGATTAAGAAAAACTTCATTATTGGCAGGCGCACTCGCAGGGCGATGCGAAGATGTAATACAACCGCACATCGCCATGCTTTGCAAAAACAGAATTATAAAAATTATGCCTTTTCTAATCAAGACTTTTCAATGTGGCTCAAACCACCCATATATGGACGTAAGATTTCAGGAATGAAAATTCTGCCGCCTTCATCCTGGTAGTTTTCGATTATGGCGAGCCAAGTTCGGCCGATTGCTAACCCCGAGCCATTAAGGGTGTGGACCAATGAAGTCTTTGATTTGGCGTCTATTCCTTTGTAGCGAATCTGTGCTCTTCGTGCCTGATAATCTTCAAAATTGCTGCAAGAGCTGATTTCGCGGTAGCAATTTTGTGAGGGTAACCAAACTTCAATGTCATATGTTTTGGCGGAAGAAAAGCCCATGTCGCCTGAAGAAAGCGTTACTACTCGATAAGGCAAGTTGAGTAACTGCAAAATATGCTCGGCATCATTCAGAAGTTTTTCAAGTTCATCATAAGAGTTGTCAGGGTGAACGAACTTAACCAATTCGACTTTGTCAAATTGATGTTGTCTGATTAAGCCTCTTGTGTCTCTGCCATAGCTTCCGGCTTCGCTTCGAAAACACGGAGTATAAGCGCAAAGCTTAATGGGCAGGTCTGCTTCTTTTAAGATTTCTTTTGCATAAAGATTTGTAACAGGTACTTCGGCTGTAGGAATTAAATAATAGTCGAAACCTTGAAGCTTAAAAAGGTCTTCTTCAAATTTGGGAAGTTGACCTGTGCCTCTAAGGGCTTCTGAGTTGACCAATACCGGCGGTTGCACTTCACGGTAACCGTGGCGGATTGTGTGGGTATCAAGCATAAAGTTGATTAAGGCTCTTTCGAGTTTTGCGCCGGCACCCGATAATACGGAAAACCTGGCGCCTGCAATTTTTGCAGCTCGGTCGAAGTCTAATATTTCTAAGTTAGCGCCCAGATCAACGTGATCTAAAACTTTAAAAGAAAATTCACGGGGAGTTCCCCATTTTCGTGTTTCGATATTTGCTTTTTCATCGGCGCCAACCGGAACGGTATCAGAGGGTGCGTTAGGTATACCCATCAGAAGCTCCGTAAGCTCAAGGTCAATTGCTTCGAGTGCTTTTTCGAATTCTTTGGTTTTGGCGCCCATTTCTTTCATTCCGGCGAAAAGATCTTCGCAGGGCTCTTTTGCAGCCTTTTTGCGTGCTATTTCTTTGTTGATCGTATTGCGTTCTGCTTGCAAAGACTCGGTTTTGCTGATTAAATCGCGTCTTTTTATGTCAAGAGCCTCGATAGGCTGTATCTTTTCTATATATACTTCATCCGAATGCTTTAAAAGCGCTTTTAATTTATCGTCTTGGTTGTCGGGGTTGCCCTCTTTGGCTAAAATTTCAATGTTTGTTGCGTGTTCTGCAGATGCAAGACCTCGTTTAATCATTGCAGCCTTAAAAGCTTGTGGATTGGTGCGTATCCATTTAATATCGAGCATTAAAAATGCCTCCGTTAGCAAAGTTGCAAATAAAATACTCCAATATTAGAATATTTGCAACAGATATGCACCAAAAATGATTTTAACGTTGATCTGCAAAGGGATCATATATTGCACTTACGCGTCTTATGTTGCCGTAACTTTTATAGTCATCAAGCAAAATTCTGCCGCCGGACATAATTCTGTTAACATTTTCGATGGTTTGCAGGTTGCCCTTGTTTTGGGTGTCCGCAAACATCGGCACGCCATCTTTCAGGCCGACATACATAAACCAGTGATGTGCGTTGGTTGAGGGGTTGTAGGCGGGGTCTTTGTCGTAGGCGGCTTTAACATGTATAAGCATGCCGGGTTTAAGGGTTCCGTTAAGCGCGGCATCTTTAAGGTCTAAAATGCGCGAGCCTCTGAGAGTTTTATCGGGTTTGTAGGCGTTGTGAGGGTAAATAGAGTTTCCGGCGCTTACGTTGGCTCCGGCCTTGTAAGCTATTGTTCCGGCATACTGCAAGCATTTGTCTTTGGTAGTAAACCATTTAGATTTCTTCGCTTCTTCAATCCCTTTAAGGATGCAGTCGGGGATGCCGGGGCCGTTTATGCCGTTTACACCGCTACCCGATTGTGTTTCTGAGTTTTGAGGGGAACTTTGGGTGGCCGTTTGTGTGTTTGTCTTTGTGTCGTTTTTGTCGTATGCGTAAGGATGGTATCCGTCATAAGCGGGTGTGTGTGGGGTGTCTACAAGAGATACATGTAAATATGCCTTTTTGCCGTTATGGTTTATAATGTACCATTTATCTTCTCTGCCAAGTATTGTAACTTTAGTGCCGGGTTTATAAGTTGTCATTATTTCGCCCCAAGGCCCTTTACGAACATTTTGCGCGTATTGGCAGTTGATAGTTCCCTCACAGGGATAAAGGCTTTGTTCGGCTTTTTTTACTTTTGCTTTTTTTATTTCTGAGGGATCAATTTCAATGATTGGCGAAATTACATTGATGCTGACAGGGTTCCCTTGAAAAGGAGACTGAGCAGAAGCTGCGGTTAAACAAAAAAATGTGTAAAATAAAGCAGGAATCAGAACAAGCGAGAAATGTGTAAATTTACAATTCATCTCTAACTCCTAATTGTTGATATGTACATTAATAATTATACCAACTTGTGCAAATTAAAGTTTAATTTTTATTAAAAATATTAAAAAAAATATTGACATTAAAAAGGTAAAATGATAAACTGAATTTCCTGCCTCGCAGGGCGGTCTTCAAAGAGACCTAAGTTAATTGAGAATAAGATCAGAAGACTTTAAAATATGACGCCAAGTGGGACCTAATAATTTGCTTAACCGCAGGTTATTAAGTTCT
>Ga0265294_10011225_pt1 | contig 10083 bp, 10 predicted proteins | sample MunlanPumphouse3_FD_192504 | JGI IMG/M metagenome (GOLD analysis project Ga0265294, IMG submission 192504) | Groundwater microbial communities from a municipal landfill in Southern Ontario, Canada - Pumphouse #3 | ecosystem: Environmental > Aquatic > Deep subsurface > Groundwater | place...
CGGCGTGACCGCGGTCACCTCCGCCCCGCTCACCACCCTCAGGGAGCTTACCGATTACCTTATAAAAACGCTAAGGGAAGTCTCCGCCCCGGGCGCGGGGTTTTGTTCCGGCTGCGGCCGAAAGTTCAAGCCCGGTGAAAAAAGAAAGATAGTTACGTTTACCGGCGGCCACGGCGAGGAAAAAAAGCTGTTCTGCGATTCCTGCGCGCTTGACGCCGCCGAGGAAAGATCCCCCGCCACCGAAAAAGCCCGGTCGGAGCTTAACCATAAAAACGGGATAGTCGCGTCGCTTATCGCAAGCGTGCTTGCCGCCTCTGCCTATACACTTTTGTTCTTTTTACTCGGGCTTAACGGCAGAAGCGATATTCTTAAATTCTTCGCCTGCTTTTTCGCCGTCATTATCGGCGGAGCGGCTTTTTTCACCTACCGCGCCGTGGTTAAGAGGGTTAATCCCCGCGGGCTCGCGGCGGTGCTTATCGTTTCGGGTTTTCTTGTCCTTGTCGGGCATATTCTTGCCTGCACTGCCGGAACGGCGAAATACCTTAAGGAAAACTTCAATATAAGTTACAGTACCTTCGGCAAAACTTTTTCAAATTATATCAGTCTTCAGTTTACCGATTCCAAAAACTTTACCTTTCTCGCCTTAGGGTTCGCGCTGGCGCTTTGCTCGGCGGCCGCGGCGGTTTTGCTTCTGTACGGCTCGGCGAAAAAGCGCGACAGCGAATCGGACAACGTTAAAGTTACCATTCAGACGGTAAACTGACTTCTTGCTGATATGAATGTGCTTGTTGTAGAAGACGAAAAAAAGCTTGCCGACAGCATTCGCGAAATACTCACGGGCGAGAAAATCCACAGCGACGCGGTCTATAACGGAGAAGACGGCTATGACTTCGCCGCCAGCGGAATTTACGACGTGGTTCTGCTTGACATAATGCTGCCAAAGCTTGGCGGTTTTGAGGTGTTAAAGAAGTTAAGGCTTAACAAAATAAGCACTCCCGTAATCCTACTCACCGCCCGCGACGACGTCGACGACAAGGTTAAAGGACTTGACCTCGGCGGCGACGACTATTTGACAAAGCCCTTTTCCTCAAAAGAACTGCTGGCGAGAATAAGGGCGGTTTCACGGCGAAAAGGCGAGATGGTGATTGACACCGTAACTTTCGGCGACCTTGAGCTTGAGCTTGAAACGCTGACGCTTAAAACTACAATAAGAAACATCTCTGTAAAGCTGGGATATAAAGAGTTTGAGATATTAAAGCTTCTTATTTCAAGGCGCGGCGGGATTGTCAGCAAAGAGGAAATAATCGTTAAGGTATGGGGGTATCTCTCGGACGCCGAAGACAACAATGTGGAAGTTTATATGTCGTTTTTAAGGAAAAAGCTTGCTTTTATACGCTCGGGAGTTTTAATCGTGTCAACGCGGAAGATTGGTTACAGCTTGGAATACAGTGAAAATTAAGCGTAAATCGCCCTAAACGGGGCGATTTTCAAACTTTTTTGAAAAAACCTTGACAAACGGCTGAGTTATTGCTAAAATACAATGAATGAAAAAGTACGGCTTTTACGCCGGTTTTTTCTCCTTACTCCCTTTTAAAAAGGGAGTCATATGTCCAAAAGGAGGTGTAAGAATGGAAGAGAAAAACACGCTTTATGAAACGCTTTTTATAGTGAATAACCAAATAGGCGAAGAAGCTATAAAAGCGACGGTTGAAAGGTTTACAACCCTGATTTCGGAAAACGGAACGGTGGAAACTTCAAACGAATGGGGCGCGCGGAGACTTGCCTACCCGATCGATGACATGACCGAAGGTTATTATGTTTTAATTCGGTTTTTTTCGGGTTCGGATTTCCCCGCCGAGCTCAAACGGCTGTTTAACATTAACGACTCGATTCTTCGTTCGCTTATAATTAAGGTCGAAGTATAGTCTTAGTGTGACAATCATCAGAATCTGACAGGAGTGAATGTTTATGGCAAGCTTTAATTTAGTTGTTTTAATTGGTAATCTGGTTGCCGACCCGGAACTTAAAAGCACCCCGAACGGTATACCGGTGACTACTTTCAGAATAGCGGTCTCAAGAAGATTTCAAAGCGAACAGCAGCAGGCTGATTTTATCGACATTGTGTGCTGGCGTAAAACGGCCGAATTTGTCACCAAATATTTCACCAAAGGCAAACCCATACTCGTGCGCGGCACGCTCCAGACCAGAGTTTGGACCGACAGCTCAAACAACAAGAGATATTCCACCGAGGTTGTCGCGGATGAGGTTTCGTTTGTCGAACGCAAAGGAGACAGCGCTCCTTCGCAAACGCCCACTTACGGCACGCCTAAGGTAGAGGGTTCTTTTGAGGAACTTTCCGCCGACGACGAGCTCCCGTTTTAATTTTCATAAAGGAGTAAAAACACATGGATAGAGATACCAGGGACGGCGGTAAAAACTTTCGTCCCCACAGAAAAAAGAAGGTTTGTGTTTTTTGCGTGGATAAAGCCGAGCATATCGATTACAAAGATGTGGCGCGGCTTAGAAAAAACCTGACCGACAGGGCGAAGATACTTCCCCGCCGCGTCACGGGAACCTGCGCCAAACACCAGCGTATGCTGACCGAGGCCATTAAACGCGCAAGACAAATAGCGTTGATACCGTATATCACTGACTAGATGCCAAACTAAAACCGCTACTAAGTAGCGGTTTAATTGTTGGCGGCTAATATATTGCTACTAAGAATTAATAGCAATATATTAGCATTTGTTCAATTAACGTTTTTCAATCAGCATTTGTTCAATTAACGTTTTTCAATCAGCATTTTTTCAATTAACGTTTTTCAATTAGCATTTTTTCAATTAACATTTTTCAATCAGCATTTTTTCAACCAAGCTAAAATAAATTTATATTTTTACCTTATCACTCAGTGACAAAGAGCAAGTCGCCGATATTTATGTTACAACAAAACCCAAAAACCCCTCCCAAACATGGCGGTTTTTTTGAAAATATTTATTAAAAACCAAAACGGCCGCCTTTACGACAGCCGTTTCAGTTTGTTGTGGTATTAGGGAGCAGCGCGTGTTTTGTTAATGTTTTTCCACAGCGGCGTTTGCCGGCGCGGGCTGCCCTTGCTTTAATTTGTGCCATCTACAATGAATTTCTTAAAATCAAAGTATCTGTCACGGTCAGAGGTAAGCGTAAGGTCGTTCCAGTTAAGGTGCTGCGCCAAAAGCACTCCGAGCAGGCTCTTCGCGTTAACGGTGAGTTTCGCTCCGCTCTTAAGGCTCAACTTCCCTTCCAGCTTTGTGGCGATCTTAACAAATTCCTTGACATCCTTTAGCGTGGTGAGTTCGATTTTGTAGTTATAAACCAATTTGGTTTCTAAAGCTTTATCCATAATTAATTTCTTCCTTTCATGTAAGTATTGCTACTCCCTTTTACCACAAAAAGAGTTTTTACTATTTTTTCACTATGCTTAGTATACTCAAAATGTATGAACAAATCATTGCGTTTTGATTAATATAAGGTAAATATATACAAATTAATATACAATTATTTGTGCATTATACCCTAAATATTTGTGCAAAATAGTATAGACGGCTTTTCTCCGCGGAAAAGCAAAACAAACAAATCGCAAGAAGGTGATTATATGGATGAAAAAGGGATCCCGTTGGGTTTTGGCATGGCGCTCTCTCAAAACCAAAAGGCGCTTGAGAAGTTCTCGCTCCTTGACGAGGCGGCAAAAAATGATTATATAAATAAAGCCAGAGGCGTAAGCTCAAAGAGCGAGATGCGTTCTCTCGCGGAGGATATCGCGAATACCGGTGCTTCGGGTTAAAATAAAAAAGAGCCGACGGCTCTTTTTTTATATAAAAATTTCGTTTTAACCTTTATTTTACCGTGCCTTGCGCGATATCCACCGTGCCCGGGCAGTTTATTGTCTTGCCGCCGGCTTTTATGGTAACTTCCCCGCCCTTGACAATAATCGCCTGTTCCGCTTGAAGCGCGTCATCGCCGCTGATTATTGATATCTCGCCGTCCCTGATATAGATAAAACCCTTGCCGGGGGTGCTGTCATTGGTGGTTTTTATCCCGTCGTCAGAGGATTTAATGGTTAGCTTGCCCCCTCTTATAGAAACCGAATCGTTGCCTTTAAGCCCGTTATTTTTAGCGTTTACGGTTATTTCACCCGAAATAATTCTGAGGTCGTCTTTTGAGCAAATGCCGTTGTTGTACCTGCCGGTGACGATAAGCGCGCCGGTTCCGTTGATTGTGAGGTCGTCTTTTGAAAAAAGGCAGGCGTTAGGCTCGTTATCCGGGTTGTCAAATACATAGCGAGTGGAGTCGCTGAGGTAGTTTTTAGTCCCCGCCGCAAGCGTTATGGAAACTTTATCGGCCGATTTAACCCAGACGGGCGAAGAGGTTTTACAGGTAATGTCAACGCCGGTAAAAATCAAATGAACTTTTTCGGTTTTTTTGACGCTGACTATTATCTGTCCGTCGCTCATCACGCCCGACACAACATAGTCCCCGGGTTCGGTTATATTTATTTTTCCGCCGTCCGAGGCGGCGCCGCTCCCCTTTATCTCGACGCTGCTCTTTGTAAGCGTTATGACAGTGGCGTCGGTCCCGTATGACGTGTTAAGGTCAAACTTAGAAAAATACTCGTCGGGTTTTTCGTCTTGCGGAGTTGAAGTTTCGCCGGGCGTCGATGTTTCTTCGGGTTCGCTTGATGTCAGCTGATCGCCGGGGCCGCCGGTACAGGAGGCAAAAGAAACAGCCATCGCGAAGCAAAGACAAAAAACAACAATTATCGCGAGGTTTTCTTTAAAATAAAAAGCTTTTTTGGGCAGGCTTTTTGCCTTAATATCGCCGGGGTAATTTTCCATTGCGTGATAATCCTTTCTTTGGCTGAACTTTTTTTATAAGCGGTTCGGGGTATTTTAAGTGAATTTGCAGGATGTTTTGTTTTTGCCACCGTTTTTCGCCGCGCAGAGCCGGGTGTCGGCCGCGGGGAGGGTTTCATAAAACGTGAGTTCCCCTTTGGGGGCTGCGCCGATTGAGACGGTAAGCTCGGGCGTTCCGCGCTGACTTCCAAAATCGTTTAGAGCTCTCTTTAGGTTTTCCGCCATTCCGCCGATTTCGTCGAGCGACCCCGCCGGAAGCAGGGCTAAAAATTCTTCGCCTTCATAACGGCAAATGTTTTCAAAACCAACCTCTTTTGCCATAAAATTCGCCGCGGTTTTTAAAATTTCGTCGCCGTACTGATGACCGTATTGGTCATTATACTCTTTTAAGTCGTCAATATCAAGCATTTCGGCGTAAATATCTTGCCGTAGCTAATATTCGCTCTCCGCTTTGGAGATAAGATAGCGCTATTATTATCCCCCGCCATATTAAGTGTTTTAAAATTCAAAAGTGTATCAAGAAAAGAAACGAATAAAGTGATAGGAAACGAATGAAACGACGGGGAACGAATGAAGTCGCGGCTTTGCCGCTAATGAAGTTTCGTTATGGCGAATGGTTGTAATATTATAATAATTGCTTTTCGTCAAGAAAAGCTTCCTTTACTCTTATCTATTCTCTTTTATCTATTATCTGGAAAAAGTCGCAAAAGAACAAGAGAAGAGAAAAGAGAAAAACGAAGAGAGAAAAGTGAAGAGTACAAAAAGAAAAAGCCGCATAACTGCAAAGCTTTTATGTAAAAGCTCCTTTTGTAACATCAAAACCAGTCTCACCTCTTATGGTTGTAATATTATAATAACTGCTTTTCGTCAAGAAAAGCTTCCTTTACTCTTATCTATTCTCTTTTATCTATTATCTGGAAAAAGTCGCAAAAGAACAAGAGAAGAGAAAAGAGAAAAACGAAGAGAGAAAAGTGAAGAGTACAAAAAGAAAAAGCCGCATAACTGCGACTTTTTCTTTTTGGAGGCACCACCCAGACTCGGACTGGGGAATGAAGGTTTTGCAGACCTCTGCCTTACCACTTGGCTATGGTGCCACATGCTTGAAAAATGAAATTTTTCAAGCGGCAACTTTTTTCTTTTGAATTTTCACAGCTTGAATAATCAATCTTTCAGCAATATATTATCATATGAAAAAATGTTTGTCAAGAGTTTTAAGCCTTTGCGTTTGTCGCGGCTTGTTTGGTTTTGTTCCGCCTTTCGCCGATAATATCATATCTTATTATCGCGATTATCAGAGAAGACATATTGATGATCTCCCCGAGTATCCCGGGAAAGGAGCGCGAGTAAATATTATATGTCATCCAGAGCGGGGATCCGGGGAGGTTGAATATCCTGAACCACTTTTCTTTTTTAATGTTAAGGCAAAGGGTTGAAATGGTCATGCCAAGTATCGGGAAAATTGAAAAAATGTTTTTGTATGTAACCCCGCCCACAATAAATATCGCCGTGAGGATAAGGGCGGTAAATGTCTTCGGTTTGAAAAAAGGCTTGTTTTCAAAGTAAAATAAAACGCATCTGGCAAGGGCGATAATGTTCATCACCATGCCGGTGTAACTCCCGCTGTAACCCGCAAGCAGCGCGAAATGAAGGGAAAACGCCGCCGCGGCAAGGATTTGAAATAAAAGGATTTTGCTTTTTTTAGGCATTTGGTATGAGATGAACATAACGGCGGTTCCGAAAAAACCAATGCCCTGAACGAAATAATAAAACATATACACCCCGCATTTTCGACAAACGACGCCGTTATCATAACCTTTGCCGATAACTTTGTCAAGACAAAAACAAAAGCTTAAAGCGAAACAGGGCTCTACACAAAATAAAAGCGTTTTTGTTGACTTTTTTTGTCTATCATGCTATGATATGGGGGTGAAAAAAATAGTTGCAGCGGGGTTTTTTATGGAAGATTATCAAAGCTTAAAAACCGAATCGCCGCTTGAGGCGAGTGAAAATATCGATTCCCTCTCAAGCTTAGGCATTGTAAAAATAATGAACGACGAAGACAAAAAAGTGGCTTTCGCCGTGGAAAACTCTCTCCCCGATATCGCGAGAGCCGTTGACTTGCTCGCCGAAGCGCTGAAAAACGGCGGCAGGATATTTTACTGCGGCGCGGGAACTTCGGGGCGGCTCGGCGTGCTTGACGCTTCAGAATGTCCCCCAACGTTCGGGGTTTCCCCGGAAACGGTTCAGGGCATTATCGCCGGGGGCAAAGAGGCCGCTTTTTCGTCTATCGAGGACGCTGAGGATTTGGACGACTCCATTGTCACCCAGCTTGTTGAAAGAAAGTTTGATAAAAACGACGCCTGCGTGGCGATTTCCGCCAGCGGGAGCGCCGCCTGCGTTAAGGGCGCGCTTGCCTTCGCGGGAGGGCTTGGGGCAAAGACAATAGCGGTTACAAACAATGTGAACGCCGACTTTTCGGCTCTGGCGCAAGTGACTATAACCATCCCTGTTGGCGGCGAGGTTATAAAAGGCTCAACCCGGCTCAAAGCGGGAACTTCCCAAAAAATGGTGCTAAACATGCTCTCGACCGGGGCAATGATAAAATACGGGCGCACGCTCGGCAACCTTATGGCTTATATGGTGCCGTCGAACAAAAAGCTTGTGGCGCGGGCGGTTAAAATGATAACGGAAACCACCGGCTGCACAGAGGAAACGGCGCTTGCGGAGCTAAAACAAAACGGAATGGTGCCGGCAAAGGCGATACAGGCGCTGCGGAAAAAATAAAACTTTGGCTTATATAACCGATTTAAAACTTTCGGCGCGCCGATAAATTTACAGATTAAAATTCGCTCATATTATATAATATACAAAAAATAAATTAAATGAAGGAGTCAGCTTAATGAAAAAAAGAATTATCGCGGTTTTTATAGCGGCGCTGTTTGTTTTCTCGCTCTCCCCCGTCGCGCCGAAAGCCGAAGACAAGCCGATTGTCACCATTCCCTACAATTCTCCCGCGATCCCCGCCGATGCGGGCGAAACCATTGATTTGACGCGGTTTAACCTTGGGATCACTTCGAGCAGTGTGGCGGCCGCGGCGGAAATTACCTGGAGTGACGGCGGCACGGTAATCACTTCTTTTAAACCGGCGAGCCCAGGAGTGTATAAACTTACCGCAAGCTATTCCAACGGGGCGAAAAACGTGTATGTCGTCGCCAAAAACCCGTCTGACACCGATTATGTGCTTTATACAAACGATTTTGACGACCAAAACGCCATTGACGACTGGACAAAACAGATCCAAGGCAACACTTTAATTAAAATTGAGGACTCAAAGCTTGTGATTGACGCGAGAAATTATGAAATGCTCCGCGTCATGCTCCCCGAATGGCTGGGCGAGTTCGGAAACTACCGCGTTAACGCCCTTGTGTCTTCTTCCCATGAAAAAGACACCTCGCGGTGGAATTCCATAATGTACCGTATCCAAAACAACACCTACCCTTATTATCATATGTGCGTTCGCAAAAACAGCTCCCTTTCAAACGGGGTTGAGTTCGCGCTTAGAAACGCGTCTAACCAGTGGGAAGTTATTACCACAGGCGCGCATATCGCGTCGCAGGTGACGGGAACGTTTTATGAATATCAAGTCAGTATCAAAGACAACGTGATACTTGAATCCATTGACGGCCGCGATATTGTCTATAACGAGGATAAAAAGCTTTACAACTCCGGGCGGATAGGGCTTCAGGCGAACTATTCAATTATGTATGTCGACAGCGTCACCGTTTCGCTTCAGCTTGAAAAGCCCGAGTTCACCGTTGAGAAAACCCTTATTGAAACGACCTCGGAGGTTGAAAACATACAAAACTCGCTGGCGCTGGTCGCGGTTGTCACCTCGCCATCCTCGTTTGGCGGGCTTGAAGGCGTTTCAAACGCGCTTATCTACACCAACGGCAGCGATATTTTAAGCCCCGCCGGGGACAAAATAGGCGAACTGCAAAACATCTTTGAGCTTTTGGGCGACACGGTTATACCGCTGTTTTACTGCCCGTCAAAAGCAGCCGTTGACGGGGTGTTATCCCTTTACGCCGGCAAGACTATTATTGACGCGGCAATTGTCAGCCCGGACGAGACCGTTATTAAATATGCCAAAGCGAAAAACGACAAAATACGCAGGATTGCCGACTTCAGAGGTAAATATAAACATAAGATTGAAGACAAGGAAATAGCCGAAATCCGGCTCAGCGTAAACGGCTCGTTCGCGAAAACGGCTCTTATTGACGCGAATGTACTTACTCAGGAATCAACAAAAAAGCTAAGAGAGCTGCTCCTCACCGTTTGGGCGTATGACGACTGCGCAACCGCCGCCGACTCCGCCGCCGCCATAACGCTTGGGGTTCACGGCGTAGCTACGCCTAACCCGGACAATGTAAAAGTCGCTTATTCGCTGTTTGAGCCCGACGCGCTTACGAGAACGCCCGCCGTTATCGGACACAGGGGAAACCCCACATATGCCCCGGAAAACTCGCTTTCGAGTTACCGAATTGCGTATGAAAATGGGTCGGATATAGTTGAAACCGACGTTTACCTCACCACTGACAACGAAGTTGTCATTATGCACGACGGCACTATCGACAGAACCACCGACGGCACGGGAAACATCGAGTCAATGACCCTTGTCCAGCTTAAATCTTATCACCTTTGGGGGGATAACGACAAATACAAAACGCAGTTCCCCGACGAGCGTATACCCACGCTGAGAGAGCTTCTCGAATACATACAGGACAAAGACCTCGGCGTGTTTATAGAGATTAAATCAAGTAAACCCGCCATTTGCAAAGCCATAGCCGATATTGTAGAGGAGCTTGGGGTGACGGATAAAGTCAGCGTTATCTCGTTCTCGCTCCCGCAATGCGTTCAGATGCAAAGAGTAGCCCCCGCCATAAGCTGCGGCTATTTGATAGGCTCGGTTCCCCAGTCTTCTTCACAAAGGCTTGCCACTTCCTCGCTTTACTCGGTGCTGTCCTCGCTTCTTATAAACAACACCACCCTTAACCCGGGTTACGGCGCGCTCACAAAGAGGCTTAACGATGTCGCCAACGAGAGAGGCGTGACGATTTGGCCTTGGACATATTCGACAGGCACGGCGGCTCAGTTTTGCGGAGCGTTTTTATGGGGTTACGGCGCTTTGGCCACC
>Ga0265294_10011226_pt1 | contig 10083 bp, 9 predicted proteins | sample MunlanPumphouse3_FD_192504 | JGI IMG/M metagenome (GOLD analysis project Ga0265294, IMG submission 192504) | Groundwater microbial communities from a municipal landfill in Southern Ontario, Canada - Pumphouse #3 | ecosystem: Environmental > Aquatic > Deep subsurface > Groundwater | place...
GGATTTTTTTTCTTTTCTGGCTTATTTGTTTCATCAGAATCCAATCCAAGATCTTCATCATCATTTTCAACTTTTTTCCCATCTATTTTTAATTCTTGAATAAATCTTGTTTTATTTGAATAGATTCCCATATTAATCATCCTTTCCGCTCGAAGGGACATTTGGAACATTGTCTCTATAATAGACTTTCATTCTATAAGTAAGACGTTGTTTTTCCCTTTGCAGTTTCTTTTGAATTTTTAATAGTTCATTTAATGATTTCATATCATTATTAGACTCAGCCATTTGAATACGTTTTTCACACATGGCCAATTCTATATCCAACTCATCAGATAACATTTGTCTTTCTTTTTTAGAAGCCATTTTAGATATAGCAAGCATACCTATAGCCCCTATAACAGCTAAAGCTGGATTAACAGCCCAAGCTGCTCCTCCTGCTATAGCTAATTTAATAATTCTTGAAGCTGGAGGAATTACCTGTCCTTTTATAATAGCTTCTCTATTTTTATTAGTTGAAGCATTTTCTATACCTCTAGACAAAACATTCATTGATGCATCTATTGTTCTAGATGCCATTTTCTCTTTATCTGATAGATTTGTAATAGATTTTTTAAGCCTTTCAGCTGCAAGTCGGATAGTATTAGTGGCAGTTCCTTCATAAATACTTGTATTTTCAGAAATAATTGTATATAAAGCATTTATCGCATCTAATTCATATATGACTCGATTTATATTATTAGAATATGACTTGGTAGTATTCTCACTTAACTTTTTCATATTAGATGATAAACATTCAGCTATAATATATTTCTTTGTACCAACTACATTTTCATATACATGAGATCTATATTCTTTTAAAATCTTATGCAACCGTTCAGGATTAACAATATATGGACTAATAAGAGCAAATTCTGATAATTTATCAAGTTCATCCATACCAAATTTATCAATATTTGCATCAATACTATCCATTAAATTAGAAGGATTCCAGTCATTTAATGATTCAATCTGAGCCTCTAAAGTTGTAATTACTTTAATAGGCTCATCCGCCATTACATGAATACTATTATCCTTAATATTAGGATCTTCTATATGAACTGGTTGAGTATATGTCATATAAAGATAAATCAAATCATCTGTCCCATCATATGATATAATAAAATCATTAGGGCTTTCATTATTTAATTTATCACATACTTCATCTAGAACCTCATATATCCCTTTCAAATCTTTCTTTGTTAATTCTTCATCTTTAAGATTAGCGGGTAAGCATTTAGCTAACCACATACATATCTTATTATCATCAGGACTTAAATAATTCATAATAGTTTCAGAATTTATACTTTCAAACTTAATCAGTTCATCTGCCTCTATAAAAGATAAAACATGTTTCTGAATAAATTGCTTAATCTTAGTTGTGGCTATTCTTTTAAGTCGACCTAGAATGTCTTTATATTGCTGAATAACACCAGGATGTGATCCATTAATATACTCTTCAATAGTCGGATTATTTATAGCAGATTCTAAGGAAGTTTCAAAATTAACTTCGTCTCTCTTTTCTAATTCTTTATCAGTATAGAGATTATCTCTATATATTTCTAACTTAGTTATGCTAGAATCTAAAGATGCAATATATTTCTCACATCTATCCATAACATCTCCAGATTTCATTTTCGAGAGTTTCTTCTTAGCTATTTCTCTTTCTTTATTATAAGCTGCAACAGCTTTATCTGCTTGATTTCGTTTGAGATCTAAAGCTATAAGTTGATCCGTAAAATTAATTACCACACCAGCTATTGGATTAATAGCTATAGTGCTTAACATTACAGTTGTTCTAATCCAAGATAGGAAATTCGGAGTTTCTTCTATAATGTTTTCTGGTGTTTTGGTATATATTTTAGCAGCAACATTCTTAACTTTTTCTATAGTCTTATTACTTTCCAATTTGAATTTATCTATTAGATCTTTAATGGATTCTTTATCAGGTATTGCAACTTCAGTTATTGCATCCTTAACCCATATATTTTTATCTGAATTCATAAAAGAAGTATATTCCCCTTCAGAATCATCTGGATCTACCATAAAATCAATCTCAATTTTGTCCGTATCTCCATAAAAGGAGGTTTTCTCTAATAAATCCTTTATTCCCTTTTTATTATCATCAGAGAGATCAGATTTATATAAAAAGTATTCTGTAATATCTTTGAGAACTGAGCTATTTTCATATTGTGCCCCATTTTTATACAATACAAATAAGACATTCTCTAAGGCTACATTATACTTTACTTTGAAAGGCATATTATCATATGTATCTATCATTCGGCATAATTCATAGATACAATCTTGAATATCATTATTAGAATTGACAGATTCTAAGACGGTTTTATCAATATTGAATCTTTTACTTAATTTATTATGGTTTGATAATACTCTGTCACATATTTTCATCATCTCAATTACTTCACTCATATTTGTATATGAAGCAATAACGGTACTTTCCTTGACAGAGTTATTTTTAGCCAATAACAAATCAGAAGTATCTGTTTTATCTGGTAATGGATTTATACCATCAATAGTTTTCTTATCTTGATTATTCAGATCCTTAGCCTGAATAGATCCAGTATTAGGATCAGCTAAATCTTTAAGATAATTAGTATTTCTCCTAACTTGTCTCTTAAAGACGTTTCTAGCATCCCTAGATTGATTTATTACCAGATCATGTATAGGATTAGATGTGGATTCTAATTTGGGAATTATATTCATACAGATAATATTTGAAACCTTTTGTATATCTGATACATTATCTGTACGATTCCAGAATTCTTTGAATACTTCCATAACTTCAGTAAAACATTGTCCTTGATTTAAATGTATAGAATCCCAATTTTCGAGATATTTTTCAACTAATTTAATCGATCCAGATCTACTTACTTGCTCACGTAATGAGGTCATATTTACATCTGGAGTATTTTTAAATTTGGAATTAATAGATAGCATTCTTTTCTTTACATCACTCATTGTAATTTTATTATGCATTAATATCCACCTCTCCTGTTATTAACTTATTATATTGTTAAACTCCTTACATATGAACTTAACAATTTAATAATATTAAATTAAGGAGGCATAATGAATGCTTAATAATAAAATAGGTTATATGATATGTGAAACATCATCAGCACCAACAGATATTAAAGTTGTTGGTGATTCTAATAATAGAACTATTGCTGAAGGTATTCTTCAAGATATGAATATAAGAAATCGTAATGGTCGTTTTTATGATTCAAGAGATTTATCTCCAGAAATATCAGGAGCAAGAATAAAAGAGTTAATGACTGCTGGATATTTAAGAGGTGAATGTGGACATCCAATGTCCAAGGATATAATGAGACAACAAACAATAGCTCCAGATAATGTTTGTGTTCAATATATCAAACTATGGATAGATGGTAATGATATAAAAGCACAATTTAAAGGAACTAAAAATAGATTGGGTGAAGATTTTGATGCTGATCTTAAAGATGATTGCAAACCCGCATTTTCTTTAAGAGCATTAGGTACAGTCGAAAGTACTAAACGTGGAGCTGAAGTAAAAAATATAAAGGTAATAACTTGGGATCATGTAATTTTCCCATCTCATCCACGTGCCTATACAACCGGGATAGTTTCGGAATCTAGTAATAGTATGTTAGAACAATCATCTGGAAGTAGGCTCTATATACCTGAAAATGATCGTGGTTTCATGGTCCCTATAACCAATGATAAAATAGTAGATTATATTAAACAAGAATCTTGTAATTTAGAAAATGTAATGAAAACCTTTGACTTATTATATGAATCAATGGAATTAGTAAGTGGGGGAAAACAGGTTCGAATTACAGATAGGGTTGGATCTTCTTTTATAATTAATCTTGAGACTCACATACAAAATGAAATTATGAACTATTGTGAAAAATTCTAAAAAATAAAGAGTAGAGCATGATTGCTCTACTCTTTTTATTAATCAATAAATTCAATTAATGGTTTTAATTTTGGCAATATTATTTTTAAACGGTTCAACTCAGGTCCATCATAATATTCACACCTATATCTTCCATTACCAAATGTAGGATTTTTTATATGATATAATGCATTATCAAGATTTGTTCTAGGCACATCATAATATTCTGCAGCATAACCTATAGAATTAAAATAGAGAAATGTATTATCTAGAGTATCTGTAACTTTAACACTTCTCATATCAGATCTATTTCTTGATTGTTCTAAATTTGTAGCAAATTTAATATTATCATTAGTATAATTTCCATCTACATTAATTCTATCTATTGTTGTTTCTGATTCACCATAAATAGAAACATGTTTTAAATACATATCATAAAAATCATCATAGAAGTCTATTAAATATTCATAATCACATTTAATACCTCGCCCTCCATATCTATGATATCTATCATTATTTATATCATTACACCTATTCTTCATAGCATTAAATTTACTCTTAAATTGTGGAGTAAATTTCACATTAGGATCATTAATACAATACATGTGAGAAGTCCCAATTCCTTTAGCCATATTATGAATTTTTACTTCCTTTTCTCTACCACATATCTTGCATTTAAATAATCCTATTCGATGACGATCTTTTTCACTACGATTTCCAAGATCTTTTAATAATATGAAATCTCCAAAATCATTACTGTTTATATTTTCCTTTTTTCTTTCTATTTCTTCTTGTTTAAGACAAGATTTTTCATGATTATTTGCTCCTTTATTATTATCTTTCATTCTATAATATGGTGCTTCTTTTTCTCTTCCACATAATTTACATTTAAATTTTGCATAAGTTGCAGTTCCTTTTCGATATGTATTACTAATAATATTAAAATCTCCAAATTCATTATTCATTTCTATTTTCCTCCAAATATATAACTTCATATGTATAATATATAATTGTTATATATTATATAAAAAATAAAAGAAGTAGAGCATTGCTCTACTTCTCACATTTAAACAAGTTAGGGGTTTTTTGTAATAGCCACTGTTACATCCTCAACAGCGCTTTTAAGTGTGCTTACTATATCATTACTAATTTTATTTGCAATAATATTCGGATCAACATTATCAATGGCCTTATTCGCTGCATCTTGAATAGTCTTATTGGCTTCATTCATTGCTTTAACCGCAGCATCAATTAAAGCGTCAACAGCATTATCAGTGATAATTCCTACTGATTCTAATAAATCAATTACCCATTCTTTTCTTTCATTACCAAGTTTTGATCCTTTAATTTTTTCCTCAGCGGCGAATACAGCTTTATCGACCCACCCACTAATAAAATCAAAGTTTTTTACATCTGCTATCTTTGTTATATACGGAGCAACATATTTAACATACAAAACAAGTCCAGTAATCAATATAACATCCAAAGCATAAATCCCATAAGTATCAACCATCTTTTTTACCTCCTATATATTTAATTTATATTAATGTTATTCAAAATTTTAAATTATTAAAAAATAAAATAGAGGTAGAACAATTGTTCTACCTCTATATAGTATATTTATTCTATACCAAGTTTGTCTAGCAATCTTTTAATAACATAAAACATTGAACTCTTACCCATATTTAGTAATTCATTATTAAAAGCTTCAGGATTTTTAATATCTAAAGCTAGTAGAGTACGTCTATAAATATCCTCTCTACCGTTAATTTCTATTTTTCCTGTAAATTCTAAATTCGTTAATCGTTTTATAACCCACCAACAAGATCCATTATATCTATTATTTAATTCTTTAATTAAACCTTGCATATTGTGTATCTGGATAATGGATGCAACTTTATCAGCTATTTTTTGTGATTCTCCTATAGAACCAGTAATCGATGCTGGTTTTTTAATGATAAAATAGTACATAACTTCTTTTTGCAATAAAGCAAGACTTCCTTGTATTCTATTTAATTTTGTACTGTTTGGATCATTAACATAGGCTGTATCTCCAGATACATCATATAACAAAATAAAATGACCAGAACTGGTCCAATTTCCTTTACCCATACAACATATTACACAACTTCCACCTTGTACAGCAGCTAATGCTTGATTATGATATAAGTTACCAACAGCACCAGCATTTCTTAGATTATTATAATTTAGTTGATAGGCTTCAATTCCGTATGCTTCTGCCTGTGGTTTAAAATAACTATAATATGTTCCTTGGTTCCGAGCTTTATAACCATGAGCTAATGACCATGCTGCAGTAATAGCAGGAGTCACAGATGAATCTTTAAGAGAAGCAATTACCATTGCCATACATGTGGGGCCACACCCAGATTCAGCAATATCTGTTTTCTCTCCAGCAGCAGAATAATCAATATTAGCCCATCTTGGATCTGTTTGTAAATAACTTATTGGTTTAATCATAATTATCCCTCCTCTAATATATTTTATTATATAGTTCTAAATTTTATATATCCATTATTTTCTAACAATAAGGTATATAATCGTTTAAAAACATTTTAATCAACATTATTATAATACAATAAAAAGAGGAGTGAGCATCATGGCTTTTAGTAATAGAATGACTGATCTTTTAAATAAAATAGAAAGACGTTTAGGAACTAAACCAATAAATCTTCCACCAGATATAGATAAATCAACATGGGCTAAAGAAGTTATAATACCTGATACCTTATTAACATTTTCCCGATTTTTTCCACATAAATGGCCATATACTATAGATACAAGGAAAGATAAGAAAGATGGATATTATCTAATAGATGAAGATAAAATTGGAAATATTGAGATACTAGGTGTTCGAGATATTAATTGGGAGGAATTTTCTCATAATTACAATTCCCAAATTAGTGGTTATGGAACATTTGGTATTCTCGGAGGTCAATATAGTCTAGATGATATTGGATTAGCTCAAATGGCTGCAGATCATATGTCATTATTTAATAATGGTATATTTTTAGAATGGGAACCTCCAAATCGAATTAAATTGGTATCTACGGTTGGGCTTGATATTGCAAGGAGTATGCCCACTTTTACAGTAGATTTATTTTTAAAACATCCTGATAATTTAATGACAATAGCTCCTACAAAAATGGAAACTTTTGAAGATTTAGCTAGAGCTGATATTGCCACATATCTATATCAATATTTAAAATTCTATGATAATCTAGAAACTGTGTATGCAAATATTGATCTTAAAATGGATGAATGGCAAAAACAAATGGATAGAAGAGAAGATATAGTACAAACACTAAAGGATGGTTATGTTTCAATGGCTAATGATAATCAACCGGCAATATTCTGTATATAAACAAAAAAATAAAAGAAGTAGAGTATAATACTCTACTTCTAATATTTTTATAAATCCCCATCCAACCACCCAATGAACATAGACATCAATTTCATTGATAATCTATTTCTCATAGAACCAGTCATTAAAGCCCGAATTGCAAAGAAGGATACCACGGTTAAAACAGTACAATCGTCAGATAATTCACTCTTTCTTATTTCCCATTTTATTTTCCGATTTTCATATAGACGACCATATCCAAATATCTCCTGATACATATCGTCTAATGTACTATTAGATGGGGTTTTACCATGTCTATTTACGAATATTAGATTCTCATCCCCATTTGAATCTATATATATTCGGGCAGAGATTGAGTTGATTTTATCTTCCGAATATTGTAGTTTTAATGATTTAGCAATAGATAGATAAGCATCTCGAATTTTTTGCTCTAAAGTTACAGATTCGTTATTTGAAATATTTTCCATTTTATTCCCTCCCTATTAAAATTAATTTTTACACATAAAAAGTAGGGCTAAGCCCTACTTTTTTCATAATATCTTTGTTTTTCTTTTTTTGTTTGTTGTTTTATGAGCCATACTAGAAATACAAAGATAGGAATTAGAAATTCACCTCCGATAACAACCCCTTTCCGGAAATGACAACTTAGAATGAATATGACACACATACTAGTGACTGGGACAATAACTGCTAATAAATATTTTTTCATTTTCCTCTTCTCCTTTATAATATTTGCGGCAAATAAGGGTATAATTCCTATGATACACTTAAATAATATATAATTATCTTATAATATTTTTACATTTCATCTATCTTATTAAAAAATGATTTAGGTTTATAATTTACTAATCTATTAGTTTTACAATATACACCTTCATCTGCAAAATCTCTCTCGCTTTCATTATTAAATGACATCCTATTTGTACCATCTTCTGGTCGACCAATATAATTTAACATTATTTGAGCCGATTGAAACATATTTAAACTTGATATAAGATATACAAATCCCATATATCGATCAACATCTATATCAACATAGTTATCCAAGGAACATAAATAAAATCTTACTCCTGTAAGAGTTTTATCTTCATAGTTTAATATTATTGGTTCAACCCGAATAGATTTATTTCCTCTATTAAAAGATATATCTATAGGTTCAACCTTTCCCAACATTATAATTTTATTATCCTTTTTAGCAAATAAATTTTCAAATTGAGCATTTGTAAACCATTTAGTTGATTCTATTATTTTTTGTTTAAACTGTATAAAATCTTGTACCCCAATATATATGTATTCCTTTTGATTGTTTATAGCTTTTACATTTTCTATAGATAAATAATATTCAAATTGTCTTTTTATTGTTACTAAATTTTTCGGATTCGAATATTTATTCATTGCATATTCAAACTCATGATGGAAAATGTTTCTACTTCCATCTTCTCTTTTTCGTGCCAAACTTACATTAAATTTTACTACAATATTTGATCCCATATAATATAAATCATCTGTTATTTTTTCATAATTAGTATTTATTGGCATTATAGTTAGCCTCCAAAAATATATAATTATTAAATTGTTATAGAATAGATAAAAAATAAATAGGGGCTAATTGCCCCTATTTCTTAGACTATGACTGTGTTAGAGTAGCGGTTTTACCATTATAGGTTATAGTGAAATTTCTACCTGAAATATTGGAAACCAATTTGAAGCTATTTGGCGATTTATAGTCCGTGAATACAAAATAAACCTGGTTATTGTCTTCTAAAGCATTTGCCAAAGCTGTTTGGAATCCATCTTTCAACAGATTAGATATCACTTTATTTCTATTGATACTACCAACTTTCTCCGGTAATGTTGCCAGATTAATCAATTTACTGATTTCTCTGTCCTCTTTAACATATAGATCGAATTTATCCAAATTCGTATCATCATGTTTTCCGGCTATAATATCTTCAAAGAGTTGCATATTTAAGATAGGGATAGCAATCGGCGAAACAGTTTTTGCATTACTGATGAAGATTTTTTCATCAGGGGATATATAATACCCCTTCAGGTCAATAGTGAAGGATAATGAGTTATTTAATTCACCATTCTTCAAAACTTGAGCTACAATATAACCTGGTGTATTCGGAGTATCCGAGAATACAACATCGAGATTATAAGAATGAATTATTTTTTCTATTTCATTCAGCTGGGGATAGATCTCAATGATAGCGGAATTATCAATCTTTAATGATTGATTCTCCTCGGAAGTTTGCTCATCAACGACACCACCCTCATTATCCAGCATGATCATTAACGGTTTCATTTCTAAACCGACAGTATTGGCTGCAACAACGGCATTCATAGTAACTTGTTTCTCATCACTACTTTCAGTGAGAGGTGTTGCATTTTCAAGAGCCTTTTCCTCATTCCTGATTTCATGAGGGGCTTTATGTCCTAATTTGGATGGGACATCTGTTATATCTTTAAATGCATCACTTATTTTGTTAACTACACTAGATTTTGGTGTTGCACTTTCAAGAGCCTTTTCTCCATTCCTGATTTCATAAGGAGCCTTGTGCCCCAATTTAGATGAGACGGCTGTTATATCTTTAAATGCATCACTTATTTTGTCAACCACACCAGGTTTCGGTATTACACTTTCAAGATCCTTCTTCTCATTCCTGATTTCATGAGGGGCTTTATACCCTAATTTGGATGAGACATCCGTTATCTTTTTAAATGCATCACTTATTTTGTTATCCACGACATCCTCCTC
>Ga0265294_10011227_pt1 | contig 10083 bp, 11 predicted proteins | sample MunlanPumphouse3_FD_192504 | JGI IMG/M metagenome (GOLD analysis project Ga0265294, IMG submission 192504) | Groundwater microbial communities from a municipal landfill in Southern Ontario, Canada - Pumphouse #3 | ecosystem: Environmental > Aquatic > Deep subsurface > Groundwater | place...
TCGGTTGGTGTTATGATGTCATTTTTTGACATAATTCCTTATTATGAAAAAGAAGGCTTAAAATATCATCAAATTGTTTCTTCATTATCTCCTGATAAAACAAAAATGTTTGATGATATCAGAGCAGGCAAATACGAAGACTATATTAAAAACGACCTCGACCCTCTTGCTGTAGAATTTCAAACTGTGATAAAACAAAATTGCCCTAACGCTACCGATGAACATCTTACTGGCAAAGTCTTCTTTGCTAAAAATGTTCTCGACGTTTTTGTTGATTCTATTGGCACTCTCGACGATGCAATTGAGCGTGCAGCTATTCTTGGCGTTGAATATAACAAATCAAATCCTAATAATACAACTAATTCAAACAATGCAAATATGAAAACTTACCCGCTTATTAATGCTGCTTTAAATGCAGAACTAGAAGCTGACGCTGAAGGGAATATATCGTTTACTCCCGAAATGTTAGATTCTATTGAGTCGAACATCGAAGCAAAAAACACTGCCGAAACTTCTATTACTGACCTAAACACTCAGATCGAATCTGTTACTGGCGAACGTGATACTGCCATTACCAAACGTGATGCTGCTATTACAGAACGTGACGATGCTCTTGCAAATGTTGAAACTGCAAATGCAACAATTACAACACACGAAGCTACAATTACAGAATTGCGTGCAAAAACCCCTGGGGCAACCCCTGCCGATCATGGTGCTACAGAAGAAACCGCTGAGAAATCAGATAAAACTTCTGAAGATAAAGAACTTGAAATATTGGCTGGAATGTCAATTCAAGAACGTGTTGCTTACACTCATGCGAAAGAAAACAAAAAGTAATAACCTCAAATTTTAAATAACATGTCACAAAGTATTAATATTACATCATTATCAGCTGCCGCTCAAAAATATCAGCCTCAGCTTCAAATGTTACCTTTTTTGATTCTTGAGCCTGTCGCAAAAGAATTAGGTATTAACCTCTTAGAGGTCAATTACAAAGATACCATTACTGAGTATCAGCGTAAAGGAAATCTATCTCGTCCTTATGCTGCTACCGACGATGCTGATACTCTTGCAGTTTCAGAAATTGGTAAGGCTGTTGAACGTCACTTGATTGTTGAAACTTCTGTACTACCTCTTGTAGAGAATGTCAGAAATTATAGAGAAAAGAAAATTGTTTCGCTTGGCGATAACAAAGTTGATAACCAATCGAAAAAACACCCTCAAGAAAAACTTATTCTTGATTCTGTTGTAAAAACAGCTTCAGAGGATATTCTTACTTGTGTGTTTCCTGGTGTTCGCGATGCAGAAAATAAAACACCTATCGCAATGTTTAACGGTGTAGACGAGTGTATCGATATTGATATTGCAGCTGGTGAAATCTCAACAGCAAAAGGCAACTATATCGAACTTGCTGCAAACCCTTTTGCCGCTCCTGTGGATGAAGAGGATTACACTGCCTATAAAAACCTCGTTATTTTCTTAAGATCTTGTAACACTAACTTAAGAAAAAACGGTGCTTTATATTTACCTGACCAGGTTTTGTTCAATGCTCAGCAAGCATTAGCTAATAAACTACGATTTAAAGATGTTTTCAGTGTAGATGCATTTCTTGCTTATTTACGTGGTGATGCTAATGCTAAAAACCTCGAAATTATTTCTCACGAAATTATGGGTACTGGAGACCGTATCATGATGATGAAACGTGCTAATATGGACCTTGGTTTATCAACTCTTTCTGATCATCAATTCGTACAAGTACGTAATCCTTTCAAAGATCCTAATCTTGTTCAATACTGGATGCAATGGGATGCTGGTTTCCGTATCAACTCCGTTCACGCTAAAAATTGTGCTATTTCTAATGGTACTCCTGTTGCTGATTTAACTATTAGCGGTGATTATCAATCGTAATTTAACCTAATAAAAGACTAATATTATGACTACAATAAATTCGCAAATCCCAATCAATGATCTTACACTTACTGGTGTAATCAAAGAAGACGGAATCGAAAATATGGGCGGCATGACTATCCAAGGTTGGATAGCTCTACGCTCCGAAATTGCCACTTATCCTGCCTTAAAGTCAAACCCTACTTCTGTTGAAGATTTAGTAGAACTAGAAGGCGAATACGAAATGAACGACGGCAAATATTTTATTCCCGTTGAAGCAATTGTTAAAACTGCTCAACGTTCGTATGAAAATCAAGGCGAACTCGAAGGGCAAAGCTTTAAACCAACAGGTGCTTTTAAAATTATGGGAGCTACTAAAGCCAAAACTGCAGGTTATGCTCGTTTGTTAAACTCTTGTCAAGGTGTATTTATACAACTTGATAACGATGGCAACAGAGTTGTTATTGGTGATAAAATGCACCCTGCTTATTTTAAACCTTCAGGCGATACTGGTACCGATCCTACTAATCGTTCAGAAGTTACTTTCGAAGTTACATCCGATTCATTCTGTCCTGTTATGTTGTATTACGGTTCTATACCATTGTCTGAAACCGAAAGTGTGCCAGCAATTGAATCTTAATCTTTATGTCCAAACTATTTAATATTATAGGGCTCAGGCATCCCGGTAGGGTCGACGTGTTCCAAATCGGAACCGTTGACCTTTTCACCGCGGATGATAAGGTCCTACTTAAAATTTATAACACAAATCCTAATTTTAAGTATTTGCGTCCAACTCAGGAAGGAATGAAAATTCTGTATCCTGAATCTGTTATTAAAATTAAACCTCTACATCATAATAAGCAAGTTAAATCTAATGTAGAAGAAAAACCAAAACCTAAAACAAAAAGAAACCCAAAAACAAAACCAACGCCTAAGTCTGAAAAAAAATCAGGCCCAAAAAAGTCTGTATAAATATTTTACCTAATTTTTAAAGGATGCCAAAACTTTCAATTATTATCGGTGCTAAAGAGGCTCAAAACTTCATAGAAGAATGTCTCGATTCTATCCAAAATCAAACCGCATTTTGTTGCAAAAATCCTATTGATTACGAAATCTTACTCGGAATCGATGGTTGTGTAAAAACATTAAGCACCGTTTTGTCAATAAATGACAAATACAAAAAACTTAATGTTTTTTGGATGCCCGAAAATAAAGGAGTGTATATTACTAAAAATACATTACTCCAATTTGTTACTGGTACTCATATTCTCACATTTGATGCTGATGATATTATGTTCCCTAACATGGTCGAAAACCTCTTTAAATTAACCCCTCCCTTAATTATTAAACATGATGGCATACAATTTCATAATAGCGACATATTTAAAATAACAGGTGGCTTTATGCCTTGGCGATGTGCTGCCGATACAGAACATTTAAATCGTGTCAAAAGAATTATAGGTCGTGATATAGTTCGTACAGATTACATGTACACTTATCGCCAACACTCTGGACAAATTACTAAAAACACTGAAACAAATACTCACAGCAAAACACGTAGAGAATATTCTAAACTTATTGAATCAAATATTATTCCTACTACTATTAACCCTGTTTTACATGATGTTTATATGAGCATTGATTCTGATGCATTCAAAAATTATAAAATCCCTTCCGAAATTCATGTCGGCATTGCCTCTTTCCCTGCTCGTGTAAAAAGTTTAGAGCAAACTGTAAAATCGCTTTATAATCAAGTCGATTATTTACATGTTTACTTAAATAATTATTTGTCTATCCCTGATTTTTTAAATAAACCGAATATAAAAACTTATTTATCTTCTGATTATTTTGGTGATTTAGGTGATGTTGGTAAATTTTTCGCTTTTGTTGATGATAAAATACAGACAGATGCTTACTTACTTACTGCTGATGATGATATTATTTACAACGATAATTATGTCTCTCATATAATTTCTGGAATAAACTTATATAACAGAAAAGCTATTATTTCTTTTCATGGACGTAATTTTATAAATTATCCTGTTAATTCTTATTATAAAGATCCTGCTGTTTATTATCCTTGTTTCAAGCAAAACAAATCTAATGTCCCAGTTCATTTTGCTGGTACTGGTGTTATGGGATGGCATAACTCTACCATCTCATTTATTTTACAAGATTTTACATATAGTAATATGGCTGATATATTTGTTTCCATCTTAGCTCATAAATTAAATATCCCTCTAATAGTATTAAAACACAATGCAAATATTGTTACTGAATCTAAATTCTATAATCAAGATCATTCTATTTGTAGAGTATCGGTACATGATGACGAAATCCAAACTCAAACTGTAAATCAAGCCTCTCATTTAATTATAAAAAAATTGCCCTCAAATAAATTACGTCATCTTAAACATGTTATTACTACTCGTTTAATTTATGATGATAAAAAATTGCTTGATGATCGCATAAAACTAACTCAAGATATTCTTATCCCTTGCCTTAAAGCTCAAACTTGCAAAAACTTTACTCTTGCTATTCGTTGTTATGATGCTGATGTCGAATTACTCAAATCAAAATTAGATTTCCCTTTTGTTAATTTTGAATCTTACGTTGATTATTTGCAATTATGTAAAGATGAAAATTATCAAATTCAAACTCGACACGATTCTGACGATTACATGTCTGATACTTATATTGAGTTTATTCAACAGCAGGTATTGTCGAAACATAATATAGCAAATTCATTCTTATTGCAATTCCAACCAGACAAATTAGATTATCAGTCTCTTAAAATATTGCCTCTCTCTGATTATACTGATACGTTAAATTCAGGATTTTTAACACTATATCAGCAGGTGATCAAGTATTCAATTTATGAAAAAGCTCATACAGAAATGTATAAGATTGTTCCTCTTGTCTTTACATACCCTAAAGGTTTTGTAAAATATTTCATCCATGGCAAAAATAATTCATTATTACCATTAGAAGTTCGTTTAAAAACCAATAAATTTTAATTATGAAAATATCACAACATATTAACACCTGGTTAAAAAATCCGACGGATTACTCTCTTGGATTAAAACTTTACAATTTTGTTAAAATTAATAACAAGTTTGATAAGTTCTTTTTGAATGATGGCCCTACACAACATATTTTATTAAAATCTCAACTACAAACTGCTTTCACAAAATATGTTTTAAATCCAAACCTGGATATCGAGATAAATATCGATATTCAAACATTAACGCCTTCTCCTGCTAATGTTATTGGTAAAGTTAAACCTCTCGATCATTTACAAAATCAAAAACCTGTTATCAACGGTAAGATTAAATCCATTTCAAATAATTCACAATCAATCAAGTTTGTTGATAATCCTTATGCCGATATTTCAAAGCTCCCTGCTGACTTACAAGACGAATACGCAAAAATAAAAGATTATTATCCGCAACTTGCTACTCATCAAGAAGCTATGCGACATGCAACCTCTAACGATGAACGCAAATTACATCTTAATAAAGCCAGCAAGCTCGAAAAACTTATTCGCTCCAGTTGGGATTTAATAAATAATTATGTAAAATCAAATCCTGATCTTGCTAAAACCAATTTTACACCTGACTCTATCAATCCTAAAGAAAAACTAATAACTCAGGTCTCTCAAGATATGAAAGCCTTAGCTGCTGCTAAACGTAATTTACAACGCGTATCAAAAGAATTACGTGAGAACATTAAAATGTCAGCTAAAAAACGCGATAAAAAACTTGCTAAACAAAAATTGTTTCAATTAGAAGTTGATCGCCTTGAAAAAATATTAAATCAATAATGCCTATCAATGATCGAATATCGTCACAAATTATTCCTGTAACAAAAAATATCTCTCATTTTTTGTCGAACCGTTTTTCGATGCATCAACTTTTAAACTATTATTTAAACATTACGGGTCCTGCTCATGTTTACTTATCGTCATTTTCTTTGTGCGACAATGCTATTCGTAATTTTTTAACTCAAATCGATAAAGGCAACATCTTATCAATAAAGGCATTGCTCGACTTTTCTATGTCTAAACGAAATATTAACCAACTCTTATTTGCTAAAAATGTTTTAAAAAATATTCGCCTTATTGAGAACCATTCTAAATTATTGTTTATCTTTAACGACAATTATAAGATTGTAATTTTTGGTTCGGCAAATTTTAGCGACAATCGCAAACTTGAATCTGGTGTGATTTTTACGAACTCCCCTGCATTTGATAAATTTGTTGAACAATTTAATATTGTCTTCACTAAATCGATGCCTATATGAACTTAACAGATGAACAATTACTAAAAATCGAAGAGTCGGCTGCTTGTTTTATGCCTGCAGAAGAAATTGCCGTCCTTATTGATCAGCCTGTACAGGAATTCTTACTAATTCTTAAAGACGAATCCTCGCAAGCATATCGCTACTATCAACGAGGAAAAGTAAACCAAAAATTAAAACTCCGCAAACGCGTTATTGAGACTGCCAGTTATGGCTCTCATTCTGCTGCTCAAATGGCGGAGTCTTATATTGTTGAACAAACTAAATCCGAACGTAATGCCGGCAAGAAAATTCCTTGATATATGTCACGACTATTTTTTTGTTAATAAAGAAATAGCCCGACTTGCACTTACTCCCGACCAACTTAATAAACTTGCTCGGTTCGAAGAGGCTTTCACAATGTGGCTTGCTCATCCATCGTGGACTGATTTGCAAGTCGTTGACCATTTAAAACAAAATTACGGCATATCTAACGCTCAGGCTTATAGAGATTGTTACGACATTAAATCGTTGCTTAACAGTGTTAATGCTGCAAAAAAAGAATGGGAACGTTATAAAGCAAATCACTATATCGATCAGGGTTACGACTTAGCTGATAATGCTACCGACAAATTAGATATTTTAAAAGCTCAAGCTATGATTGCTGCAGGTAAAGCTAAGTCATCTGTCAATAGATTAGATCATGTAGATCCTCACGAACTACCTTTTGACAAAATTGTCCCAAACGATTTTGAACCTGTATATGATCCTCTACTTTTAGAAAGTAAACGTAAATCTCCTACTGAAATTCAAGAAGAAATTTTAAATATGTACCGTGAATTGGGCAATATAACCGATGCTGAAGTTGTTGAATAATGGCTCTTAAAGAACGAAAATATTATAACCCTAAACAATTAGAGTGCATGGCTATTGCTGCCAAGCGTGAATATATTGTTGCATCTCGTAGATTTGGAAAATCTGAGGGCATTGACGCTCCTCGACTTTTACGAAACGTGCAGCACATGCCTGGTTCTATGGGTGCTTTGCTTTCGCCTACTTATGGCAAACTTCTTAAGAATACATTGCCTGCTATTGCTCGTGCCTTAGCTCGTTTAGGCTATCATCGTGATATTCATTATGTGATAAACAAAAGACCTGATAAGAAAATGGGATTTAAAACTCCTCTTATCGAACCATTTTCTTACGATAATGTCATTGCCTGGTACAACGGTTCTATAAATATTTTAGTTTCTTTCGATGGGGTTATGTCTGTAAACTCAATGACACTCGATTATATTCTCGGCTTTGAGGCTAAGTTTCTGGATTATAAAAAAATAAAAGAAGAGGTTATTCCTGCAAACTCTCCAGACGATGCTAAATATAAATTATTTGGACACCTCCCCTGGTATAATGGTTCTGTATTTACTACTGATATGCCTACTACTTCGAGGGGGATGTGGATTTTGGAGAAACAAAACGAAATGAATCCTAAGCTCATTAAACTTATTCAGACTGTTTATGAGCAATATATTTATTACAAACACCAAAAGTCTGCTTATGCTCAAAAAATGTCTGCTGTGCTCTTGCGTGAGCTCAACCGTTTGCGTTCGCATGCAACATTTTACGCAGAATATAATGTTTATGATAACATCGACATATTAGGTCAAGAGTATATCGATGCTATGAAACGTGAACTGCCGCCTCTTGTTTTCCAGATTTCTATTCTTAATCAAAGAATTCATAAAATAGAAAATGGTTTCTATTCTGCGTTCGACGATAAAATTCATTGTTATCCTGCTCGCTATCATAATCACATTGTTGATCAATATGGTTTTGATTTTACGAAATCATCTCGCGATGATTGTAAAGCTGATGCCGATATTATTGATTCTCAACCTTTAGAAATAGGTTGTGACTATAATGCCAGCATTAATAATATTGTGGTTGGTCAAAAGCACGAACATAATATGAATGTTGTTGCTCGTTTTTGGGTTAAAACTCCTCGCAAACTTCGTGAGGTTACTCAAGACTTTTGCGATTACTATGCTCCTCGTAACAATAGAGATGTGATTTATTATTATGATCATACTGCTGTTGCTAAGAATGCATCTACTGATGTTTCATTTAAAGATGAAATTATTGAGATACTTATAAAAAATAATTTTAATGTAATTGAGGTTTATATTGGTCAAGCTGCCAATCATAAGACTAAACACTTACAAATGGACAATGCTTTTAAAGGTTCTCCTGATTATCTTTTTCCGCAGTTCAATGAAGACCATTGCGATGATTTAATAATTTCTATTCAGAAAACAGGAATCAAAGTTGGTCGCAACGGATTTGAAAAGGATAAGTCTCTTGAACGGCTGCCCGACTCCGAAGAAAACCCAGACGAATACAAAACACATGGCACTGATGCCTTTGATACTTTATTCCAGGGGATGAACTTCCATAGACCTGATACTACTTTTATAATGCCTGTAGGTACTTTTATGAAGTAGTGGGCGTTCCCTTTGCTTATTTTAGTGGATAACTATTATCAGCAAAGGGCGGGCTTTCCTTTCAATCTTTTGTTCCAAAAGGATTTCACTTTCAATCCCTAACGCAACCCCACAAGGCTTTCTTAGCCAAACACATTGCAATAGCCAACACACATGCTTAATTTGCAAAGAGTTTGGCAAACCCGCATTAGTGGCGTTAAGTCCGTTTTCTTAGTATGCAACTTCGGATATTACATACATTTATTGTTTGCATAGTTTTAAATCCCAACGCTCAATCCTTTCTTACCCAGTGTCGTAAACTCCACAGAGTACACACAAAACAATCCAAACAAACATTTCTTTCATATTTCCTCATTGCATACTAAGAAAACTCCCTCAACCCCACTCTCCCTCTATGCGCTTATCAACCTGTGGCGGCAATTTAAGCACGACTACAATATAAGCAAGGGTAATACGAGCGTGTCGCACACTCCACGCCCTTGCTTATATCTCCGTCTTAGCTCTTTTTGATGCCTAACAGGTTGAGACGCTTGTGAAGTGTACTAAGTATTAATTAAAATTTTAGGAAATGAAAACAAATTATTTTAAGGATTGCGTGGATTTAAAAGCGGTTAAACGTAGATACAAAGAATTAGCTTTATTACACCATCCCGACAGAGGGGGAAGTACTCAGACAATGCAGGAGATTAACAATCAGTATGCAACAATAATTAAAGAGCCATTCTATAAGTTTGAAACGCAAACCGAAACAGAAAAAGATGATTACTTTATTTACCCTGAACTAATAGACCAGATAATAAAACTAAACGGAATTATTATTGAGCTTATTGGTGATTGGCTGTGGCTATCTGGTAACACATACCCACACAAACAAACACTCAAAGATTTAGGCTTTTACTTTGCACCTAAAAAAACAATGTGGTACTACAGACCAGCAGAATATAAAGCACACAAAGGAAAACCGCAACCAATAGAGAATATAAGAATTAAATACGGGAGTTCTATTATATCAAAGAACCCCTCTACTTTTCAATTAATTAAATAATAACCTTAAAATTTTTAATTATGAATTTATGTTTTAGATGTAAGTATTGCTGTAATGATTTTTACTTGAGTAAAGAAGAAACAGAATTATATTTAAATGGTTGGTATGAACATGAACCGGACACATGCCAAGATTGCGAGCAAGAATTTAACCCCGAGTTTGATTATGAATTATATTCTGATGCTGATAATGGTTTATGAAGTACTACCTAATAGGGGGATGAGCTTATAAATTATATTCGCAGGTGTTTTGTTTAATAGGGGGAACGACAGTTTTTTATTGTCGTTTCTCTTTTGTATAGTAGATGTAGCAATAATTTAACGTTGGCATATTACATAAATTAAAAAACAGAGAACGACAAACAGCCGACAG
>Ga0265294_10011229_pt1 | contig 10082 bp, 11 predicted proteins | sample MunlanPumphouse3_FD_192504 | JGI IMG/M metagenome (GOLD analysis project Ga0265294, IMG submission 192504) | Groundwater microbial communities from a municipal landfill in Southern Ontario, Canada - Pumphouse #3 | ecosystem: Environmental > Aquatic > Deep subsurface > Groundwater | place...
GATTAATGCTGATAAGTATAATAAGGCAATTAGAATAATAAAAGAAGAAATAAGAAAAATGGAAAAGGGAGAATTTAATGAAAGTGATATTGAAAAAGCTAAGACTACTTATTTAGCATCTTTCAAGCAATTAGAGGATTCTCCAAATTCAATTATGAATTTATATGTGACTAATCAATACTTAGGATATGATTTAATCAATGAAAGAAAGAAAAATATCAATAGAGTTAATCGTCAAATGATTATTAATGTAGCCAAAAAGGTTCATTTAGATACTATTTTCTTCTTAGAAGGAGGTAAAACAGATGAATAAAATACCTCTATATAAGTTAGATTTAGAACTATATTATGAAAAACTAGATAATGGTTTAGAAGTATATATTGTTCCTAAAAAAAACGTAAATAATATATATGTTACTTATTCAGCTAAATATGGTTCTATTCACAACGAATTTATACCAGTTAATGAAAAGAAAATGATTAAAGTACCAGAAGGTATTGCTCACTTCTTAGAACATAAAGTTTTTGAACAAGAAGATGGACTTGATGTCTTTGACTTCTTTGGTGAAAGAGGCGCGGATGTCAACGCTAATACGTCTAATGTTAAGACGACATATTTATTTTCAGGACCAGACTTCTTTGACGAAAATTTGGACTTTTTAATGGATTTTGTCCAAAAACCATATTTTACTGATGAAAATGTTAATAAAGAACAAGGTATAATCGAACAAGAGATAAAAATGGGAAACGATCGTCCATATAGTAAATTATATGAAAAAATATTTTATAATACTTTTAGTAAACATCCTGTCAGATTTCCAATTATCGGAACAATTAAAAGTGTTAGATCAATTACTAAAGAGGATTTATATAAGTGTTATAATACTTTTTATCATCCATCAAATATGTTTGTAGTAGTAACAGGTAATGTTGATCCAGAACAAACTCTAGAAATCATCAAGAAAAATCAAAATAAGAGAAATGTACCTGAATTATCTGCAATAAAAATTAAAAGTTACAATGAACCAGATAAAGTTAATAAAAAAAGTGAAACAATTGAAATGAATGTAGCTATTACAAAGGCAGCTGTAGCTTTTAAAATAAATATTGATAATATGAAAGATTTATCCGTTAAGAAGATATGCTCATATATTGACTATATTTTTAATTTAAAACTAGGTGTTACTTCGCTTTTGAGTGAAGAATTAAGAACTAATGAAGTAATCGCAGACTATATGGGAATTCACTTTTCTCATGTTGATAATCATCTTTTAGTAACAGTAGTAGCTGATACAAAAGATGAAAAAACATTAATTAAAAAAATAATTGAAACCTTAAAAGATGTTTCAATTACTGAAGATGAATTTAATCGCTATAAAAAAGTTATGATAAGTAACAATATTTTAGGTAGTGATAGTATTTATAGAATAAATAGCGTAATAGCGAGTGATGTCATAAGATATAATAGAGTTATTACTGATAGAATTAAAGAGTTAGAGGAGTCTTCATTAGAAGAAGTAGAATATGTAATTGAAAATATGTGTTTAGACAATTACACTACTTTTGTTATTAATCCTTTAAAATAGTTGCTTTTTAATGTTAGATATGATAAATTATTATGTAGTTAAGGAGGGAAATAATGCAAGTATTTTTAATTATAATTTCAATATTATTAATTGCTATTGTCCTTTTACAAGCTGGTAAAGCAGAAGATGCTTCTAGCATAATCTCAGGTGGTAATGATAGCTTATTTGCGAACCGAAAAGAAAGAGGCGGGGAACTTTTTATAACTAGACTAACAGCACTACTAGGATTTGTTTTTATGTTGGTTTGTTTAGTAATAGGTTTTTAAATTTATGAAAAAAATAATGATCGACATAGATGATACAATATGTACTGACGGAATTTTTAAACTTGCTAATGAATTCTTAGAAGATGATTTAATCTTAGAAGATATAGATAGTTATTATATTCAAGATAATATTGCTGAAGATAAATTAGATGGTTTTCATGATTATTTTTTTGAAAACAATGTATATGATTATTCTGAAGTAAAAGAAGATGCTGTAGAAGTTATTGAAAGATTATCTCATGAATATGAAATTTATATCGTAAGTTCTTTTTTATTAAAAAACGAACATGAAAGATCAGGAATCTTAGTTCCAAGAAAACATGAATGGTTAATTAAAACATTACCATTTATTGATCCCACTCATTTTGTATTTACATCTAGTAAACAGATAATTGATTGTGATATTAAAATAGATGACTTGTTAAAAAACTTAAAAGGTAATGCAAAAATGAAACTATTATTTACTTCATATCATAATGATAAATATACTAAAGAAGAATTAGAGAAATTTGGAGTAATAAGAGTAAATAGTTGGAAAGATATTGAAAAGTTATTATTAAATAACAAAATAATAGATTAATCTATTATTTTTTTTGTTATTTTGATATAATGATGATAGGGTGGAACTATGGAAAACATTTATAATTATTCTTTAAATAAATTGGAAAATGTTTTAGTTGAATCTAATTTTAAAAAATATAATGCTAATCAAATATATGATTGGTTATATAAAAAAAAGGTTAATAACTTTAAAGAGATGACTAATTTAAAAAAAGATTTAATTAATTATTTAGAAAATAATTTTGATATAACTTCTTTAAAAGTAATAAAAGTTGAAGAAGGACAAGATGTAAAAAAGTTTTTATTTGAATTAAAAGATGAAAATAAAATAGAAGCTGTTCTTATGTATCATGATTATGGAATAAGCCTATGCATATCAACTCAAGTTGGATGTAATATGGGTTGTTCTTTTTGTGAAAGTGGACGTTTAAAAAAAGTGAGAAATTTAGAAACTTATGAAATGGTTTCGCAGATTTTATTGGTAGAATCTTATATTAATAAAAACATTACCCATTTAGTGTTAATGGGAATAGGAGAACCTTTTGATAATTACGATAATGTTATTAACTTTATTGATATCATTAATAATCCTAAAGGTATAGAATTAGGTTCTAGACACATTACTATTTCAACATGTGGAGTTATACCTAAAATAGAAGAATTTATGTATTTAGGCAAACAAGTAAATTTAGCTATAAGTTTACATGCTCCTAATAATAAGATAAGAGATAGTATAATGGCTATTAATAAAGTCTATAATATTGAATCATTGATGAAAACAATAAAAAAATATATTGAAGTAACTAATCGAAGAGTTACTTTTGAATATATTATGTTAAAAAATATAAATGATAGTGAAGAAAATGCCATAGAATTAAGTAGATTGTTAAAAGGAATAAATTGTTATGTCAATTTAATTCCGTATAATGAAACAAGTCATATTAATCTAACAAAAAGTGACCAAAATGCTATTTTAAAATTTTATGATGTATTAAAGAAAAATAAAATTAATGTAACAATTAGAAAAGAATTTGGTTCTAGTGTTAGTGCCGCTTGTGGTCAACTAAGATCAAACTATGAGGAGGAACAATAATGGAGTATGCTTATTTAACTGATCAAGGCAAAGTTAGATCTCATAATGAAGATAGTGTGACAGTAGTAATTAACAAAAACAATGAATATTTACTTGCAGTAGCGGATGGAATGGGTGGACATCGTGGTGGAGAGATTGCATCAAGTATTGCTATTTCATACATAGGACATCGCTTTGTTGAAATGGGAAGCATTGGTAATAAAGAAGATGCTATTAATTGGATGAAAGATATCGTTAGTGAAGCCAATCTTCAAATATATAAATATACTAATGAAAACATTGAAAGTGCTGGGATGGGTACAACATTAGTTATGGCTTTATTAACAAAAGAATTTTTATTAATTGGAAATATTGGAGATAGTTCTGGTTATGTTATAAAAGACAATAAATTACATAAAATTACTACAGACCATACGTTAGTTGAATTACTCGTTAAATCAGGTAAACTAACAGCTGAAGAAGCTAAAAATCATCCTCGTAAAAATGTTTTAATGAGAGCTTTAGGAGCTAATACTAAAGTTGAAATGGATGTATTTGATGTCGAAACTGATATTGAAGGAATTTTGTTATGCAGTGATGGTTTGACAAATATGTTATCAGATGAGCAAATTACGAAAGTCTTAAATGAAGGTTTAAAGATAGATGAAAAAGTTCAAAAACTAATATATAAGAGTAATAATCGTGGTGGAACTGATAATATTTCTATTGCATATTTAAATAGGAGTGATAAAAATGATAATTAAAGGACAGAAGATAAATGAGCGCTATCAAATTATTAGGACGATTGGCGAAGGTGGAATGGCTAATGTTTATTTAGCACATGATACTATTTTGGATCGTAATGTAGCTGTTAAAATATTAAGAGGAGATTTAGCGGACGATGAAAAGTTTGTAAGAAAATTTCAAAGAGAAGCCATTTCCGCATCTTCTTTAGCGCATCCTAATATCGTTGAAATGTATGATGTTGGTGAAGATAATGGTAAATATTTTATTGTTATGGAGTATATTGATGGTAAAACATTAAAAAGCTTAATCAAAAAAAGAGGTTCACTTATTGTTCATGAAGTTATTGATATAATGTTACAATTAACCTCTGCGATTGCTTGTGCTCATGATAGTTATATAATTCATCGTGATATCAAGCCACAAAACGTTATGATATTAGATGATGGTATAGTAAAAATAACTGATTTTGGAATAGCTATTGCTACTAATGCAACTGAATTAACGCAAACTAATTCTATTATGGGTTCAGTTCATTACTTGCCTCCAGAACAAGCTAATGGTAGTGGAGCAACTATCAAAAGTGATATTTATTCATTAGGGATATTGATGTATGAATTATTAACTGGGAAAGTTCCTTTTAAAGGTGAAAGTGCTGTTGAAATAGCATTAAAACAAATGAAAGAAAAAATACCTAGTGTTCGTAAATTCAATTCAGATATTCCTCAATCTATTGAAAATATTGTTATTAAAGCAACTGCTAAAAACCCGAAAAATCGTTATGATTCTGTTTCTGAAATGTATGAAGATTTAAAGACTGCTTTAGAAGAAGAAAAGCAAAACGAAGAAAGAGTTGTATATAAATACCCTGAACAAGAATTAGACGAAACCAAAAAAATACCTGACTTAAATCGCTTGGAGAAAAAACTTAAAAATGATGAAGAAAAAGCATCTAGTGGGAAAGGACTTAATATCGCTTTATGGATTACTGGTTCTATATGTTTTATTTTGTTAACCTTTGCTGGAGCACTGGCAATTATCTATCCTAAATTAACAGAAGTACCAGAAGTAAAAGTCCCAGATGTTTCAGGATTGACTGTTGTTGAAGCTCAAAAGAAACTTAAAGATGTTGGACTAAAAATCAGTGAAGATATAGAAGAAAAGTATGATGGTGATGTTGAAGAAGGTAAAGTGATAAGAACAAAACCTGCTACTGGAATAAGTGTTAAAAAGAATAAAGAGATAACCTTAGTGATATCTCTAGGTAGTAATTCCTTTGAATTAGAAGATTATAAAGGTAAAAATTATCATGAAATACAAGGACTATTAGAAGCAAAAAACATCTATGTTAAAATAGAAAAAAAAGATGTAGAAAATAAAGATTCGGTAAAGGAATATGAAATTCTTGATCAAAAACCTAAGAGTGGGACAAAATTATCAGAAGGAGATATGGTTACTTTAGTAATTCCAAATATTTTTACTGAATATCCAGATTTTAAAGCTGAAGGATATAGTGTAAGCGGTATTCAAAAATTCTGTAGTGAATATAATATTGTTTTAACAATTAACTATATTCAAACAGAACAATATACCCCAGGAACTATTATTTCACAAAGTAGAGCAGCTGGTTCTAAAGTTTCAGCAGGCGCTCCTCTAATTGTCAATGTCGCGGAAGCTATTAAGGAACCAGAAGTAAATGACTAATATACAAGGAAAAATAGTAAAAATAATTAGTAATGATTATACTGTCTTAGTAGATGATAAAAAATATATTTGTAAGGCAAGGGGAAAATTTCGTAATATGAATATAAGTCCTCTTGTTGGTGACAATGTTATTATTGATGAAAAGAATCACTATATATTAGAAATATTACCTCGTAAAAATGAATTGGTTAGACCAACACTCAGTAATATCGATCAAGTCATTATAATGGTAAGTGTTAAACATCCAGATTTAGATTTAAATCTATTAGATAAATTATTAGTTATTATTGAATACAATAATATTTTGCCTATTATATGCTTATCTAAATTAGACTTATTAGAAGATACTAAAGAAGTAAAAGAAGTAATCGATTACTATAAGAAAATAGGTTATCAAGTATATATCAATGATGAAATAGATAAATTAAAGAAAATATTTAAAAATAAAATATCTGTCTTTACTGGCCAAAGCGGTTCTGGCAAATCTACTTTATTAAATAAATTAGATAATAATTTAAATATTGAAACAGGCGAAATATCACTTGCTTTAGGTAGAGGAAGACATACTACTAGACATGTTGAATTATTAGATTTATTTGGTGGTTTAGTTGCGGATACTCCGGGTTTTTCTTCAATTAGTTTTATTGGTATGACAAATAGTGATATCAGAGATAACTTTATTGAATTTAATGAGTATCGTGATAAGTGTGAATACAGTGACTGTATGCACAATAATGAAAAATCATGTGAAATAAAAAACAAAGTAGAAGATAATACTATTATGGCTAGTAGATATAATAATTATATAAAATTTATTAGTAAGTAGGAGGGAATATGAAAGTATCAGCATCATTTCTATCAATAAAAGATAATATAAAAAGTAATATAAATGTTTTAGATAAAAGTACTATTGATTACTTACATTTAGATATTATGGATGGAAATTTCGTCCAAAATAAAACATTTAATATCGATGAAATAAGAGACTTATTAAGTGATACTACAAAACCAAAAGATGTTCACTTAATGGTTAACAATATAAAAAAATATATTGATGACTTTAGTATTTTAAATCCTGAATATATTACTTTTCATTTTGAAGCTACCTATGATTCAGAAGAAATCATCGAATATATTAAATCAAAGAATATTAAAGTAGGAATATCAATCAAACCTAATACAAGTATTGAAAGCATTATTTCATTTCTACCATTAATTGATTTAGTCCTTATCATGAGTGTAGAACCTGGAATGGGTGGTCAAACATTTATTGAAGAAGTAGTTAGTAAAATAGATACATTAAAAGAATTAAGAGAAGATAACAAAGACTATAACTATGTTATCGAAGTAGATGGTGGCATAAATGATGAGACTATTAAACTATGTAGTAATGCTGATATTATAGTAGTAGGTAGTTTTATAACTGATAGTAACAACTATCAAGAACAAATAGATAAACTAAAGTAAGGGAACTTACTTTTTTTGTGCAGATTTTCAATATTGGTAAATTACCTAAAAGTGTTTATTTATATTTTTCCAGACTCACAGCCCACCTAAATGCATACAATTATTAGTTTTTCGTGAGTTTTTTAGAAAAAGAAGAATAAGTATAATATATTATTATGCTATAATATAGGTATATAAAATTTTACAATGAAGTGGGGTTGTAATAATGACTATAGAAGAAAAATTAAAAAAAGAATCATTTAAGGAATATAATAAAAATCAGAAAGTTCAGTTAACAGAGTATGATAGTAAAAATGAATTAGTATCAGATTTAAAAAAATATCCTCATGCATTTGTACTTGCTTGCGTAATGGATAGACAGATAACTGCTGAAAGAGCATGGGGAATACCTTATGAAATTAAAAAAATAGTCGGATCATTTGATATTAATGTATTAAAAAAAGTATCGTTAGAAGAATATAAAAAAATATTTAGCACAAACAATCTTCATAGATTTAATGACAGTATGGCAGTAGTGTTTTATAATGCTGTACATAAAATTGTTGATGATTATAATGGTGATGCGTCGAATATCTGGGAAGGTAAACCAAGTAGTGCTGCTGTAGTATCAAAATTTTTGGACTTTGATGGTGTTGGAGTAAAAATAGCAACAATGGCAACAAATATATTATCAAGGGTATTTAAAGTAAAATTATCAGATTATTATTCAATAGACATATCTCCGGACGTTCATGTAAAAAGAGTATTTAAGAGAATGGGATTAGTTAATGATATTAATAATGTAGATAAAATAATATATAAGGCAAAATCTATTAGTCCAGAATTTCCTGGTATATTAGATTTAACATGTTGGAAACTCGGAAAAGACATATGTAGACCAAAAAATCCAAAATGTGAAAATTGTCAATTTACAAAAGAATGTCCAAAGATAATAAATGAGGGTGATAAGTAATGGAAGACTTATTTGAATTTGCTAGAAAAACTATGAATGATGTTAATAACAAAGATATCAAAAATATGCCATTACTTTATAATAAAAGTTCAGCAGATGAAAAGATATTTATAGATGCATTTATGATAAAATTTAAAAAATATAAAAAAGGTATTATATATAATGAAAAAAGTGGATGTATTAATTTTTGTTATGATAATATGCAAATTGGTAGAATTAGATTGAATGATAAAAAAAGAAGAATGCAAATATTAACAACCTATGGTGTTGAATGGAAAGAAAATGTTAGCTTAATAGAAGCTATAGATAATCTTAACAAATGGGATTTATATTTAAAAGAAATAGTTAAATTAAAAGAGTGTTAGAATCTTATTTTAATAATTATGGTGTTGAGTGGGATGGTATAAAGGATGTGCACATAGATCATATTATTCCATTAGCTGCAGTTACTACAGAAAAAAAATAAAAATATGTTATTATTCAAATTTACAACTGCTAAAAGTAAAAGATAATTTAGGAAATACTGGCAAACTGAATAGGAGGATAGAAGATGGATATTGAAATATGTAGTGCATTATCAAATTATGTAAAAACTTTATATACATTAAATCAAAAATTAATTAAATTATGCGGAACTAGTGTTATAGATAAATATGAATACAGTCATATGGAAATATTAGATATTATTCAAAATATTCCAAGACTAATACCATATGAGTTTAGTAAGGCAACAGAAAAATTGGAATTAAAAGAAATTGATGGCTTGTTAGAGTATAAAAATAAAATAACTTATTTAGAACATGATTATAATGAAATATTAAAACAAAATTATGACTTTCTAGATAATATAAGAAAAATAAGAAATAAATATGAACACAAAATGCATGATATAAAAAGAAAATCATCTAGCAGTGGATCTACTACATATTTTGACTTTGAATTTGATGTTTATTCTAGCAAAATTAAAGATTTTGAAAATATTAGTATAGAGGCTAAAGATTTTATAATATTATTTAAAAAATTAAATATATTATTTTCGAAAATGGTCAAAGATATAATTAATTATTCACGCAAGGCAGAAAAAGAACATGATCCATATTATAGAAGATTGCGAAGATTTGGTTTTGAGGATTTTAATAAAATATATGATAGCAGTTTACTGCAAATTATTGGTAAACTAATGTTAGATTATTAGATACGATTTACTATAAATACCGAGTTATGCCGAGTATAGTAAAAATAAAAAAAGTTCAAAATACAAGAAAATTTGAAAGACAAACGGAGCACTAAAAAACGATTTTTTTATCCATGTGAAAATGATAAAAAGTATATTTTTTTTGTAAGAAGTAAGTAATTAAAAGGGTTTGTGATGGTTTGAAATTTTAAAAAAATATAAATATTTTGGAATCTTCAAAAAGTATTTGAAGATATAATTATTAAGAGTCTTTAATTAGTCTCTTTTTTTGATCCCATAAATATGATATAATTTAAATAGTCAAAATAGAAAAGAGGAGAATGTATGAAAAAGATTATTACAGTTGATGGGAATGAGGCATGTGCTAATACAGCGTATATGTTTACAGAACTTGCAGGTATTTATCCAATCACACCATCTAGTCCAATGGCAGAATTAGTAGATGAGTGGGGCAATAAAGGTAAATTAAACTTATTTAACGATAGAGTTAAAGTAGTAGAAATGCAAAGTGAAGGTGGAGCTGCTGGTTTAGTTC